>Ga0209589_1000295_pt1 | contig 63898 bp, 21 predicted proteins | sample CowpeawhiteBW_FD_187525 | JGI IMG/M metagenome (GOLD analysis project Ga0209589, IMG submission 187525) | Root nodule microbial communities of legume samples collected from California USA - Cow pea white BW (SPAdes) (version 2) | ecosystem: Host-associated > Plants > Roots > Nodule | place: USA... | reverse complement strand
AACTTTTATTAGTGTATAAAAAAGAGATTCATTAGAATTTAAAAGATTGAAGTAAACAAACATTTAAAATATATTTTAATTTGAATATTTGTTTTCCTTTTATATTTTTAAAAAAATATTTTTAAATCTTATCAACTAGGTTTAATTAATGTTTGTAAATTTAATAAATGTGTTGATTCTCATGAAATTTTATTTGATATTATAATCTAAAATGTAATCAATTATAATTGATTTTAAACTTTTATTATGATTATTATTTGTTCTCTGTATCATTTTGATCAAATGATGTATTATAACTTTTATTAGTGTATAAAAAAAAGATTTATTAGAATTTAAAATATTGAAGTAAACAAACATTTAAAATATATTTTAATTTGAATATTTGTTTTTCTTTTATATTTTTTAAAAAATATTTTTAAATTTTATGAACTATGTTTCATTAATATTTACAAATTTAATAATTGTTTTGGTTCTCATGAAATTTTATTTGGTATTATAATCTAAAATATAAATAATTATAATTTATTTTAAAGTATTTGATATCGAAGAAACAACCATCCTTCTAATATTGAATATTTGATAATATTATGTTTCTTTTATCATAATTTTTTTTATTTTATAAAAATTAATTAAAATTAATATTAAAGTAGTAAGAAAATGGGTATGGGTATGAGTACGAGATTATACCCGTTATCCGGTGGAGATGAGGATGAGACAAAAGTTTAATACCCGTTGGGTTTGGGTATGGAGATAGGGATGAATTTTTTTATGGGGATGGGTATGGGATAGCAAAACCCGTACCCGCCCCGCCCCGTTGTCATCCCTAATTATAACATCAAAATGAGTGAATCAAATCCGGTTCACTTGATAATGAGTCAGAACTTTTGTAATACCCGACTCAACCCACCACGAATTTGTGGGTTAAGTCACCAACTCACATAAAAAAATTTATTATTTATTTATTTTTAAGTATTCAAATATTTAAATAGTTTGTTTAGCAACCCATGAGATGACAATCACAATAAAATCAATAATCAATGTTTTTATCATACTCACCACCAATATATGATAAATTGTTTTCAAGAAAGTGTTCATATAATTCAAAAAAACATGGCTAATATTAGACATTTTCTGTCATGCTATTCAATAAAATATAAATAAAAAATTACACATTTTTGTCATTAATTTAGAAAAATTTGTTTATAAGAAGATTGCTTGAGTAATTTACTATAAATATTATAGTTAAAGATTAGAGTATCAACATATATAACTTGACAATCAAATTAATTAAACATTCAAACTATTCAAATATTATTGAACAACATTCAAACATTTAAAAATTGAAATTGTGAACCTATATAATTAGGAGTAGTCAATAATTATTAAAAAAATTAAAAAGAAATTATAAAAAATTATAAAAAAATGTTACTGGGTTAAGTTGATCAATCCACATTCAACCCGTGGGTCAAGTGAACCGAGTTGAATTCAACTTTCACTTTTGAAAAAAATGAATTTTTCTCAATCCAACTCAGCTTGAACCCGTGATGAACCAGATTAACTGATAGGAAAACCCATTTTGACATCTTAAAATTTTCATATGTATATACAATTACTGTTCTGTTATAGAATATCGTGATTAGAGATAGCAACTAGGTTATCACATAATTAGTATTAAGCGCACAATTCAAGCATAGGCATTATAATTACATTAAAATAAAATAAAATATGACTATTAAAAAACTATTTATAATTCAACTTTTTAATAATAAAATAATTAAATATCATCTTTTAAAAACTATTACTACTAATCTTTACTCATTTTCTAGCTGCTTAAATAAAAACTCTCAAAGATTTAACTAAAAATAATTTTGTAAGATGTAGAAGTACATGGATGAACTAAAAATATATTTAATTATTGTTTGGTTAGCAAAACCTCCTTCTCATATCTCTAAAACTTTAAGGTTAATGAACATAAATTAACAAATATTTAATTGAAAAAATATTAATATATTTTTGTTGCTTAGCATAACCTCCTTACTTAATGCATTGAATTTTATCTCTATATTATTTGTTGTGCACAATTAGTAAAGATGTATTGAGAAGAATATTAACTAAGTTGTTAGAAATTCTAAAATATCAATTGTACAGAAAAAAGGTAATACATATAAAAGAACATGAGAATTAGGTAGTATATGTATTATTATAACTTCAGCTGTTCAATCCTCATCAATTACTCAAAAGGACTGAGTAATAATGATTCAGTTCTCACCATCCCATGTTATCTTATTACTAATTGCACAACTGAAAGTCTGTGTAACAGTATTATATACTTATTCGTTCATATCTCAACTAAAATTTTAAATATTTTTCTTCTAACTTGAAAAATATTGGATTCTTATAAATTAAGCTAATATGTTGATTCAGGCCTAAGTATGAACGCATTTGTTATGGTAATCTGTAATTTCATGGTAGTTTGCTAACTGGTTTTTGCTCTGTGGTACAAAACATTATAATATTTTGTTCTAAGCACATGTTTTGGCTTTTTGTATGCGCCACATTGGTGTGGTCAGGAGTCACCTCTGCAGTGAAAAAAACCATCCACACATTTCTTGCAAAGTTAAAAAAGCGTTGCAACAAAGTCCAAAAATTCCTAAAATTTAATAGTGGCTCCTTGGTAGACCCCACATATGTTTTTGTTTAAACCACTGTTGACAAAAAAGGTGGTTTAAAACCCCTCATGTGAATACCTTACAACTATTATTTTTTCCTGTTTTCTGCGTGTATAAATAATGTCTGGATTGGGAAGATTAATGTACCAGGAAACAGAACATGGCCAACACATCACTCTCACCAATCCTTGTGATTCTCTTCTGGGGTTTTACTCTTGCAACTGGGAGAAAACTCTCACCACTCAGCACCACTCCTGCAACATTGTCATCACCCTCCTCCACTGATGGTATTTGCTCATCTATGGTGAGGACAAAAGGCTATACCTGCGAAGAACACTTGGTATGTACCGTGCTTGCATCTGTTTCTGTTTCTGGTCAGAAATCAACAAGATTTAGAGCACCCAGTAGCTACTAACTCGTTTGTTGTGTAATATTTTAGGTGACAACACAAGATGGTTATGTTCTTAACATGCCAAGAATTAGAGTGGGAGAATTAAGGGGTCCACCTGTTCTTCTACAGCATGGGCTTTTCATGGTTATTAAAAGTTTCATAAACAACTATATGTCATGGATTTTGTTGTTGATGTTGGCAATTAATGTGGTGCTTTGGTTGCAGGATGGCATAACATGGTTATTGCTACCTTCAAAGCAGTCTCTTGCATTTCTTTTGGCGGATAATGGGTTTGATGTTTGGGTTGCTAACACACGTGGAACCAAATATAGCCGGCAACATATAACTTTACCTACTAATAGCTCGGTTAGTTTTTGTGTACTAAAATGTTGATGCATTTTTGTGTCAGCAATTTGTTTGGTTCTATTGATTATATCAGTTTTATTCTTTAGGATTACTGGAATTGGTCATGGGATGAATTAGTTGCATATGATCTTCCAGCCACATTCAAGTATGTGCATGATCTAACTGGACAAAAACTGCACTATGTTGGTCACTCACAGGTAAATTTCACATTCTAATCTTCAGAAACTGCACCATTCTTGTCTTTGACTTCTTCATAGAGTGTTGAATTCCTTTGTAGGGAACTTTGATTGCATTGGCTGCTTTTTCCCAAGACCAGTTATTGAACATATTGAGATCAGCTGCGTTGCTTAGCCCAATTGCTTATGTTGGTCAGATGACTTCACCCCTTGCTAAAAACGCAGCTGAAAACTTCATTGCAGAGGTATTAGTTATAAGAATGCTTTTATTGTTTGTCAAAAGAAAATTTTCCTTTTACAATTTAAATGATTGACACTGAAAACCTGTGTTTTCCTCTTTACAGTCACTGTACAACTTTGGAGTCTTCGAATTTAATATGAGAGGGTATGTTATTCTTATTGTCTATTATTCATTGTCATTCATTTCTTTGCTCTGTGGCTAAGATTAGAAGGCTGCAACGTTGGTTCCTCATGGTTCCAATTTTAATGTTGTAAGAAAGTAATATGCAGACATTTCTCAAATTCTTAGTGGGTAGAATAAGATCGGATCCAGAAGTCATCCTGATGTTAAACTGTGTTTCCATTGAATGAAAAGTTTAAGTATAATTTAAGAAACCACGAATTTGATCCTCCAAAGTTATATGCATCCTCACACTAGTCTTTCTCTGTCACCACTTTAGCCTTCAAAGATTTTGTCTCTGAAATATTCTTTCAAATGTTTAATCTATCACCGAATTTGACTCTAAAGAGTGTTCTTTCACTACTTTGTTTCTTCAAAAGGACCAATATGCTGAAGACTTATATCACTTCATTTTTCTGATTTCTGAATAGGGTCTCTGTTATAAAGTTTCTAAAGGACTTGTGCAATAACACAGGCATTGACTGCACCAACTTGTTGACCTCTTTCACAGGTAGCATTCATGTTCTTATTCAGCTATTATTCAACCACCAAAACTAACACTTAGTTTCCTTCATTGACAACACTGTTATGCTTTCAGGCCCAAATTGCTGCCTCAACCCTTCCATTGTAAATGTATTTTTGGATCACGAGCCTCAGTCAACAGCAACAAAGAACATGATCCATCTATCTCAGAGTAAGTGGTTCCATTTTCCTAATTTAGTTTTAGCAGAGATTTTGAAAATTTGACTACAATCAGCTGTTAAATTTTTCTTTCATGAGGGGTTATAAATCTTAATCATACATGAATATCAGTGATCAGAGACGGAACCACATCAATGTTTGATTACCAGAATGAAGATGAGAACATAAAACACTATGGACAACCCACTCCTCCAGCATACGACATGGCAAGGATTCCAAATGAGCTTCCTCTCTTCCTGAGTTATGGAGGCGCTGATGCTCTTTCTGATGTTAAGGATGTGCAACGTCTATTAGAAATTCTTAAAGATCATCGCCCAGATAAGCTTGTAGTGCAGTACAGAAATGATTATGCTCATGCAGATTATGTTATGGGTGAAAATGCTTATCGAGATGTCTATGAACCTCTTATATCTTTCTTTAGGCTCCAGCAGTGATATCTAGTGAATTATACATCCTATAGAGTTTTATCATCACCTGTCTACATCATAGAATTTAATAGCACAGAAATGTCACCATGTAATTTTACAGAATATGATATCAGTAAAGGAAATTCCTACAATCTTGCTTTTTCTCCTATAATTACTACCACATTTTATGGTATTAAAAACAGAAAGAAAGAAAGAAGAAGATGGTTTATGAGCTTGGGACACCTGGTTTTAGTGGGTTAGGAATGGTGCAGCCTGTTATCCCTCCACTGTCAACAGTAGGAAGTGTTCGCTGCTCTGTGAAACCAGCCTCACGCTATGCCCTCCATTTTAAGTATCAGGAGACCAAAGCTTTAGCCAAAATCCCATGGCCCAGCTATTGACTTGGAGTGGGCACGCCAGCATATTGTGCATTCATCAACCCAACCAAGCATAGCCAAGTCGTATTCCATCTCTTTAATGCTCCTATTTAGGTTACAAGCTAGCATTACCCAGCTTTTTCTCCTATAATTACTACCACATTTTATGGTATTAAAAACAGAAAGAAAGAAAGAAGAAGATGGTTTATGAGCTTGGGACACCTGGTTTTAGTGGGTTAGGAATGGTGCAGCCTGTTATCCCTCCACTGTCAACAGTAGGAAGTGTTCGCTGCTCTGTGAAACCAGCCTCACGCTATGCCCTCCATTTTAAGTATCAGGAGACCAAAGCTTTAGCCAAAATCCCATGGCCCAGCTATTGACTTGGAGTGGGCACGCCAGCATATTGTGCATTCATCAACCCAACCAAGCATAGCCAAGTCGTATTCCATCTCTTTAATGCTCCTATTTAGGTTACAAGCTAGCATTACCCAGCTCAGCGAACAAACACAAATGTCAGAGATTTATAAAGCACGATTCATATGAAAATTTCTTCGATGCGGGACTTGTCTCAGTCATGGGGTAAAATGTAAAGTGATATAATGACTTACTTGAATTGAATCTACTCAAGATCACTAGTAAAATAGACGTGAAACAAAATAAAAACTTCGAAGTGCACTTAACTTGGTGATTGCCTTTTATGGTGAGCAATACCACATCAAACACACTACAATCCCTCATTGTCAAACAGTTTATAAGGGGATGAGTTGGTGAAACTAAAGTTATATAATTAAAATACATTTTTATGTCGATTAAAAATGTATTTAAGTATTAATCTTATACGATATTAATTATTGATATTTCTTATATACTGAAAACATATTGAGTTATGAATAACCAAATTAAGATTATACATATTTATTCAATATAAGAGTTTATTATTTATTTATTTATGTATAACAAATATATTACATCTGACACATTATTTTTGTCGGAATTCTCAGAGGATGAAGCTAAGCTCATGGATGAAATGAAACTGAATTTATTAATTATTTATGTTATACAAATTTAAATACAAAATAATACATTAAAAGTAGTGTGATTTTTAATTTTAAATAATTTTTTTAAAATTTTAATTGAACACTATTTATTTTTTTGCTATTTTATAAAATTATAGTCTCGAAAAAATACTTTTTAAAGATTTTTTCAATGTTTAAAAATCTTGATGGAATACCATCGCATTGTTTTTGTTTTATATTATTTTTTAAATATGTTAAAATTCAAATTAAATTCACTTGCTAATTTTGAAGATTTTTCTATCGTATATTATAATTATATAAGAATCTTCTGTCTAAGAGTAATTTACTTTTATCATCAGAAAGAAACATTTTTTCTTAACATTAATCAAATTCTTTATTTGGACTTTAAAATGAAGAAAGAAAATTTATTTGCCAACACGAGTGTCTGACGTGTAAGTATATAATTGGATGACACACGTAGCAATAGAAAGTACTCGAACAGACAAAACAAACCAAGAAGGGTTCTTTCTTCCCTGCGTAGATTCAGAGTGCACAGAGTGAGAGAAAGACAATACCAATGTCTCAAATTCGAACACCATTTTTCGTTTCATTTCCTCTTTTGCTAATTTTCTTCAACCTCGCCCCTTCCTACGCACTCTATGGAGCATCCTCGCCCGTGCTTCAACTCACACCCTCCAACTTCAAGTCCAAGGTGAATCATGTTTAAATCTTGAACTCTTTCCTCAGTGCCCCCATTTCGTGATCTCACTGTATTTGCACTTTTTTCAAATTGGTATTTTGTAGAAACCTTAAATTTTGTATCTTTGTTCTTGAAATCTATCTGGGCATGTACATAGATATTTGTGGCGTTGTGATGTGGTTGTATTTTTGATGGCTGAAATCAAGGTTCATGGCAGGTTCTGAATTCAAATGGAGTTGTTCTCGTTGAATTCTTTGCTCCATGGTGTGGACACTGTCAGGCTCTGACTCCGATATGGGAGAAGGCAGCTACTGTGTTGAAGGGTGTGGTTACTGTGGCAGCACTTGATGCTGATGCTCACTCATCTTTGGCTCAGGTTGTGTATTGTTCATTTCTTTATTAATGATGGCATTTTTAGATGTAATGAAACATTGAAATGTGTTAAATAAAGAGTATGATACATTTGTTATTTGGTTCTTGCAATCAGCCTTTCTGAAATATGAAGGTGCTTTATTATATGCTTGACTTTTATGTGTATTGTACACTGGAATTGCCTTTATGTGGATCAGGCAGGATGCGAAACACGGTTTGTTTTGCATACTTATTTGAGCTCTTGGAACTGTCTGTTTCAAACAATTGAATGTTATTAATTGAAATGGACCTAATCATTTGGACCATTTTAGATTACTTGTTTGTTTTATGGAATATCAGCACGCAAGAACTATTGTATGTGTAAAGTTTTTCCTTGCTGTTGGATCTAGCACCAAACACTTTTTTTGTGCAAAGCAACCAAAGAATATAGTACCTGGACAAGATAGAATATCTCCTTGGAGATTCTTTATTTGCCTGTTGCTTCATAACATCAGCTGTCTATGCATGAGATTTTTACTCGTAGATTTTGAATTATGATTTACACGTTTGCCTGTTTCTTATTTTGTTATTATAACTTTATGTTGGAACTTTAAAAATCCTTTACATTTGCGCACATGTGGGTGTGCATGGTTTTTTCTTGATTCCCCACAGGAATATGGAATCAGAGGATTTCCAACTATAAAAGTGTTTGCTCCAGGAAAGCCACCGGTTGATTACCAAGGAGCCAGAGATGTCAAACCAATTGCTGAATTTGCACTTCAACAGGTTCGTTGGAATCTTGCGTCGGTTATTTTTAACCTTTTTCCCCCATCTTTAATGTAATATTTCTGGTGTTGTATGAGAAGTAGTATTGCTTGTGTGCTGTATAAGTGGATAGATCTCCTCTTCATAACAAATAAAACAATTTCTTGTATTTCTTTTAAAAATTGAATAACTGCATAGTGAATGAAATTCTGATTAAAAATTTAACAGCAAAATTCATTTTACACACCCCTTTTCTAGTGTAAAAACCCTAAGCAGAGAAAGTTTGAATGTATTAGGTGAGCGTTATGTGACTACTTGTAAGTACAGGTCTATGAAAAAACAAGTCATTCAGTTTTTTTTGTTTTAATTCTTGATTTGCATGATTTATTGACTGATGTTTGATAAATAAACAAAGTCATACGTGGCAGACTATCAGAAGCAAACTCACTAATTAATTTTTGTGACTAGTTACTCCATGCTAAATCATTTTGTCGTGTTTCAAATATGCAGTATTTATTTTAGAAAAAAAAAATTCAGTAAATAGTATTACCTTGACTCTGAAGTATTGCCTCCTTATTTATATCTCTATACAGGTAAAGGCTCTTTTGAAGGAGCGGTTAAGTGGAAAAGCAACAGGGGGTTCAAATGAAAAGACAGAAACCAGTTCTTCAGTAGAATTAAACTCTGGAAACTTTGATGAATTGGTCCTCAAAAGCAAAGAACTCTGGATTGTGGAATTTTTTGCACCTTGGTAAGTGCTGCTTGTGTTCTGAAATCTAAAGTCTTACCATGTTGACATTTCAGAGGTGTAGCTCTAATAATAACATTTATCCTCTTTTATTTCCCAAAGGTGTGGACATTGTAAAAAGTTAGCTCCTGAGTGGAAGAAAGCATCCAATAATTTGAAAGGAAAGGTTAAACTGGGCCATGTTGACTGTGATGCTGAAAAGGTAATGTTATACTTCAAAATAGATTGTAAGAACTTGTCAAAACCACTATGCCTGTGATCAAGATGGTCACTGCATAGTTATTTTTTTATTTATTTTTTATGTATTCTTGTTAAGGGTAAGACTCTTACTGCTGTCTTATTTTATAATGTTTTATTACGCTCTTTAGTTTATATTGTTCTGACAGGAAATTTTTTTACCAGTCACTAATGAGCAGGTTCAAAGTCCAAGGATTCCCCACAATCTTGGTATTTGGTGCTGATAAAGATAGTCCTATTCCTTATGAAGGTGCAAGAACCGCCGCAGCTATTGAATCATTTGCATTAGAGCAGCTGGAAACAAATGTTGCTCCTCCAGAAGTGACAGAGATACACAGTCCAGTAAGCATTTTCTCTCCTGCCTACTTAGTGTGCATTGGTTTGAAAAAAGATTATAATAAGATAATGGATCTTGCTAAGGAAGAGTGCCCTAAGGGCACTGATTGTGAAACATATAATTTAACATGTGTGTGTGTTCTGTTAAATGATTTCAATTATTCACAAAACCATGTATTAAATGATACATGAACCTTCTCTATAGGATGTTTTGGAAGAGAAATGTGGTACTGCCGCAATCTGTTTTGTTGCCTTCCTTCCTGACATTTTGGATTCCAAGGCTGAGGGGAGGAACAGATATATTCAGCAACTATTATCAGTTGCAGAAAAGTTTAAAAGAAGTCCATACAGGCAAGTTAAAACAACATTTTGCTTTGCTTCCATCCTCTAACATCACTTTACGCGTTACTTTCTACATTCTAATTTTTTTTTTATTCTGTCAGTGCTGCAAATACTTTATTTATGTGTATTTTTAATAAATCTTTGTTGGTGAATTCCTTAACATTTTTTGATTGAATTTTTGTGTCTTTGAGCACAGCTATGTCTGGGTAGCTGCAGGGAAGCAGCTGGATCTTGAGAAGCAAGTGGGTGTTGGTGGATATGGTTATCCAGCTTTAGTGGCCCTTAACATTAAGAAAGCTGTTTATGCTCCTCTCAAGAGTGCTTTTGAACTCGACCAAATTATGTAAGTTTTTTCCTTCTTATGCTAAATACTAAACAAACTATTGAGATGAACAAGCTCTTAAACATTAGTTATCTATTTTCTGCAGACAATTTGTGAAAGATGCTGGACGTGGAGGCAAAGGGAATTTGCCGCTGCAAAGCACTCCAACCATTGTAAAGACAGAACCATGGGATGGAAAAGATGGAGAAATAATTGAGGAGGATGAATTTTCACTTGAAGAACTAATGGGAGAAGATGCTTCAAGCAAGGATGAACTATGATCAATTGAGAAGGGAATTATAGCAAATTAAAGTTTCAACCACCGATTTTTACGTTACAGGCAATATGTTTCTCATGATGATTGTGATCACTGTTCTGTTTTTCCATGTTACAAGTTAAAGACCAGTCTAGTGATGTGTGATCTTATGAGGATTTTGAAATATGTCATTCAGTGGTACTGATATTTATCTAGGAAAATGTCAGCGATGTTTTTGTTTACCTATCAATGAGCATTGAGCTAACAGGTATAACATTCATAACAAAGGATCTTTGATGGTCTATATACTCTGTTGGTTTTTTATGTTTAGAAAATATATTCTAGAAGAAGAGATTTATCATAAAGAGAAGTTTTAACAATTTTTTTAAGACTCTATCTCTTTATATGTGTAAAGAAAAAATGTAATAAAAAATAAAATACAAAGTCTCTCAATCTTAACTTCCTAAATACCTAATATATATATTTTTTAAATTGAAACATAAAAAAACTCTTATAACTAACTTATTTAAATTAAAGTACAAATATTTAGACATACATTCTCCTCAAAATCATTAGCTATTGAAAGAGTGATGTCATTTAGATATAAATCTAGGTGTAGTGGATCATTGAGATATTACAAATCTTATAAACAGGTATCATCAATGTAAAACACTTACACGGGATTGAATCTCGTTGACAGTTTTTGAGATATGTAGATAAATTACAATTAAATACATACGTTGAAAACATGCCTGTTACATACAGTCAAGAGTCTGTGTCTGGGGATCTACTTCAGTTTTATTAATCAAGGTGCATGTGTTGTGACTGATGAGTGTGTAATGTTGCTGTAAATTTATTGATGTGTTGAATTTGTATGAATAAATAAAATTTAGTTTAAATGGAACTTTGTCTATATTTGTGTCGAAATCATCGGTTAATGTACAGTTAGTACTATTACTTTCACTCTTACCTCTATCTCCATTTGATATCTTCAGGTTTCAGTAATTCAATTTTCCTCGGTTCCATTTCTCTCTGCTTTCCCTGCAACAGTCACGGATACGATTTCCCCACTTGCATCCCGCTGAAATCTATTAATATTAATATTTCACATTATTCAATGATATAAGGTTTTAACTTTTGTTACCAAGGCCACTTATAATGAAAAGTTGTCCTTTCATTGACCAAAAATATTAAGCTCGAAGAAGAAACTTCCTCAGAAAACCTCAATCATGTCGTATTTCTTAAATATCAACACGAGAGCATTGATACCAAAAAAAACTAGCCAAATTCAACTTGCCAGTATATAGAGCTTTGGATTGAATTTAAACAAAATAACATCATTTCTATTAAATTCAAGGTCGATACAATCCAATTGCATGACCGCCATGTAGGTAATTGCACAATATTTATGACGTAATAATGCGAATCACAACACCTGAAAAATAATTCTATTTCCAACATCTGAGCGATAATCGTTTACCTATATATGTATCTAAAAATGGTCTCACTGAATCTATCTTTAAGGAGTAGCATTACATGCTTGTATCTACCATTGGATTCATACCAGTTATTCCTATCGATGCCAATTAGGATTTTCTCTACAAAAGAAACCAGGCACAAGTCTGCACAACCCCTCCCTACATTGCTGCTTTGAACGAAAAAGGAATAAAAATGTAAATAGAAAGACTATCACTCGTACAGCATACACTTTTGTCTAACAAAATCTTTATCGGGAAGCCTCCTCATCAGAATTTATCAGCACACATCTGCTTCAAATGCACTTTCTGCTACCCGTAGTATTTGGAGTGGCAGCTCAAACTCCAGCATGCCTTTGCCAAGGTCTTCGATCATCTCAAAATCTCAAATTCCAGTGTGTTCTTCGTATTTATAGATTCAGCACGAAGTTAGATGAATCCTAAAAGCTTGCATTTTGTATCCTCCATAAACATGCTTTTCTTAAAGGCGAATCTGTAAATATAGCTTTTATGAAATCTTCCACCTACCAAAAAGATCAACAATCAACGTAAGAGACCTTACAGATTCTCATCAAATACAATTAATATACAACACTTTTAAAATTGCAAAAACATGAACAAGACAAAGGAAAAGATATCACATCAGGCCATTTAACATAAACTTTTATGGAACAAAACATACTAGTGAATCATATGAAACAACCCACTCAAACATGTTCTTATTTCCTGTAGTAGCAATATGATCCACAATTTTTTCTCTTCGAAAAAAAAACGCTTTTGATATGGAAAGAGGAGGAACAAAAATTCAACCACAGGAAAATAAAGAAATCAAGGATATAAAATATATTGTCCCAAGAAGGCCAAAAAATAAAGACATCAATAATCAAATAATACCTCAGTTACTGTAAAGCCACAAGAGAACAATTCTTTATTCTCCCAAGATGATGTAATGGATTTTAAAGGCATATCTAATAATTCTGAGGCAAAATGAAAGATGAGGAGATTAGCTGTTAACAGATAACACAATTCAATCTGTCTTTTAAGGAATAATTGAGAAGATTCTACATCATACCTGATAGTTTCCGGATTTTACGCAAGGATGGGATTAAATCTTCAGGAGACTGTGCAGGGAACTCTTGCAAAGTCTGCTCCACTGGGGCCAAAGACTCCAATAATGATGATAGGTTTTCCAGCATTAAATGAATAAGCCTTTGAAGCTGAAAATGTGTGAAATAATGCTTAAGACCAACTAATGAATTACAATAGTGCTACTACAAGCATTAATTAGTTGACTTATGGTATAAATTCTACCTGTAAAGTCTCGTCTGCAGCAATGTCGTCTAACAGAAGTATATCTCTAGCAATTCTTGAGAAAACTGACTCTAAGACAGTACACATGCTTTTCCTGTAGGTTGAAGGCAGCAAAAGTGGCTCCCATATGATATGTATTTTTTCCAGAATGAAAACAACCTAATCAAGTACATGCAGTTTCAATTTGTGAAACTAAAAAGACATCAACTAATACTAGAAATCCATGGTAATAAATCCACCACATATGCTGGATACAGGGGAGGACAAAGGGGAACAAAAGAAATGAGGAATAACAAATTGTAAAGTATTGTAGACAGACACATTATGAGTACAAGGAAATTACCTGCTCTATACTAAATTTAGCTGACTCAAATTGTTTCATCTGGTGAGTATTTTGAAACCCATCAGCACCATCTATAGCCTATAAACAGGCAAATATGGGGAAGCACCAGGTCAGTAAGGCAAGTGTCAATTATATCACTGCATGCTTCAAGCATTTTAATTACGATAGTACCTCCTTCAAATTATAAATAACAAGGTGAACTTGTCTCTGCAGTATTTCTTCTGCCAACAGCTGAAATCTTGGAGCCAAATCAACAAACACAGCATGCTCCTTAATGGAACTTGGAAAGTCTGTCCGATACTGAGAAAAGCAAACAAATACATTAGGAGCAAAGAAAAAACAATAAACATATAAAATTGAGAAGGTTTACATAGTCTGATTGTCTTGAATTTTTCATTTGAGGAATCACAGTTATGTTTTAAGCAAATACTACGAACTAAAGTTAAAATAAAAGCCGATGTTTTTGTTAAACAATAGTAAATAACTTAAATATTGCGAATTTACTTCATCCTTAGCTATTAAAAGTGTTTACCTCAAATGCAAACCCAAGTATCTCCTGGGAGAGATAAAGACAGTCATTATGCAACAGAACAGCTACTTGATTAATGCCACTGAGCTGCCTCTCTAGCTTCACAAATTAAAAATAGAAGTTATTACTGTAAGATGAAAGTATAAACAGACAACAACTAACACCTAATGGTAACCTTGACAAGGACAACAACTGCATAAAGAAGATAAATTCTCCACATAAGTCTAGGATGCCAATTATAGGTTATCTCAGCCAAAGATCAGGAAAGGTATACACATTAGTACAAAAGGGGGTTACTCTAGAATTAATAATTCTATTGACAATAAACTGCCATTCATTCATTAGATTCACTCATAAATTTACTCCATTAAAGAAATACTAAAATGTACTGTCACTGCTATACATGGACTAACCTTGATAGGGACAACTACTTCATAAAGGAGTACGGCATCTCTAGCTGTCTGATAAAATTCCAAAGCAACTCTTGTAGATGATAAGCAAACATCCTGGACAATATTTTGTTGCAAAGATCAGCTTCACTACTAATATAAAAAAAAATTGTTAACTAAATTAAGGGTATTGGTACAGTTCAATAATCAAACAATTGTCACCACAGTATTAGTAACATGAAAGAAGAAAAAAACAATGCACTCCGATCACCCAAGTTCAAAAATAAAATGAATTTGAGCCTAGACAGAGTAACTTCAATGCTCTAGACAACATCAACAATAGCTTTATCTCAGTAGGTGAGTTTGGCTTATAGATTAAACTGTGCCATTTGGCTTGGTTAAAAACTAAATTCTCAAAAATGTCATTCATCCATTGCATTTAATAACTTTTCCCAAAGTCTTTTTTGGTCCCCCTCTACCTATTTCACATGACTAAAATCCATGCTATCTATTCTCTTAATTGGTGCCTCCACTGCCCTTCTTTCCATGTGTCTATCTGCTTTAACCATTTTTCAGTCGGAAGTCACCACTATCACATTACATAATCATTTTATGTACTGTCCTTTTCTGTGATCAAATATTCATCTTGACATTCTTATTTTTGTTACTCCCAATTTTTGTAGTTTATCTCTTTAAAGCCAAACACTCAGAATATAGTTGGTCAGCAGTACAACAAAACTTCCCTTTGAGCTTGATAGATATTTTCACCAATAAACCTACCACGCCTGACGTCTTTCAGTTAGAACTCACACCATTATCTCCTTATATATAATCATTCTATATCCTATGTGATCATACATCCATCTTAGAATTTTAATTTTTTACTCCTTAGTTATCCCTTTAAAGCCAAACACTCATACAATATAGTTGTTCAGCAGTATGTCGCAAACTTCTCTTTGAGTTTGATAGGTATTTTCACCAATAAAACTACACGTTTCTTCATTTTAACCACTCAACTTGAATCTTGTATGTGACATCTCTTAGTAATTTCCCCATCATTTTATTATACATAACTTAACCTTACAAACCTGTGGTATAACATCTTCAATTAATATATCCAAGTCATTTTCTCTATCGTCACAAATACCCCCCACCTATGTATTTGTCCATTTTAAAGCACCTAGTCATTATAGTGTGACATCTTCAGTGATATCCGCACCATTTTGTAATATTGCTCCCATATACTTCAATTTAGAAACTGCTAAACTATAGGAAAGAGAGACATCGATCTATACCCATGTGCTTCTGGAACAACATGGATGGCTTATTTATACTGAGAAAACTGAATCAATAAAATAAGCAGAGATTTGATATCCTCTAGTAATAAAGATAAAATATAGGACCTCTAGTGATCGAAATGATATATAGAAAAGAGAAGTCCAGAGTTTATATTTCAAATAAAATATACTGCATATTAGAGTCACTATTTAGATACTTCATTTTTTACGGATGGTATACCTGCAGTGTCTGATGAATTAGCCCCATCAATTCTTTGGCTGCTTTGGATACTAGACATCTCTCTGATAAGAAAAGTAAATTTACTACATGGCTGGATGACTGGACAGATGTTTCATCATTCTTCCAAATAGAACCATCCCTTGTATACTCCTGCAGCAACCTTCTTCATAAATAATTGCAAATCAAAATAGCAAAAGAATAATTTTCCCAGTCTGGAAACTCACTTGAGGAATTGAAAAGTCACATTCTAGAAGCAGATTTCTAGCTTTAGCCAAGATCTCTGTCTTTTTCTTAAATGCAAAGTGAACCTCAACATTTTCAGCAAAATTGCTCAGCCTGTTATCATTATCAGATGAAATGTACATAAGCTCCTTCAAAGCTGCCTCAAATTCAGATGTACGGATGATGATCTTCTGAAAGTCAGGAAGTTTTGATGCATCGGTTGGTACAACCTGAAATCAGAGATCTTGAATCACTATCTACAAATTATTAAAGACACGCTTCCTCCTTGTCTTTCAGACACTACAACTAACCACCAAGTAATCATTCTAGATCAGAAGATAGACAGGGATAGGAATAACCTTATTTTTGTTCTTAGGGATCATATGGATCATGTGCACTAGCATATTACAAAGCAATAGCAGCATTCATTTCAATTTCATTTGAAATCAATAAAATGGTATTTATATGGATACACATCCTTAGACTCGCTTCAAAGCACACAATGCTTAGGTCTGAAGGGCAAACCTTTGAGAGAAAACTAGATATTATTAGGTCTGATATCCTTGGCCATGTCAACCGTCCAAAACATTGCATCCAAGAACTTTTCTGGAGGCAAATACTTCTGTAAACAAATTTGATAAATAGCAGAATCCCTGAATAGAGAAACTCTCCATCTAAAAATTCAAACTGAAAATGAAAATAAGATTATATCAGGTAAATGAAAATGCTTCCTGATCTAATCAATATAAATTCAATTTAAAATTAGTGAATGTTGTCCGTGAATAAACCAATAACACATGCAACTAAGTAACAATATCCCCTGCCAACGGTGCAGGCAGGTAACTCTGGCATGGAATGGAAAAGTGTGAGTAGTACAATTGATTCCATGACCCTAGCACATCACACTCACCTTAATATCTGGTGATGCAACTATCTTCAGGACAGCCGATTCTTGATGCAATTCCTCTAAAAATGAAAGAGGTCGTCCATGATTTACAAATGGAGTAATAACATATTTGATCATCAAATCAGCAACTTTAGCAAGCCCATACTCTAGAATACTAACAACCTAAAAATGAAATAAATAAGAGGAAGAACAAATAGCACGATTGGAACACAATAGAAGATCTCAAATAGAGAGTTAAAATTATAATGAATTAACTTACATCCATTGCCTCCAGAACTGTTTGTAACTGAATCCTGTTCACATTCTCTACTTCTAATTGATACTTGACCTCAACTTGATTCAAGTCCCCATCAAATCGTACAGCTTTTTCCATATATTTCACAAGGACCTCTTGAATCTACAAACCCAAATCGAATTCCTCTAAAAACAATCACAAACTCAATAAAAATCACAAACGACCCAAACATCATAACTATGGCACAAATCACACGAATTGATTATATTGTGAAATATATCAATGAAAGTATAACTCAGCTATCATCTTCAAAGCAAATATGAGGTAATCATCCAGGGAAAATGCATTAAGTATTACCATCATTGTGTTTAGTTGAAGATTTCCGACTGAAATATACTTGGCATAACTTATAACTTCATACTGCATCTTGTTTCCGTATAACTGAGTACTTAGCCTTTATTTGGGAGGCAATATGAAGAGCAAATAATGTGTAAATCTAGGAATCTAGTTTTTGTTTACTGCACATTCCCCCCCTAAACCAACCCTGATCTACATTGTTTTCACACTAAATTGTCAATACAACTCAAATCGCCACTTACAAAAACCTATTTCATTTCCCACGTACTGAAAGGCTTCACCTCAATTGGCACACGCAAAATACATTCAAAGCACGACGTATTAGCAAATAACCATAAACCTAATGCACCAAATCAAGCTATAAAAAATTGTAACAAGGAAGCAGAGCATACCTCTTCAAAGCACTGAGACCACTCCTTCCTCAACAAACCATACACCAAAGGCTCCCTATCATCCTCCTCACCAATCCTCAACGCCACTTTCAACTCCTTTAATCCTTGTGCTGCGAATTCGAACCTTCCACTCCTCAACGCTTCCTTCACACTTTCTAACCCCTTGTTCAACGCCACAACGGTTCCAACCAGCCCTAGGAGCTCCTTTTTCACCTTTAGCTCCTCTTTCTTCACCTTCATCTCCGACACAACCTCGCGCACCTCGGCATCGATCGGTCGATCGGAGAGGAGTCGGATAATGGCGGCGACGTCGTCGGAGACCTCGCGAGTCTGTGAAACGGCATCGTTGCAGAGAGAGAAGAGGCGCGCGAAGTCTTCACGGTGTGAGACGAGGTAGGACTGGACCTGCGAGCGGATCTGGAGGGACTGTGACTCGAGGCGCTGGATCAGGAGGTGCAGATCGGGCGCTGATAGAGGGGAGGTTGGGTCCGAGAGGTCCTGCGCCGAGAGAAGGTCGCGGACGTTGATCGTGTCGAAGAGAGACTCCATCGACGGCGCTCGCGCGGTGGCGAAGACGGCGGAGACTGCTAACGTGCGCTTGGAGTGTGTGTTTTTGTGGGGGGTGTTAGCGTGATGGGAGCGTTTGGACTTGATGGACTTTTGGTTTCAGCTCTGCGTGACTCGCTGTGACCCAACCGCCACCGGCCCAGTTAATGGAGCAATTTTCTACATAAGCCCAAAGTTTGCATTTGATAGAACATCAGTTTAAATTCTTAGATTTTTTGCAAAATTAGATTAAAATATTTAAGGAAATGTTGACACTTTACATGTTTTGGGGCAGAAAAAAATTTAATGTAAATAAATTAAAAATTTTTAATTTAAGTACAGTAACTAATTTTTATATGTGCAAGGTTTATATTTTAAAATATTTAAAATTGTTTTCTATAAAATATGTATTAATCAAAATTTAAATATTTAATAATTTTAAAATCTAATTTTTTATATCAATATCTGATAATTGAAAGAATAGAGAGTATAGAAAAAACATAAAGAAATAAAGAAGGCTTAATTACTCGAATCATAAATGGTTCGAAAATTTTAAAATGATATCCACTTTGATATTTGTTTCAATTTAGTATCCAATTTTGATTATTGTATCAATTTAGTACCCTCCGTTAAGTTTTCACAAACGGCGTTAACTACCTTGTCACGTGTCAGTCTTTGGATTTTTTAATTTTTTTAATTTTTTTTAATTTTTTAATTTTTAATTTTTTTTTTGAATTTTTTTTTAAAAAATTTTTTTGTCACGTGTCAAATCCTTAATGTGACACGTGGCAAGGTATCGCCACGTGTCAAGGTACCTAACAAGTGTCATTATTTTCATCTCAACTTAGTCCCCACATGTGTCTATTTGTTTCAATTTAGTACCCCTATATATTTATTGGTTTCAATTTAATACCCAATTTATTTGTTTTAATTTTGTCTGAATATTTTTTTACAAAATAGAGAAATATTATGTGACCAAATTTATTATTTATATTTGTTATTAAAAATGACTTACAAATATGTTATTCATGACTTTTACCATTTGCTTTAATATAAATTTCAATACTTAATTTTACAACTCATTTTTAGTAACAAATATTAATAAAACATTTATATAAATAATAAATTTTGTCTTAAAAGAGATACAATATTTCTCCATTTAAAAAAAGATATTTGAATAAAATTTAAACAAATAAATTGGGTACTACATTGAAACAAATAAACATATATGGATACTAAATTGAAACAAATAGACACATGTGGGGACTAAGTTGAAATGAAGACAATGACACTTGCCAAGTACCTTGACACGTGGCAATGGCGATACCTCGCCACGTGTCACATTAAGGATTTGACACGTGGCAATTTTTTTTTTTAAAAATTCAAAATAAAAAATAAAAAATAAAAAAAAATTCAAAAAAAAATTAAAAAAAATTAAAAAATTCAAAGGCTGACACGTGGCGAGGTAGTTAACGCCGTTTGTGAAGACTTAACGAAAGATATTATATTGATGCAATAATCAAAATTAGATACTAAATTGAGATAAAATTCAGAGTGAATACCATTTTGAAATTTTCGAACCAAAATAAGTATAATCCGAGTAATTAAACCGATAAAGAAAGAACGAACTAACAAAATGCCACAAGAGAGAGCAAAAGTGACTACAGGAAAAAGATATTGACAATTTAAAAGAAAAAGCACGGAAAAGAAAGAGAAGAAACGTCAAAGGTAAAGTGAGACTGAAAAAAACATGAAATTTTAAATTTATATTTTTAGGAAATTTAAAATTCTAAATCATTTTAAACAATTAAATTAATTTTTATCAAAACAGTATATTTTAACAAAAAATAATTCAGTTTCTTTGTAAAATACTCTCTTATAAATTATTGTTCAAAGGTTAATGTTATGTTAAATAATTAATTATAAGTCTAAGTTTAACTTTTAATTGAAGAAATTTAAATAATTTTTGGGAGAAAGAAAAAAATTCTAACAATTTTTACTATTGACTTGTTTGTTTCTATATCAAAAACATTTAAACATAATCCACTTCACTTCAAAATTAATTTTAATCAAATTAAAGTTTATTTTAATTAAAATTAATTTAATAAGCACTAGTTGAAATATTTTAATTCACTTCTTGTATTTAGTCTGAACACAATTTTCATTCTAGACAACTCAAAGTCTTTATAATAATAGCAATTAAAATTATAGTCACAGTTTTTTGCTTCATGTTCTTCCCTCTTCACTGTTTGAACTCATAACTTAGTTCTTCCAAATGATTTCCCTGTTCATTTCAAATGGCTTCTTTCTTTCCCATGGCGCCATGCCTCCGAAACCTCTTCCAACAAAAACCCCATCTTTCATTTCCCTCAAAGTTCGATGCTTTCGTGCTTCTGAGCCAAACCCAGTTACCGATTTTCCTCCTCCAAGTTCCGTTCTCTTGCCACGTTCCATCAAACGGGTCTCTCGCCTCTTGAGGACCGAACTTCAACGCGCTCTAATGGATTACCTGCATTTCACTCGCGGCTACACCTTCTCCGACGCTGAGTACATCAGCAAGAACTCGCCTCGTTTTGTTGAATCATTGGTGTCAATGATTGACGACAAAGATGACGTTCCCCGGTCGTTGCGGAAGTTCTTCAGGTACAACCCCATTAACGAGTTTGAACCGTTTTTCGAGAGTTTGGGAATTGGCCCTTCTGAGTTGCATTTGTTTCTCCCCCATGACATGATTTTCTTGGCTGATGATCAGGTGTTGCTTCATAATTTCCATGTTTTGTGTAACTACGGGGTGCCAAGGAATAGAATGGGGAGGTTCTATAAAGAGGCAAAAGAAATTTTTGGGTATGCTGGTGGGTTGTTGGAGTCAAAGTTGCAAGGTTATGAGAATTTGGGTTTGAGTAGATCAACTGTTGTGAAGCTTGTTGTTTGCTGTCCTTTGCTTTTGGTCGGTGATGTCAATTGTGAATTAGTTGCTGTGCTTGAGTGGCTGAAGAGAATAGGGATTGAAAGTGATTCGATGGTGAATTACTTGTCTTGTTCAAGGACATATAGTTGGAAAAGAATGCTTGATACCTTGCAGTTTCTTCATAAAGTGGGTTATTCTGAGGAACGGATCCACAATTTGTTTAGGGGAAATCCTAAACTGTTTTTGGAAGGTATTGGGAAGAAGGTGTACTTATTTTTTGGTCGATTGGTTAAAATTGGTGTTGAGATAAATGTGATTTATTCTTATTTTGTGGAGTATCCCAATATCTTGTCGTATAAGTGTGCGAAAAATATGTTGAAAGTGATTGGCTTTTTGTGTGCTATTGGAATGGGAAAAGATGGCATTGCTCACATTTTCTCTAAGCACGTGCATCTCTTGAGTACATGTTCCTTGAAAGGTCATAAAACTGTCTGCCAGGAGTTAAAAGTTGGTAAAGCTGATTTGTACCAAATCATAAAGGATGATCCGTTGAAGCTAATTAGTTTTTCATCAAAGCAGCAACAGAAGAGCGATGGAAAGGTAGATAGTCATGACCCACGAAACTATTTGGAAAAAAGAACTTTCTTGCTGAAATTGGGATATACTGAAAACTCTGAAGAGATGGCAAGAGCATTAAGAATGTTCAGAGGTAGAGGTGATCAATTACAAGAGAGGTTTGATTGCCTTGTAGAAGCTGGTTTGGACTATAATAGTGCGATTGAAATGATAAAACGAGCTCCTATGATTCTAAGCCAGAACAAAACTGTAATTAAAAGGAAGATTGATTTCTTAAAAAATGTTTTAGATTACCCACTAGAATGTCTCGTGGGATTCCCAACATACTTTTGCCATGATTTGGACAAAATTGTTGAAAGACTTTCAATGTATGCATGGCTGAAGGAGAGGAATGCCATAAATCCTATGTTAACCTTGAGTACCATAGTTGCATCCAATGATAAACGCTTTGAAAAGTACTTTGTGAACGTGCATCCTCAAGGTCCAGCCGTCTGGAAGAGTTTAAAAAGGTTATCTATTAAAGATAAGAACTAATAGCTCCTTGCAATGTATCCAAGTTTTGTTTTGCTAAGATGTCTCTTGATTTTAATGTATGCTTTGCTTGCTCTCTGTTCAAGGAATCCCTTGCATTTTCTTTTTTAAATATAGATGACTATCTATTTTCTGCGTGCTAAAATTTCTATTGTTGATAATATTGCTATCTATCATATGTTGTTTTAATGCTATTTGGAAGCAATTGCTTATGTACATAACATTAATGTTTTCTGCCCTTCTTCAGTTTGTAAAGTAACCAGGGACATACACTTGCCATTTTTCTTCATCTTCTTTTTTCCTTTTTGTTGAATGTACTTCTTCTTGCCCCATTTTCCACTCAAATCATCCCATGTTTTCCCACATTATATTGTCATATTTTGTTCTCATCCCTCTCTTTTTATTTTTTTGTTAACTTTAATCAATGGTATCCTGCAAGCAATCAACACTTTTACTGCTTGAAGCTGTGTTAGTTATCTTCTGCTAAAATTTGCATAATTGTAGACTATGATTTTGTTCAAAACATCAGTATCTTAAAAAGAGTTGGCTTATGTGCTATCATGTTCTGTTCATATTGTTGGGTGAGATAGATACTATGTTTTATTTTACTTTTATTGGCATGTTCTATGCTGTAATTTTGTTTTTTGTAATATATATATATAGTTTACTCGTTCTTAAAAATTTGACTTAAATTTATTTTAATCTTACAAAATTAGTTTGTAAAACAAGATTTGTATTAACTTATATATTATAATTTAGTCATATCTTTAGTTAATATAGGATCTTCTAAATACTCTCATGCCGATGTCTTAACATGTCGAGTGAATAGATAGGAAATGGTACAACAAACCCTTCAAAATGATGATAGATAAAGTAAATTTTAAGTTTAACAATCTTACCAAACCGTCTTATAAAATTGTATTTACTTATATATTATAATTTAACTATCTTTAGTGAACATGCGATTTCCAACACTTATAATCTCTTGCAATTATATTGATTGATTTGATTGTTTTATATAAAATGTTATGCTTTAAGTCTCAAGGCTTTTCAAGATGTTATTTTTGGTATTTTATGGAAATTCCTTTTCATCATTTTTCTTCTAAACCTGATTGTAAAATATTACATATTATATGTACGTACAAGCATAACTCTATACACTTTCATATATTCTAACTGGATTTCTAGCATGATGATTCCCTTGAACTCAACTGTTTTAAGGCTCGTTGATAATTTTGATGGCTTATTGGGTCCAAAACACTAGTTTCCATCACCACCTTACATGGAATCAGTTGTTGAATGTGATGAAACGTTGGCAGAATTTGTCTGAGACTTCGTGTTTGTCTGAGAATTTTGCATATACACCTCTTGTCTTTGATGGTAAAAGTGCAGCTGAAGTTGTAGTAATGCCTAAGAATCAAAATCTGAATGTACACCCGGAGATGATGCAGAGTGTTACAGTTGAGGAAGCCTTGCCTGGCACCAAAGTTAAATCAAAATTGTTGAGAAAATTGCTCTGGATTCTCTATCTGATGAATAAAAGCATGATATGTTCAGGTAATAGTCACAGCAGCTGATGAAATGGTTCTAAGGCATTATTAACAAGTGCACAAGTAGCATGTCTCCCTCAAATTTGTCAAGGCCACTAGAAGCAGTTTTGAATATTATGAATGAAAACTGGCCAACAAGAGGTAAAACTGCTAATACTCTCAGGTTTGAACCATCAAGAATATTCTAACAAAAACAGCCAATGTCAATATTGAAGTTCAATGAACCATAAGAAGGATATCATATGTAAAACTTAGTTTTTTCCCAATAGTTTTGGCAGTCTGCTCAAGCATGAGTGTGGCTCATATGTACCTGGCTTCTTGTTCAGTGTCTAGTCACTTCTCAAACTGGCTTCGATGAAAAAAAAAAATCAGAAAAATGGAATTAAGGTCGTATGGATGCTCAAAGACTGACTTATGAACAAGCAATTACTTTCATCTCTTTGCAAATACAATTTCAGATTTTCAGCATTGGTAGTATAAGACTTAATGATGCTAATATTGTACAGACTTAATGATGCTTACAATGTTGCAGCAGATAAATTAAAACTCTCAGATGTTGCAGAAGAATAGTATATCTGCTTTATTAAGAGGAATGGTCTTATATAAGCTTTATACAACTAACACGAAGAAAATGCAGTATAAACTTTTAACAACCCCTAATAACTTGGAAGACTAAAAACCACTATTTAAATTGTAACCATTTTCCTTATATTTAGGACTTTATTTATAATAAATAATTACTAAAAACCACTTATTTAAATTGTAATCATATCCCTAATATTTAGGACTTCATTTGCAATAAATAGTAAACTGAATTGATTAAATAAAAACTGAACCCTGAGCAACAGCCTCTTAAAATAATGAAAAGAAAAGTTCACTTTTATTAAAATTTAAAAAAAAAAATAGTAGTCTTTTAAATTCTTAAAATTTGATTATAAATATTCGATAATAAGTACTTAAGAAGAAAGCACAGTAAAATTATTTATTTTCGTCAATCAGTCACTGATAATTCATCTTTAAATTTAATCATTTCATTTGTTAAAAGTGTGTATTTTTAATGGAAAAGCAAACATTATTATTTTGATAAAAAATATAATTTCAAAATTAAGAAAAAAATATATTTTTTAAAAGGACATTGGTTTGGTTGCCATTAACGCAGTGAATTTAATCACTAACATAAAGACTTCTTTTATTTGATTATTCAATCATAAACATAAATGATAATTATTAAAGATTATATAGTTTAACATAAACAAAAATAAGGTGATTTGTATCCTCTTCTTCACCCCTTTCCATTGCATTGACCTTAGCCATAGCTGCCACTTTAACTGTGTTCATAAAATGTACCATGTTGCATTTTGATACTTCAATTTCAAACAAGCGCCCTCTGTAAATGCACGCATCCCTTAGTCGCGAAGGGTTATTTCCTCCCAATGATTTCCCACCACAATGGAAACAATCCCTTTCTCTTCTTCCATGGTTCATATAAAAAACCCCTAACAAAACGAAACCCGTTTCCCCTTTCTCCCAAAGTTCCAAGCTTTCCTAGTTCTACGGCTACCCCTGTTCTTCAAGTCTCAAGGGTGCATTTCATTCACTCACACTTTTCCGCGAAACGGTTATCTCGGCAGGTAAAGGGGAAAGTGGAGGATGTGCTGTTAGATTACTTGCATTCGAGCCGGGGATACAGTTTCGTGGATGCCGAGTTCATCAGCAAAAACTCACCATCTTTTGTTCAAGGTTTGGTGTCAGAGTTTCATGGACAAGATGATGATGTTGCCACGTGTTTGAGGAAGTGGCTGTGGTACAACCCCATCAATGAGTTTGAACCATTCTTTGAGAGTTTGGGGATTAGCCCTCATGAGTTGCCTTTGTTTCTCCCACGTGGTATGATGTATTTGTCGGATGATCATGTTATGCTTGCCAATTTCCACGCTTTGAGTAATTATGGAGTTCCAAGGAATAGGGTAGGGAAGATTTATCGAGAGGCAAAGGAGGTTTTCGGGTATCCTAATGGATTGTTGTTGTCGAAATTTCGAGGTTATGAAAATTTAGGTTTGAGTAGATCCATGGTCATCAAGCTTGTTGTTTGTTGCCCTTCACTTTTGGTTGGTGAAACAAGTGTTGAATTGGCCATGGTTCTGGATTGGTTGAAGAAAATTGATATTGGACATGATTGGATTGGGAATTACATGTCTTGTTTGAAAACATATGACCCAAGAAGAATGCTTGATGCTATGCAATTTTTTCATAAAGTGGGTTATACTGAAGAACAGATGCACAATTTCTTCAAGGAAAACCCTGCATTATTACTGGAAGGTCTTGAGAAGAAGCTATATGTATTTTTGGGTCTAGCATTTAAGTTAGGTCTCAATAGGAATGTGATTTATTCTTGTTTTGTAGAATATCCTCATATCTTGACTACGAAGTGTGCAAAAAATCTTTTGGGAGTGATTGGTTTTTTGCATTATCTTGGAATGGATATAGATGACATTTCGCGTATTTTGTCTAACCACATGCATCTCCTGAGCTCACATCCCCTGAAAGGCCCTAAAGCTGTTTGTTCGCAGTTAAAACTTAGAAAAGCTGATTTATGCCAAATCATAAAGGATGATCCACTGAAGCTAATTAGTTTGGCTTCAAAACTGAAACAGAATTCTAATTTACAGTTATTGCGTGATGACCCAAGTAAACATTTGGGGAAAACAACATTCTTGCTGAAGTTGGGATATGCCGAGAACTCTGAGGAGATGGCAAAAGCAGTAAAAAGATTCAGAGGGAGAGGTGATCAATTACAGGAGAGGTTTGATTGCCTAGTTGAAGCTGGTTTGGACTATAACATTGCACTCAAAATGATAAAATGTGCTCCTATGATTCTAAACCAGAAAAAAGTTGTGATTCAAAAGAAGATTGATTTCCTAAGAAACATTTTAGGTTACCCATTAGATTGCGTCGTGGCATTTCCAGCATACTTGTGTTATGATTTAGAGAGAATCATGCTCAGATTTTCAATGTATGCCTGGGTCGCAGAAAGGAAAGCAGCAAAACCTATGATGGCCTTGAGCACTATCCTCGCATCCTCTGATGATAAGTTTGTAAAATACATTGTGAATGCACATCCTGAAGGTCCAGCCATCTGGGATGGTCTAAAGAAGTTATTGCTAAAAGATAAGAGCCAGCTCTTCCCTTAAGTTTTGTGAAGTGTCTATTTATGTTAATATATTCATTACTAAATCATTTTAGCCAAAATAATTTTTTTCTTTTGGTATAGGAGATGTCTTTGCAAATGAATAGGCTGTTTTTCTTTTATGCACGATAAAATTCTATTTCAATAAAGAAAAATAATTGTTTTTTCTTTTTATTCTTTGATGTGTTGTTAGACTGAGGTCATATAAGTACTACCCAGGTGTGCCAGTTTAATTTTCCCCCCACTTGACTTTGTTTTAGCTATTTCCTTTATATTGGACAATTAATAAAAAATGTCAGTGAAGAAGGCAATTATTTGTAGTAGATGTCTGATAAATCTGGTCTGGACAACAGAAACTGTTATATTAACTATAGTATTTTCATGGTAATTGAGGTGATCTCCTTCAAATAAGGCTTCTTTGCCATTTCTTTATGTGGTGTTTCTACAGAGTGTTTTATCACAGCTGGTGTGGCTTACGAATAGAAGTTTCCCGTGTTTAGTAGAATAGAATAGAATTAACATATATTACTTTATGCGTATCAGTCAAAAGTACCAAATTTTAGGATAATCTATCAGTACTAATCAATGGAAAATAAGCTTCATATATGATGATATCAATAACCAAAAGAAGAAACAAAATACATGCAATAGTGAATGAGAATAAACTTTAATATCTCTCTACGTGAGAATATTTTGCTACTAAGATGTTAATAGAAAATGTCTTCTTATGATAATGTAACTTTCTTATTTATATATAGATCTATGATATTCACAATTTGAGTAATTGACAGAATCTTTTAATCATCAAAGTCTGTTTCTTGCACTGTATACAATATAACATGCCATGATTTCTTCTTACATAAGCATTTCCTTTGGTCTAAAGTGTGACTTAGCAAGTTAGCTGGCAACTCTTGCTCATCAGGGACAGGGCCAAGCCATTTTGCTTAATCTGTCTTTCTTACCTTACTTGAAGTATATGCTGCCAAAAATTGAATTGACTTATTACTATTCACTATTCTCTTCATTGTCCTTTTCATTTATTTGCTTGTTTTGTAATTCGTGCTTTGCATTCTGCCTCTCGGTATGTCATTTTTGTGTTTTGTCCTCCTTTAGGCCTAATATTATGTTTGTTCCTTGTAATACTTGGAATATTTTGGTGTAGTTTAGCAGGTGAAACTATAAATCATATGCATATAATTCCCTGCCATTGACAGACGTAGGTACTGAGATTATTCTGTTTGTATCAGTCATAGACGTCTGAACTATATAGGAACTTACAAGACATTGATTCTGTTAACTGAGGCAATGAGAAACAGACATCTTATGAAACATAAATTTATTGGGTTAATGTTACATATTAATACATAAATGAAATACACTTGCATATCTAATCACAACATTCTTTTTTTTTTTCACCAGAGAGAGAGAGAGAGGTTACTTAGTTCAGTCCAAGGGTTACACACACCAAAATATTCCTTGATTCAAATTATGAGCCAGATTTTTTAGTCATGTATATGATCCCTCACAATTTTAGCAACTTGATGCGGCATATTGACTCTTAGGACACCTTTGTATTTGCTTGCTGGCACTTTTCTATTTAGTTTTGTCATGAAAGCGCCAAAATTGGCTTTATTAGTTGCATGATTTGGTTTGGTTGTACTAATGTACTTTCTTAAAAGTCAAAAGTTGTGTGATATCATGATAAATTTGACAATCACAAGTGACTGACTTTCAGGAACTGTTCATGCGCAGTTATGATTTAAAGAACATTTACCTTTCAAAAGCGATAGATGACCCAGAAATGATGTCAAATTAAGATGTTGATAATTAATAAAGAGTTGATACCATGTTGTCCACCAAGAGTTAATTTGGGAATCCAAGTTTGGATGAATTTCTTTAGATTTAGATGCTTTCTCAAAAGTGAATTTGGCAATGTGATAAGTATTTGATTTTGCCCATAATTCCAACCAAAGAAAGAACAGGAAATTCTCTATTTCGGGGGCTTAACATTTTCCAAACCATGCATTGTAAATTGATATTACAAAACTATAGACCCAATAACATAATAGGGCCAAGATATATATATGTGAAGGAAAACATACATAGAGAAAACCAAATATAGTAAAGTGCCTGAGAAGTATAAATACTATATATTGTCGAAAACAAAAGGACTTATTTCTAATTATCAGCACATTACATGGTGAATGTGCTGTGTTGACATACTTGTATATGTACACATCGACATGCATTCGTTCATAGAAAGGCCAAATGGCAGTTTATGGCGAATGTGCAAACGTGAAGAGGTAGCAGTACTTAAATAAAATTCCAGTACAAGTTATTTATTGTAAAAATTGATATAAAACACGCAGCACCATGTACTTTGCAACAATACTATTTGTCTTCTCAGTTGGATGGAAAGAGTCCCAAAACACATATTTGGAAGCATCTGTGCAGCTGAACATCTGGCCCCTGCTGCATGCGTAACCCATCTCGAACATTCCAGTGGCACAACATGCCACTGAGGTCGACTGAAATCCTGCAGAGAAAAAAAAATAGAATGAATTATTGTGCATCATAGTTATTATATATAACATATTGTGATAGGTATGACTTTTAAGATGCATGATTCTGGGGGTGACAACATACCGTAAAGTTCAGGCTTTTTTATGATGTTCAACATGATGTAATACGGATTTGAAAACACCAATTTGATTCCAGGAAGCTCTTGGTTGAGCTTAATGGTCAAATTCTTGAGCCTATCATTGAACTCCAATGCTATGTTATTGAATCTGGCAACACAATCATTCCCACCAGCAATGTTTGTGGTTCTTTCTAGTGGCAAGCATCCCATGGGAGGTAACCCTCCTAGGGATATCTTCCTAGCACCAAGTTCATAGAGGCTCCTTATGAAGTTCTCAGCTATTCCAGCAAGAAAAACTTGGTACTGTTGGGGTGTGAATTGGGATGCTCTACCAGGCATGGTGTAGTAGTTCTCAAGGAAATCGTTTGTGCCAAGACTTGTAAGGTGTAATGCATCAGTTATGGTCTCTTTTGCCTTGCTTTCACCAAGATATGCACTCAAATTCTTTTGGTATCCCTTGTAGTACTCTACTTGCTTCCATAATGGTATCACAGACTGCAACCAATATTCATTTTTTCCATATCAAACAAAACATGCGTATATTGATAAATTGATTATTCAAACATAAAACCCCTAGCTCATAAAACAGAATTAAAGGCCAGACATGACATGAAAAAGATACCAAGAATAAGATAAAGGAAAATGGGGTGTCCTAAAATCATTATAGAAAATTTGAAAAAACCATCAACAGCCTAGAAAGAAAGATTTGAAAGCACTTGCACTATATATAGGTTGAAAGAGACGTGAATTACCAGAACATCTGAAGTTGCATTATCATAACCAGTTGCAGCAGAAGCAAAAGTGACCCCACTTGCAAAATCTGAAATATTATATTTGGGGTCCAAGTACGCTGGCACATAAGTTTTGAGGCCGAAAGCCTCAGAAATAAAATCCGTTGGTATTTTTCCGTTGCAAAACCTGCCAGTGGCTTTTCCACCTTCAAAGTCACGGCCATATGGTTGGAAATTGCTCCTTGCAATGGTGGGGATGTAGTTGTTGTTGCCGGCATCGACGGAGGAGTCGCCGAAGACTATTACCGCCGGCACCTTGGCAACGGTCTCTCCCACCAGGGAGAGTAAATGAAGAAGCACAATGTGGAAGCATAGTAGTGTTGTTATTCTTCTTCCATGGCCTTCCATTATGTGTGTTGAGTAGGGTGACTTTGGAGTATGGTAGGAAGTGAAGTTGTGATAAAATAAATATTGGTTAGGATTATTAATGGAAGTTTGATCTTTTGGTGTTTGGGTGAAGAAGTTGTTGGGAACCATTATTGCTTAGACAAGAACACAGTTCTCTGGATGGGACGAGCATTCATGGATTTTTAGAGTCGTAATTCTCTTTAAATTTGGATTTCTTTCTTTTTTCTTTTAAAAAAAAACGTAGTTAGTGTTTTTATGTGAATGATTATAAAAATAATCACTTCATTTTGTTTATTTTGTTTCCATAAAGTAAAATGTAAAAATATCAATAACTTTATTTTCCCTAGTAAACATTAATAAATGTATATTTTAGGAAGAGAAGAGAAGAGAAGCTAAAAGCATGAACAGTTATTAAGTAGACATTAAAATAAGTGTTGTTGGTATAATGATAATTTTTTATTGTTGCTAGTAATAAGTTTTATGGCTCTAAGATGGGACATTTTTTATGTTTTTACATACGACACTTCTATATGTTTTCTTGAACTTCCAAACATGAGTATTAGAAAATAATGTATTTGGAATTTGTTAAAAGATACGATGAAATTATAAAATTTGTGACATTTTGAAAATTTAGAAACAAAATACATAGAAAGAAGAGGGAGTAAAATGAACAAGAGGATGAGAGAAGTTGAAGGCAATATAGAAATTAATTGAAAATATTCAAAAATAAATTACTTGAATGTTTTGTTATAAAAGGAAAAGAAATAAATTATCCATTACAGTAAATAAAGTATTTATCTAAAAGAGGAGGAATGTCATTACTTTTAGAATGAAAAAATTGTAAGAATATTTATAAATTAAAAAAATAAATGAAAGCTAATATTGTTATATATAGAATCAAATAGCTCAAATAAAAAAATAACTATCTTAATACCAGAATAACATATATTATATATCACATTATATCATAAATTTATATAAAGAAAAAAAGAAAAAAAAAAAGACGCGTCAACGTTCAATCTCCTACCTCAATCCCCGTGCTGGGGTATGTTAAGTTGTTGGAAACCGTAATTGATTAGACAACAGCATTCAACATTTTTTTGGTTGAGTCAATGCTGGTTTAAATTTAAAAAAGAAAAATGATTTTGAATAATTATAAATCGATTATTTATTTTATGTGTTTCTATTTCAAGAATTTATATAAGAAATTCTGAAAGTAAAATTTTGTTTATATTAAATTAGTGAATGTTCCGACTTGATCTAATGAATCGTTCCTTTTGGAACATAAAATTTTAATATATTAAAATATTAAAAAATATTTTAATGAGTGGAAGAAAAAAATAGTATTTAAATTGTGTTTAGTCTCGACACTTGAATGATACGAGACTTATTAGATGTATCGAAAATAGAAAATTCTAACAAAATAAAAAGTAAGAGAAAATAAATAGTATTTTATAAACATTAAAAATAAAAATGAAATACCAACTTTTTTCCGACCACGTGCCTTTAGGACAATATCATTAAAATAATCACCATGTAATTTGCTTTAGAATTTGAATAAAAATGTCACAATTTAATTTTTAAAGGATGGTTAAAGGATTAAAAAAATAGACAATAATATTTTGACTACTAAATTTTGACAATTTTCTCTTACAACATGATGTGTCATCATCTTTTAAGTGGTTTTGGAATATTGAGGATGAGAAAATGGAGAAATGGATAATCATTTAGAAGAAAATGTCACCTAAAGTTGTAAGAAAAAGTTGTCAAAATTTAGTAGTCAAAAAATTATTTTCTTAAAAAAATATGTATTTAGAATTCATTTAGTCTTGATTCCTAAAAGATAAAAAAATTTACTCAATATATCAAAACAAACTTTCCCAATTGAGGAATAGGGAATAAGGGATCATCTCTTTCTAGACGAGGATTAAGGGGATAAGAACTTCAATTTCGATGTAGAGCATGTAAAATGAAGATTTATGTTTGGGACATTTTTTTACATTTAGTGTCTCATTTAATCTTTTGAAACATCTTTATTAACCATAATTATAATATATCAATGGATTTGGTTTTAAAATGAATAATCACCTATCAATCTTAAACATGACAATAATTTAATGTTGTTAAAAATTAAATATAATTAAACATGAGAAAGTTTAAATTAACAGACAAATAAAAAAAAAATAGTGTTTAACATCTAAAAAGTTTACAAAAAAAAAATTAAGGTATCAATTTGATACTTCATTAAATTTATTTTATTTACAACATTCCTATTAGCTTAACAATATCTCCGTGTATTAAAGAAACACACCATATTTTAATATCTGAAATTATTAATTATAAATACATAAAATTAGTAATATAAAAAATTTAATTACCTAAACTTTCAAGTGAAACACTTGATTCAAATTTGCATCTTCATAAACTTTTCTATCACAAAGTTATTATCTAAAAATTTAAAAGAGTATTTTATCTTTATAAAATCTATTATATATATTTATATTATTTTAATTAATGTATTTAATTATTCCAGCTTTCAATACAAAAATAATGAAATCAATGTGTATTAATTATTCTTTAACCGGTGTCTAGACACTGGTTAGCATTCTACAATTTTAAATTATATTTCACATGAAAAAATTAACATAAGTGAAAAAATATATAAAAAAAGGACTAAATTTAGACATATTTTAATGTGTTAAACCGTACCATTTTCTCTTTTGCACTCAATTTCCTTAGACATTCTAGTAGGGTTAAAGTGAAGACATTTAAAAGCTTATTGTTCACAAATTTCATAAGAAAATATTCATGTTAAACAAAAATTATTATCCTTTGCTAAAAAATTAATGCTATAAAACTAGGTGTTGACTTTCTTACCATTATTTTGCTATCATTTTCCAAGATATTAAAAAGTGTGACATGAGGAATATATGAAGTAACTTCTTATCGAGGGTAGTGAAGATCAAAGTAAAAATCATTGAGTGAGTTGGGATAGGGTGTGTTGCCCCAAAGATCAAGGAGGCCTCAAGGTTTAAAAACATCATATTTTTTAATCAACTATTTTTGGGAAAATGGAGATACAAAATCAAAATATCTCTAGTATTTAGCTTTAAAATCTAAGTATGGAGAATGAAGAAAAATTGTGGTGAAAAACAAGGAAATTTGTTACCATAGAGGATATTTAAAATAATAAAATACTTATCACTTACGCTTGGTTAAACTATCAATTATGTATAGATATTCATCACTTACGTTTTGTTACACCGCTAATTATTTTATACTTGTCATTGTTCCTAATTTTGTAAAGCAACTTGATGTAAAAAATTGTTTTTTTCAAAATATAACTTAAAATTAAAATAAATTTCAAATTAAAATTAAATAAATCATTATCAAACATTAGCAAATAAAAAGTATAGCGCAGAACGACAAATAAAAATAATTTGTTTTGTAAGGTTCCAAAATTTAAATTAATTAATTTTATCTTGAATACTTAAATAATAAAATAAACTTAAATTCATGTAAATATAACATTTAATTTAATTACGTAAAAGTAATTTTCCATATAAGAATTTATGTATATTATACATTAACATTTCCAAATAAGAATTACAATAGTGTTGAGAAGTAGTACATTAGAGTTATTCAAGCTAAAAACTGAAGATAATGTGCAAACATAATTTAAATTACAATTATTCAAATTCAAAATAAGAAAAAAAAAAGTCATGTTTATATATATAAAAAAAGAGCTACTGTAAATTATCAAAGTTTTGTTCAAGCTCATTAATTTATTAAAAAACTCTTTCCAAACCTTCACAACCATTTTAAATTTTAAATGTTTGTTGAAGTCGTCCTAAATTGGATTAAACATATCATCACTTTGGAAAAGTTGAACTTGTGGTCTCATACCTTATTATCGCTTGGAGGATTTTCACGATGTTGATTTTGGTTGACATGTTGCTAGATATTGTTAATATCATTGTCATAGGTAGAAATCAGATTAATTATGTCACATAATTTATATTTCACTATAAAAATTCAAATATTAAAAATGTGTAGTGATATTTTTGTAAATAAAAAAAAAAATTTACATATGATATAAGATGTCTTAGGATCATATTTATGTTTGACTACAAAGAGTGACATAGAGTTTTAAAAATGCTAAGTGCAACTTATATTGCTCACTTATTTTTTTCTAAAAACTTAAGTATATGACTTTTCTCTTATCTGACGACGATCCTAGGTGTGGTGGAAACTCCATCGGTGATTAAAACAATTTATTTCTTCATTTTTTGTATGTAATTTCTCATAAAGAACAGTTTTGTTCGATTACATTTCTGTTTTACATTGAGATTGATTGTCTAAATCTCTATTTTATTTACATTAAAATCATGTTAGTTACTTCGATTACATTGAAGTTTTTGCAGGTTAAATGTATAAATTGAGGTATATATTTTATATCTCTGGCTTAATTTTGGAATCATAATAACAACAATTGATGAATGTCTTTATTGTGATTCTCTCTTTGTCAATTGTTGTTATTTGTGTTTAATGTGTAGAACAAATTTTATCATACTGACACAATACTGGCATGACACATAACATAAATAATTTTCAAAAAAAAGTAAAAAATTTAAAAAATTCAAAGATATAATAAAATAATAAAAAAAAATATGAAATTGACATGTGACATGTAATTAACGTTGTTAATCTATACTAACGGAATGAACCTGTTTATTACACATTTTCAATAAAAAAAATATAAATCTAATTAAAAATAAAAAAAATTAGAGATCTATTTAAAATTTTAATAAAAAACATTAACCAATAAAATATTTTAACCTATAAATAATGCACGCGTATATAATCAATAGTCAAACTACATTGGTGGCATTCTAACTCTGCGACAGTGGTCGGTCGAATCATAAAACTCAAAGTTCTATCCTTGTTGTGGTTCAACTCCTGTAAAATATCATAAGCTGAAGCTTTGCCCCTGATAATTTATATTACCCACAACCAACCAATCTTAAGATTTGCTTATGACATTTTTTTCTTATAAGTAATGATGAAATTGTAATTAAGACTTAACGTAGAATTAAAAGTTCCTCCCTTAAATAAAAATCTTACATAATTATGTTTAGTTATCTAATATGCTTATTGAACAATTGTGTATAATTTGAAACCTCTTATATTGGTGGCATCTAAATATTTATTACAAATATTATTTAAAAAAATAAAGCATATTATTAAAATTTTAATGTCAAAAGATTTTTTTTTTTGTCAATATCAAACAATAATAGAAATATTGTAGTTACATATATTCTAAAATAAATGTCAAATAAATTAAGCGTGTTTTAATATTTAAAACTATGACGATCTATATATACATATTTCTTGTTGTGCCATACTTGGTTTAAAAAATTATAAGTTTCTCGTATTCATATTCGTATAGTGACAATTTAAATATTTTTTATAAAATGGAATAATTGTCATCTTACTTACAGACTAATAATTGAGACATTCTGAAATACGTTCTCCATCCGTTTGATTCATTTGCTTTAAATCTGACTTTAATTTATATAAACTTTTTTGGATTTTAAGTTTCCCACGTCCATTGCATGAATTGATCTTGTGGATTGGTGGATTATGTGAAACCGAATTCGTACATCAATAATAAATTGCATTGGATGCAGATACCAACAAAATCAGTTAAAGCACTTCCTTTCGTATATCTGAACAACGTATCTAGCACCTACCTGCACCACATCCCATTTTCACATTCTTCTAACTAAACCTTTGTTAATTTTCATTGTTTACATCAATTTTTTCAGGTCACAAAAGCTTTTTTCTTGTTAATTCAAAGCTAATGATCCAATAATTTTAAGTCGAAGGCTAAATATGATCTTGGTCCCTTATTCGGTGAAAATTAGAATTAATTCATCTTTAAAATTTTGACCAAATTTAGCCATTTAACTTTCGAAATGTGTAGATTTAATCATTTTAATCAAATTTTGTTAATTTTATTTGATGTTTTCAACGTGTTTCATGATAGTGTTTGAGTTGTTTATACCGTTTAACACTTTTTTTCTTTGATGCTAACTAAGAAATTATCATGAAACTAATTTGAAATGTCAAATAAATTTAAACAAAATTTGGTTAAAATGATTAAATTCATGTATTTCTAAAGTTGTGAAACTAAATTGGACCAAAATTTTGACGAGACTAATTCTAGTCTTCACCAAAAATTAAAAAACCAGAAACATATTTTATCCTTAAGTTGATGTGAAAAATAATTTAAATATATATTTTTTAAATTAAACATCTTTTAAAGATAAAATTACATTAAGAAATTTTGAGTTTCCAAATAAATAGCATTTTCCAAATAAATAGCATCTCAAATACTTTTCTTTATATGTAACATTACGATGGTCTCTCGAAAAATATTACATTATCAGAAATTCATTATCAAAGAACTACAAATATAATTATAAAAAATTGACATCATTTTTAATTCAAAAATTCGAGACATTAACGACTAGGTAATCTTTTTTTCTTATATGGATTTTTTCAACATTGATATATTTCCTTTTGAGTGTGAACATTCTCGATCACAACCACAAGTATCTCTATGATAACATTATTATAATATAATTTGTATGGTAATATGACACACTAACCATTGACTCTTTATGATATTATTGATAAATCTTTTGAACAAAATTTCTTAAAAAGATTATACTAATGAGTCCAACCTACATAAAAAATTAACATTATTTCAAACTTAACCTTAAAACATTGAATTTATAATTCTTTTATAAGATGTTCAGTTGTTTTATGTTTTAAAACACAAATTCATATTCAAATTTTTTGAACACATTAGGAATGATATAAGAATATTATATGTTTGACTGATTCCGGCACCAACTAACTGCCACCGAAAGAGGTGGAATAGAAAAGAGAAGAGAGGACATCATTAATTAGAGAGTGGTGTGTTGTGGTTGCAACCGTCGAAGGAACAACTTAAGTTATATGTATTAATTAAATGCTACCCAACAATAAAGGAGGTGACACAATTTATGTATACATTACTCAATAAATGCACCACACCTCCCAAATCACCAAGAGACTCATACTATACCCTATTACACTTTTTCTTTAATATACTCAAATTCTAAATATTAAATCACATTCTAAATTATAAACATAAAGATTACAACCAAATAAAACATTAATTAGATTTTTTTTTATTCAAATAAAAATGATAAAATGGCTTAAAGATAAATTTGTATCTGATATGTAATGATTTTGCTTCCTATATAAATAAGATTATTAAAAAATTTGATTATTCTTCCTAGATAAATAAGATTATGAAAAAAATTAATTAAACTGTATAATGGAATTAGGGCTGAATCAAACGGCCATAATTTTTTATAGAGTTAAATATGTTTTTATCTTTTAATTTTTAATGAATTTTAGAATTAGTTCATTTCAAAATTTTGGACCAATTTAGTCATTCATCTTTCGAAATACGTAAATTTAGTCATTTTAATTAAATTTTATTAAGTTTATTTGACATTTGAAGCACGTTTCATAATAGTATTTAACTTAATATTGAAGCAAAAATGTGTCAAACGGTATAAACAACTCAAATACAATCCTAAAATGTGTACGGAACATCAAATAAACCTAAGAAAATCTGATTAAAAAGACTAAATCTACGTATTTTAAAAAATAAAAGACTAAATTAGTCCAAAATTTCAAAATGAACTAATTTCAAAATTTACTGAAAATTAAAGGACAAAAACATATTTAACTTATAAAAAAAAGTTGTAATGAATAATTTTTGGAAAGGTTAGTAACATTTTAAAATGTGGAATTGTAGTTTCACTTAAATGGGAAAATAGTACGAACCCTAGTCTGCTAGTAGAAGGTGTAATGTTTATTGTTGTCATAAATCTTGTCCATGCCTTTGTTTAAGCCTTTGGGGAGACAAAGAGGACGACGAATAAAAGGGACACTTCAGGGATTGTTGTTGACTTTTGAACAATTTGAATAAATTTTCCTTTTTATTTTTAGTTTTTTTAAACCAACACTCAAATTAACTTAATAAGAAAATTTTGCACTAAGTATCCTACTCTAAATTATTTACTAAAACGGGACCTGGTTTTTATAAGGTTATAGAGTTCAGATTTGGAAGTGTCAAATTTTCAAACATAAGATATTGAAGGAAAAAAAGGTGGGAATTGGAGTGTCTGATAACGAATTATACTATAGTATTTTGTTTTAAAAAAACAAATATTTTTAAAAATATTGATTTCAACAATATAAGACTTTAATATTATATTGAAACTATTATATTAGTAAATTTATTTTGGATTAAATATGTTTTTGTCCCTCAAGTTTCAGTGAATGAATTGATCTCTCTTTGAAATTTTTGATCAATTTAGTCCTTCATCTTTAGGAATGTATGGATTTAGTCCTTTTAACCAGATTTTGTTAGTTTATATAACGTTTCAAGCTCATTTCATGATAATATTTGAATTGTTTACATCGTTTGATCCATTTTCGCGTAAATGTTAACTCAAATATTATCATAAAATACTTACGAAACTTCAAATAAACTTAACAAACTTTGATTAAAATGACTAAATCGACGTATTTTTAAAGATAAAGAATTAAATTGATCAAAAGTTTCGATGGGAGACTAATTCCAAATTTCACTTAAATTTAAGGGACAAAAATATATTAACCCATTTATTTTTATTGATATTGAAATATTTTAATTTGTGAATATTTTCCAGTAAACCCACTTTGAGAAAAATGAATTCCATAACCAAATCATTTGCCTTTTACTTATAGGATCTGACCAACCACACAAGATTAGGGGAGTAGAACTATCAACTTCTTTCTTCTTTATTTTTTTTTTCGTTTTAGTTCTCGTTAAAAAACATGTGAGAATTTAATTTTCATGAATTGATTTGGACCTGGTTTTTCTTTTCTATTATTTTTACAAAAAGCCAGAACCTTTTGTAATATTAATAGATAATTAATTAACAAAATGTTAACTTTGTTACACAATAGTTAGATTAACTATTACATAGAATAATTAAAATTGAAATGTACTTTAAAATCTTTATTTATTTTAACTCTATCTTAAAATTGTAGTTAATGGAATTTTTTTTCTTAATGATTTTTTTCAAGTTGGTAAATAAATGTTTTACATTTTTAAATTTCTTTAAAAGATGTGACTAACGTCCTTCATGTTTTTTTTTATATATATAAATTATGTATGAACTAATTAACCATATTCAGTATAAGTTAAATATGTTATGGTGTGTGACGATATATCAATGTTTTCATTTGTGTATAATATCTGTCCTTAATAGTTGGAGTTTGATCTTATCTAATACTCACTTTCAATCTCCTCTAGTTGGAGAATTTACTAATTTTGTATGATATCATCTCATTTTTTTTTTCAATAAATTCAATGCAAATTTTCATTGATAAAACAAACAAATACATGATTTTGATCTTGAGATTTTAATTCCAAGAAAGTTTTTCAGAGATGGAAGATTCTTCATCTTGAATTTCTTTGTCAAGTATTCTTTTAGCTTAAGTTACTCTAAATCATCTTTTGTAATTATCATATCATCAACACAGTCAATAAAAGTTATAACCTTTACTTCCTTTTTCTTTAGAAAAATGTATGATCTTGGCCGTTTTGTTGATATCCAAAAGTAAACATTGACTTGAATAATCTACCAAACTATGCTCACGTGGATTGTTTTAGTTCATATAATGACTTCTTCAATTTGCGAATCTTTTTTGCTATTGTATATTCAAAATATCACGTCCTTCTGGTAGCTCCATATAAACTTTTTTATACAATCTTCCTTGTAAGAATATGTTTTTCATTACAAATTGGTATAAGGAATAATCAAAATTTACAATTAGATATAAATACTCAAACAAAGCTAATTTTGGCTATGGGAACAAATGTTTCATTATAGTATATTTCATATGCTTGTGTGTACCTCATATGTATTAAATTTCATTGTACAATCGACGTCCTACTACATTCTTTCCAACTCAACAATATAATACAATTTCGATGTTTCATTCCTTTGTAAGGAGATCTCCTGTCCTCATTCATAACATCCTTCCACCTGGAGTTATCTTCCTGTCAACTATTAGGAACAAATACAATATATAATTGACTTATAAATGCAACATGAGTTAGATAAATTTTGATTACAAATGCAATTACTCATTGATAAGGAATCTTCAAGTGGGAGAAATTTGAGGAAAAATTCTCTTTAGCAAGGAGGGTATGATAGAGAACTATTTCCTAAACTTCAAGTGGTATGAATTTAAGGACAAATTCTCTTCAAGAAGGAGAAAATGATAGAAGACTTCCTAAACAAATATAAGAAAAACTTGAGAAAGAATATTTACAATTCAAATTATCTATGACAAGTCGAAAATCAAAAACATGTCTCTTGAAGCTTATAATGTGTCATTGAAGGAGAAAATTTAAAGAGCATGAAGATCATGAACACATTTGAAAATAGTTTTTAGGAAAAATAATTTATGTTCTATGCTTTTGGGTTTTGGCTTTCTTCTATAAATCAGTTTATATTTCTACACCTTTGGGCTTTTTGCTTTCTTATATAGTTTCTATGTTTTCTTAAATTTTGTGCACATATATAGAAGTACCAAAAACTAATGTAGACACTTTTAGTTATATATTAAATTTTATTTCGTTAAAGAGATGATTCTCTTTGTTTTCGGCTCAGGCCTCAGGTTCTTATCAAAGATTAACATCTTTGTGGCGAATATGCACTTGACTTATCAATCTTAGCTTGTGGCATCCTTCATCCCTATCTTATTTTGCGTTATTCTTTGATTTATTTTTGTCGGCCCTCAAGAAAATTCAAATTCAGAACATTTATACTCTTTTCTAAATAGGATCGGGATCATATCGCTCATACTTATAAATAGGTTTAAGGACATCTTTAATGACAAGATTTGACCAAATTCATTTTGTTGTATTAGGTTGTTGAGAAGCGATGTGATTTATTATCAACGTGAACAAGTAACTTTCAATTTTCACATGATAAAATTCTTCCTTATTGTGAAGTTGTTAATATCATATTATTATGCACTTTCATCATATAGTTTCACACTTTCATCATCTTATGATATAACTTTGTTATTGAATTTCTCTAATTTAAACTCATTATCATCTTCTTATGGAACAAAGCTGAATATAAGGTATGGATAATGGATCCTATCAAAGTTAAGAAGTAACTTTTGTTTTTCTTGAATTTGATGTTGAAGATATGATTTATTTATGATATACGATTATATCTTTCTATTATGGTATTTTACATTAAATAAAACATTAAAATAGTGAACAATTACACTCACATTATGTACAAAAACTAGTGAGTACTTATAATATCATAACAAAAGAAGAAAATTAAATTATACAAAAAAAAAATTGTCTTATAGTGTTAGTAGATAAGTTTTATTTATATTGTTAAAAGTTTTGACCTATTTTTAGATTTGAAGGGCTACTTTATATAGGACTCAAATATTAAAGTAGGAGGACTACGTTTTTCTCCTTGGGATTATGCAGAATTTTCTAATCATAATTCACTTAAATAGTTGCGTTCATGAAAAAGCAATCCTGTGGTAAATTTATCTCTTTCAAATAAATTTCTCCAAAATGTTTAATATATTTCTTTTATTTAGAAATTAAACGAGTTAATCAGGACAATCTTTAAAATTTAATTCAAAATTTTCAAAAACAGCACAAGCTTTTTACACCAGTTTAGCTCATGAAAAAATGAAAAAAAAAAAAAAAAGAGAAGAGATTGATATGCAGGAAAATGTGAACAACTGTATATAGTTGCCCATGGATTTATAGTATCTAACATTTATATTTGCAGGAATCCATCACTATCCTTATAATTCCGAGATAATATAATTATCAGAGTCTTTCTAAGAAAACATTATTTTGGAGGGGAAACATAAATTGAATCAATGAGCAAATCAGGGAATGCATTGAAAACTGGGCCATGATACATAGACCAATGCCTCATTAATTCCATTATTAAATTGGTCTTTTATTGTCAACTTTTCTTTCTGATTTTGATTTTAGAATTTCTTTTAAGTGAATTTAATTTTTTAAATTTTACAAAATATTCAATTTTAATTAGGTTCTTAATCATGTGGTTATTTTAATGTTTTAATTAATAACTACTTTTAATAATATTATAAATAAAGATTATAGTTTCGTATACACACGTAAAATTCAGAATCAGATTCAAATAAGAGTTTTTTAAAATATAATGAAATAAAAACACAAAATAATTAAAAGAATATTAAAATTTAACGTAACCTAAGAATACGCCTATTAGTTTTTCATTCTTTAATTAAAAAGATAATAGAAAATAATTTCAGTATTAATTATTTTATATTTCACATTAAATATTAAGATAATAATATAATTTATTTTATCAATTATTTTAACTTGGGATTAAAGCTGTTAAATGGTTCTGGTCTAATTTAATGGAGCACTTAAAAATTAGTACTGAGACGGCTCAACAAGTTTAATAACAAATTTTAACCCCTGTTAAAATATTTAACACAAAGTTAGAATGAAATAAATTTGAATATTTAACTTAGTTTTTTTTTTGAACATGGGTTAGAACACTCTTAGGACTCTTTTATATTATTTGCTCATATATATATATATATATATATATATATATATATATATATATATATATATATATATATATATATACACGTACGAAGGGAGAATATTTTCATTCAAAACATTTGAACTTTATATTTTACTAAAAAAATATTCTTCTGCAAATTCATAACTGCTATAGACTATATTTGAACATATAAAGAAAATGAATGAATGTATAACGAGAGTATAAATAACTTTTATCTATTTTTTCCTATTCCTTCACAATTTCAACTTGTATTTTTATAATTTTTTGTATTTAAGAATGTATAGTCTATAATACAGTATTTAAGATTATACACTACAATAAAAAATAAATAATTTATTTTAATGTGTATAATCTAAAATATAATTTTTTGTATTTTGAATTGTTTATTAATATCATTTATACTTTTTAAAATTAAAAAATTCTATTTTAAATTATACATTCTAAAATACAAAATTTATATTTTAGATTGTTCAATCTAAAATAAAAAATTAATGGGAGTGCGGATTGAAATTATGAAAGTACATAAAAAAATTTCGTAATTTTTAATTTGCTTTTATGTCTATATATTTATTTTTCTTTTTGGACCACATAATATTTTTGGGTTTTTCACTTTTCTGCTTGGGCTTCGAACACAAACTCTAGCAGTTGTAATTATAACCTGTATTGGACTATGGGACCTTCCTGATATCAAATTGGGTTTTATTTGGGAATATTTCTTCCTGCACCTTTAAAACTTCAACCTGCACTCCAATCCATTTTTGTATATGAAATATATAATTTAAAATATAAAAATTATATTTTAGATTGTACTTTTTGAAATGTAAAATAAAAAACATTTCGAATGATTCAAAATATAGTTTATATATTTTGAATTATACATTCTAAATTGAATAAATAGAAAATATCTTATGAGTTATATAATCTAAAATATAAAATTTTCATTTCAAGGAATATAAAAATTTACGGGGATGAATTAAGTTACCTTATTCAAACCAAAATTTGTTTACTCATGTGTAATGTAGGTTTTTCTTTGTGAACCCCTTTATTACTAACTGCACCTACAAATCAATTATAATTGTATCTCCTAATTCTTTCTCAAACATAAAAATTATTATTCTAAACCAATTCTAATTCCCATAGAATTGGAATTGACATTATAGTTTCAATTTTCAATTACAATTCCATGTGTCAAATTGAATCTAACTTAAATATATTGATAATTTGTAAAATAGTGTTTTATTTCACAGGATAGGGGACCATTTAACATATTTTTCTTCAGCACATGTATGACATGAACATACTATAATAAGATAATTATACTATTTAATTGTAATATATTGTTTATTACATATTATCTTGTCACTTATTTTATCACATTGTAGAAATATATTTTTTACTCAAAAAGAACTAGTTATATTCGACATATACATACAACATAAATTCTTCTCTCTCCTTTCTTCATATATAGATAAGATACATATATTTAAATTATAATGATAATTATACTATTACAAAATAATTTTATAATTAAAATATTTTGCAAAGAATTGATTTTAATTATAATATTGATTTTAAAAACTTTTACAGTTATTTTAATAATATTTATATCATTACTTTTATTTAACATATTATATTTTTTATATTTAAAATTTCACAGTATAAAAAGTAGCTATGTAAATAAAAAATAATTTTTTATAATTTAGAAAAATATACTTTTCTTATACTTTTCATAATATTTTTAAAAAATAAACTAAGTCAACTTTTGGTAAGTTATATGTAGTTTTAAAGAAAAAAAAAATACTATTTAAACATAATTTATGTTATATGTGATCATTATTTATTTTGTTATTATGTTATGTGCACTAAAATTTGATATGATTAATTTCTAACATTTCCATTCACAATATCTTTACCTTATTACATTCTATAATTTGACCCTACAATATACCGTTCACAAAATGAGCTAAAAGAGATTTTATTAATTATGTTCTATGAATTTTGTTAGGATAAAATTAACTCATAAGGTTTTTTGTTGTAACTATTCATGTTTGAAGTTGGGTTTTTGAAGAAGTAAACGTTTTTTCTTTATACTGAAAACTTTCTGCATAAAAGTTTTTAAGAAAGTAAAATTTTTAAACACTCTAAATTTAATACAACAACAGTGAAGATATATAAAAAGAATATTGTTTCAGTTGTAAGGTGATTTACATATCAAAGGAGAGTGAGTAGTTGCTATCTGAATCAGATAGTTGTTCCATAAATATTCTTTGTTCTAGGTATGACCATTTTATGCTACTTTACCTAACTCCGCCGCAACTTTTAACTCTCAATATTCGTCATTTTCATGGTTGGACAACCTATGCACAGTTCAACTCTTCTGAAATTTCTTTTCGTTGGTTGTGCTATACCTATACTTAGATTCTAATTAAGACCACGTTTGATTGGGAAATGCAAGCTTTAGAACATCTACTGTGTTCCCTATATATATATAGTATTTTCCATTTTAGGTGCAAGGTAACAAGGTAGTTTGTTGAACAATGTTGGATCTGGTTTACGAGGTAATCAAAGTTGGCAACACAAAATCACGTAAGAGCCACACATGAATGAATTAAAGCGAAAAAACCAAACACAACACGAGGTTCTAAGTGGTGCACACATGACTAGAATTCATCAGGTGTTAATTTATTTGCCATAACAGAAGACATAAAACGTATACATGTCGAACATGCATGCATGGGAACCCAATAGAAAACCTAGCTATTTGTATATTTTGATGCTGCTCTAGGCATGACTGTGCAATCTTGTAAAGTAACGCGTGGTGATGATGATGATCATCTAAAGTTTGCTTTCAGCTTCGGAATCAAATAGTTTGAAACTATGCGATTTGTCTTTTCAGTAGGATGAAATGCATCCCAGAACACATACTTTTCAGCATCTGTGCATGTAAGAGGATTCCTGTCACTGCACAAGTAGCTCATCTCAAACGTTCCTGTCGAACAACACGCCTTGTCTACAACCTCGTATCCTGAAATCAATTTATGTGTTTCAATACTTTTCAAGTAATGAATTGATACTAGAAATTTACATGAACTGAAAGAGTAGCTCAGTTTTAGTAATTTCATCAACAATAAATGTGTTTTTTGTGCTTAAACTTGCAATGTCAAAAATCCATGGCCATCCCTATACCCTAAACTCATCCCTATAAAAGTCACATAATACTTAGGATACAACTGTTAAATCTGTGACAGTGATTCGAAGTATTTAAATAATTTATATTCATTTCGTACTTCTTATTCTAGAAATGTGAAAACAAGTGCTTTAAATTGATTAAAAGACATTTAAACAACTACATTAAACGTTTAAGCAGTTGGCTAAAAATATGCAGAACCAAGTTAGTTTTATTATATATGTATGTAAATCACAGACACAAATATGTGTGTTGCGTGAAATTATTGGACTCGAAATTAAACCTTTTCTGAATTTGATTCTGGTTGGTGATAGTGTGACTTGGTGCCAATAAATTAGTATTAATGATAAGAAGTGAAAGCATACCTAAAAACTGTGTATGCAAGCACACAAGGTTTCAGTGGCCATTAAAATTCAGAATTAAATGCTATGTTTTTCTTACATCTACTATTTCCTAATTAAATTCAAATGAACTAGATAAACAAACCACTCTATTTCTCTGAGATGCAACTGTTTACTTGATATTTTTATAATTTTGTTTGACTGTGTGACTGAAGTATTGAAGAGAGATTCGATCTCATTAATTTATAACATTTCTTACATGAAGTAGCTAATGAATTTATTTTTTTTTTCTTTTATTCTCAATGCTTTAATGATTTTACCATTTTTACCTCCTTTAATCTAATGTTTTGTTTTGTTCCACTTTCATATAAATAACTATTAGCTATATTTAAGCATAAAATTGCCAAAGTTACCACTGTTGATATTAACTGGTATTATGCATATCACATTATAGACTCGTCTATATTAATATAACTAATGTTTAATTTCCGTTAAATAAGGACTATACTGATGGAAATTTAACATTTTTTTAGAATATAATATTTATAATGTATTTGTTGAATAAGAATATTAAAATTAGTAATAAGCACCATTTTAAACATTTAAAAAAAACTAATAAAATGTAAATAAATATATGTGAACCTTTAAATAAAAAAATCGTTGAAATATATTTATTACATTAAAACTAAAAAAAACATATTAATGCAGAAATTTTTGAAATAGTTAAAATACCTAATAAAATATATTATTAATAAGACACTTGAAAAACTTGTAAAACTGTATTTGAAGAAGGAGACATAGTCATCCCATTTAAAAATTAAGAGAGGAGAAGAACATTCCCATATTTGTACTTTTCATAATATAAATATATTTTAACTTTCTGTTGCACAGTTTTATATAAATATGTTGTTTTATATGTGAATTTGAACATCTTAATATTCTTTATATATATATATATATATATATATATATTCATATATAGTTTTCTGATAAAAAAAAAGTATGATCGAATATTAATTGCATTCATCAATAAATGTATTTCTTTGGTTATAATAAAAACACGGCACAGCATTCTTTTGTATATTAATTGCATGCATTTACTATTTTATATTTTTACTTTGTATAATTGAATATTATAGTATCTGTTTTTTTTTTTTTATACAAGGCACATGCAATACGAGGAAGAAAGAAAAAAAGAGCACAGAGCACAGAACACCATAATCATCGTCACCATCATTGTGTCATGCATAGCAGATAAAAACAAAAACACCAGAGAAGGTGAGAGTAGAAGAAGATAACACATACCATAAGCAGAAGGTCTTGCAATGATATCACTGACAACAGAGTATGCATTTGCCGACAATGCTTTCAACTGTGGTAGTTCTCTATTAAGCCTTGCTATCACATTCTCCAACTTGGCATTGAAGGTCAAAGCAACGTTGTTGTATTCCTCGTTGCAACCATGGTCCCCCAAAATGTTTGTGGCCCTCTCTAAGGGTAGACACCCTACGGGAACAAGACCAGTTATGGACAACTTGCGTGCTCCAAGTGCGTACAATTCCCGCACAAAATTCTCTGCAATACTCAATAGAAAATCTTGATACTGTGAAACAGTGTAGTGGATCCTTCGGGTTGGGAACACATAATAGTTCTCCAGAAAATCGTTGGTTCCAAGGCTCATCAAGTACAAGGCTTCGCTTATGATCTCGTTCGCTCTTTCTACACCAACATGGCTTCTCAATCTCGCTTGGTATTCCTTGTAGAACTCTAGTTCCTTCCACAGTGGTATCACGTTCTGCAAGATTTAAGATGTAACCAAAAAAAAAAGAAAGAAAACTGAACGCGTTATTAATTATACAAATTGAATGGTCTCCATCCAGCCTACTGTATCACTGGCACAAGAAGACAACAAGATATTAAAGTGAAAGATTAAATACAACATTGAAGTGATTGAATAAAACATTGGGAGGATTGAGAAATATTAATGATGACAGAGGCAGATCCACGAAAATAATATTATATTTGGTGAATCACTTTCTAACACCCTTTTAAATATATAAGATAATATATCAGTAAAGTGTGTTTACTAATATATGTTTGTGGGGTGTGAGCTGATAAATCTGGTAAAAAAGATCAGTTATGTTATACAACTTCTTTAAAGTCATGAAAAGATAAAAGAATAGAAACTATTTCCTAAAAAGAAATCCGGCAACTGCAGAAGTAGGTAAGATTACTTTGTTTGGTGACTCAAAAGAAGAAGAAAAAAAACCCAAAACACACTTACTAGAACAGCAGAAGTAGCATTATCGTAACCAGTTCCAGCAGAGGCAAAGCAAACACCAGTGGCGAAATCCTGAATGGTATAAGCAGGATCTAAGTATGCAGGAATGGTTGATTTGACGCCAAAAGCCTCAGCAATGAAATCTGGAGGGACACGACCGTTGCAGAAGCGTCCCGTAGGACGACCACCTTCGAAGTCACGACCATAGGGCCTGAAGTTGCTCTTCAGAACAGTGGCTATGACGTTGTTGTTCCCAGAATCCACAGAGGAGTCTCCGAAAACTATAACAGCAGGGACATTGTTACTAGCCTCAGAATTTTTTACCACCAGAATTTGGGTTAAGAATAGTAACAGGCATGTGAGAGTCATTATGATAATGTGGTGGTGGTGGAGAAGAAAAGTTATCGGGGAAGAAGGTTTTATAGTAGTGGTTCGAAATTAGATGTGTGTGATTAATTGGCTGAGAAAGTTTGGTTGCAGATTTTAATGAGGGTTTGCATGTGTTTTCACGTTTCTGGGTTTATTCCCAATTTTTCCAACCTAATGTATCGCCTATCACCCACTAAATTACTTCGTGTGTATCATAATGATAGCAATAGTTGTTTTTGTAGCGTTTTTTTAATATAGTTATATTATTAATTAAATGTATTGAAAACTTAAAAAGCTATGCCCCTTTTTGTTATCTATTCTATGGTAAACCCGAAATTTAATCAATTTTTATTTAAATTATCATTCAATTTTTCAATTATTTTCAAAAAAAAAAAATTCTAAAATGTCTTTCATCAAAAGTAAAGAAAGGGCATTAAGAACAAAGTTTTAATTAATTGAACGGTATTTTTAGAATAATATAACTAATTTGGAATGAAAGTACTTAAATTGTTTATATATTTTAGTTAAAATTTATCCTTTTCACTTATAATTGAGTCCGAAAGGAATATTTTAAAAAGGTTATGCTGATGTTTAACTTATTTTATTATCTTATAAATAATACCTATATTAAAATTTTAAAAATAGTATTTAACATTACTTTTTATGCGTAATAAAAGTATTTTATATAAGTTATATAAGAAAATATTCAATTAGAACCCAATTTCAGAAAAAAAAATAATTAGTCACAATATAGTGACTAATTTAAATATAACTTTATAAAATAAAATATTCTTAATTTCTAAAATAGTCACTATTATAAATAAAAAAATTATAATTGGTCACTAGATTGATCACTTATTTATTAGAAACTAATTTAGAAACTAAGTCATTTTGATAAAAAAAACTAGATTTTGAGTGACCAATTTTTTTATAACTGAAATCATATTAATTAATTTTAAAGACCAGCAACCAATTTAGTAGTGACCAATTATAATTTTTTTTTATTACTCTTAGTTTTATAAATCGATACCTAAATTGGTCATCACTATATTTACTAATAATTATGGATCACTAAAATTGATCATGTTTTCTCGTTAATTATTTATTTAATGTACGTCGTACGTTCAAAACCAATTATAACTTTTGTCTGTTAATTTAATTATAAAAAATAATGTGGTTTATTTTTACTATATGAAGGTTTATCGAGAAATTTCCGTAATGATAACAACGTTTTTCTATAATTTTATAGTTTGTATTGACATTTGATAGATCTTGTTTGGCCATTTGGAGAGAGTTGACTAGCATTTAGCTAATATAGAACCCCTCATTTATTTATTTAACTATTTTTTTTTCAACATTTGATGAAATATTATAATATATAAATTGGACTTCTTTTTTTTACGCTTAATAAAAATAGTAATTTAAAAAGTGAGCTTTTGTATTTGAAAAGAAAAAAAAAATGAGATTGAAGGGTAGTGCCAATGGGGATAAAAATAAAATTGAACCTAAAATGTCCGTACAAATTTTGTTCCACTCTCTCGAGTTTCATACCATGAATTGAAGTAAAGTCTAAGTTTAATACCTCATAACATTTAAACCAAATGAATGTAATGGTTTGTTTTATCGTTTAGGAGCAACTTAAAACATAGTCAAACTTGATTTTGGTTAGTTTGAATTGTATGATCATTAATTGCACAAGCTATAACAACTCCTAATAAGGGTGGACAAGCCAAATTAGTTAAGCTAGAAGTATAACGCGAACCACATTAGATATATCGATTATGTTAGGTGAACAGATGGATGTTGTGTTTAATTTCTAGAACATGTTCAGTTTCATTGAATTTGGATCAAATTGGTTGAGTTTTGAAATTTTAATGATTTGTATTATTTAATTGTTTAGATATATAGAAAGCGTTAAAGGATATAAAAAAAATAATTAAGTTTTTAAGTTTAAAAGTGATATTTGACATGATTAAGTTTATATGAATATGAATAAAATATAATTACATAAAATTTATTTAATTTTTAGATGTCATATTACATATAGGTTAAATTATACTTTTGATCTTCATTTTCGTAACAAAATATCAATTTGATCCTCTATTTTTTTATCTCAATTTGGTCTCTGTTTTGAGAAATTTGATGCAATCAAGTCTTTTCCGTTAGTGGTGTAGTAACGACGTTAGATGGAGTAGTTCATGAATTTTTTGAATTTTTTATTTTTATTTTTGAATTTTTTGATTTTTTTTTTTAAATTAAAAATTTGCCACGTGTCAATCTGACATCGTGTCATATGATAGTGATGATGTGATGTGACAATGACAGTGTCACGTGTCACTGTTATGCCAGGTATCATTTTCCTAATTTAGTCACAATTTTTTGTAAAAATTATGCAATTTCGTCTCCACCAAATTAAAATAAAAATTATACTAATATTTTTATTAAATTTAATATTTTTATTCAAATTGATATATATTCACAAAGTTCATATTATCGTTTCACTAAGTTGAAAATCATATGATCCAACTTAAGAAAATATTATAATAAAATATGATTATATATTTAGATATTATAAATAATCAATTATTTTGTTTCCAGATATTCTTAATATTATATATAATCAATTATCGTGTTTTTTTACCGTTCAACTTGTTAATATGTTTTGCTGTTATAACTAGTATGAAAACGATAGATGTTTATTTAATAAATTATTTTATTTCTTTCTCTCATAATTAACTGAAATAAAATTATTTCAATTCCTTTTTTGAACAACTTTGACTAAATTTAACAAAGAAAAGAAATTATATTAACCATCATTCACCCACACAATATTTAATTAATTTTTTCAAATTAATATACATTTATTTAATCCTTTTATACTTTTTAATAAATCTAAATTAAAGTTCGACCATCAATACTACTTATATACAATATTTTATAATTTAATCCTTTTCTTTTATTTTTTAATAAATATAAATTGAAGTTCGACCATCAATATTACTAACATATATAGTATTTTGTAATTATAAGAAAAGAAAAATGCAAATAAATATGAATCTATGCCGTTAAAAACAGGATATTATAAATTTTCCCATGTTTAGCCGATGACATGAAGTTACTATATCAATAAATGAATAACATAGGTTATCCTATTTCAAAATAAAATTTATAAGTTTATTTATTTCAATTAAGGGTGATTATATTAATACGTGCTCCTGTACCCACTTTTAAATTATTATCGATTGTAGAATGTTACACAAACCTTTTATTTATTGTTCACTAACCAATTTCCATCCACAAGAGTTTTTGATGGAATAGACCTTTCATAAAATAGTTTATTTCTGCTTTCTATTAACTTGGTTGGTTTTCAGTCTAATTAACTTTCTACTTCTGAAATACTTATTATGGTTACGTTTATACAAACATAAACTTACAACTTTTTTTTTTTTTGTTTAACTTTGTTTGTTTGATTTTGTAGTGGATTTTCAACAAATATTTTAGGTCTGTCAAAATCTTTATATAAATGTATAAATATATCTTGAGATACCAAATTTATAAAATATATTAAAATTAAAAAAATAGTTAAAATTATAAATTAATTTATACAAATATAAATAAAGGTCCGTGGCTTGTTTATCATTATTCTTCTCATTGTTGGTTATTGTTGTTTGTATGTTTGCTTCTTACTTTTATATATATAAAAACTGTATTAAATAGCATCTTTTTTTTTGTCTCATGAGTATGTCTATTTAGACAATATAAATATTTTATATAAAGTACTTAATGTAAAAAGTGGTTCAGATTAAAAATAATTAATGATTAAGGATAGATTAAAAGTGTCATAATGTATATAAATGAACAAGATGATCAATATTAAAGAAAAACTACAAGCAAATAATCTATTATCTTAAAATTGATATTATGTTATCTTATATGATTCACTTATGATACATTTACAAGTTATTTAGGTTGTATAATAATATTTGACATAATATCAATTAATTTAACCCACCCACGTAATTAATACAAATTATATGGAGTAAAAATATGAATTAAATCTTAATAACTAATATTAATTAAGAAATACTAGTCAATATTTAGATCATCATATCAGACAACTAAAAAAAACAAAATAAATAATCAAAAAATGATTAAAATGATAAATTAAAAATGAATAAAAAAATGTATCAAAATATCATTATTCTGAAATAATCTTATTTTTAAATAATCTTCGGTGGATTTAGATGGATCCTTTCGCTCATTTTTTCTGTAGTGTTTATGAATTGAGGTTCAAATTGTCTTACTAAAGTTCAAGTGAAGAAAATAAGTAGGATTAAATATGTTTTTATCCCTCAAGTTTCAATGAATTTTAGAATTAGTCTCTTTTTGAAACTTTATATCAATTTAGTCTTTCATCTTTATATATGTGTGAATTTAGTCCTTCTTACCAAATTTTGTTAAATTTATTTGACATTTTAAACGTATTTTATGATAATGTTTGAGTTAACATTAAAGTAAAAATGTGTCAAATATTGTAAACAATCCAAATACTATCATGAAATGCGCTTCAAACATCAAATAAACTTAATAAAATTTGGTTAAAATGACTAAATTCACACACTTTTTAAAACGAAGACTAAATTTGTCAAAAATTTTGAAAATGAATTAATTCTAAATTTTACGAAAAACTTTAGGAAAAAAGAAACGTATTTAATCCAAATAAGTATTTTGCCTTGGTTTTATCAACCTCGAAATTATCACCATTTTAATTTAATTCAACATCGCAATGTGCAATTATTCTACTCATATACATTCCCCTTGTGCTTCTTCTTTTTATTATTCAGCATTTGAAATAGTTCACAGGAAAAATTAAAGTTTTTTTGCCTGAACGTGATGATCAATGCATTATTTTGTTAATAGTAGATAAATAATTTGGTTGGGTGTAATTAAAAGGAGACATGGACATATAAAATTGCACACAAAATTAGAGATCAGAATTGCCAAATGAGTCACTCATTCTAAATTTAATGTCATTTTCTCATCATTATCGTTGTGTTGAAGTTAGATATATATTGCAATCAAAAATTCGTATCACAGCATGCCTTGAAAAGGAGTAAGGAAACGGTATATTTTTCATTATAAAAAGAAGAAAAAAACAGAAACAAGATATCTATTTTACACCTAACAAATCTTTTGCTTTTCTCGATTTAATTGTTTCATTTGAAGGTAAAAATATTGTCTAACTATGATTTCATACCTATGTTAAAGATACAGCAGTAAATATCAATAAGGAATATAAGTATTGAATCCCAATCTATTTTTGTACTTTTTACTCTGAGAAATTCAAAGACTTTATCTAAAAGAACTTTTTATACTGATTCCTTAATTATTTCAAATTATAAAAATTCAAATGTTCTCATTTTTATTATGATTGAACGTTAGAAAAGTTCTAGGCACGTCAAATGACTAAATCATAATATATGATAAATACAATTAAATCATAATATATATAAGTTAGCATAACTCTCATTTAGTAATTATATTCATAATTTATTATAATAACTTTATTAGGTTTGTTGTGTTATTCATTATTAAATTCCTATTAAAATCATTTACAAATATTCAATCTTAATTTTCATAAGTTTATATTTATTGTGCTGGAAAATCCACATAAGTTAAAAATATAATCAAATTAATATATGAGTAAGGTACGATCTCACCTTATATGTAATCAAATTATAATATACAGGTGAACATACGTAAATTTTGTAAAATTAGTTCAACATAAACTTAATATTATTTTGGAATTAATTTTTTTATCGATTAAAAGATTTATCTAAACTTATATATTTTTAATTTTGTGAAATTAGTTCAACATAAACTCAATATTGTTTTGGAATTAATTTTCTATTGATTAAAGATCTATCTAAACTTATATATTTTTAAGGAGGCAAATAAATAAATAAATATAGTTTTATTTATTATAAATTTCTATTTCTAAAGTTCATATTCCAATTATAATTAATCTTATACATATTTTTTAGATCTACTTAAGTTTTGTCTACTAAGCATAGTATTTCTCATTTATCATGTTAAAAGAGAGGTTTACCGAATAAACACAATATTAATGAACAACACAATAAATTCACATATAAGGGATTGGTTTCACTTATCTAAAATTTATGATAATAAATTTACGAATCTTTTACTAATTTTAGTGACACAGAATAATTAATCACAATAATAACAAATTGGGATACAAATTTATAAACTAAAGTTACAAGTTATTAAAATAGTTTTTATTATGAATAATTGGTTCTAAATTGATAATTAAAATAGTTTTCCTTGAATTTGTCTCTAAATTGGTCACGAACATTAACTATCACGATTTTGACTACCAAAATAATTGATTTTTAATTATTCATTTGAAAACCAACCCAACCAATTTAGAGACTAATGTCTTTGATAGCCAAAACATTGATAGTTAATGTTAGTGACCAATTTAGAAATCAATTTATAACAAAAAATATTTTAATTACCAAATGAGAAATCAATTATTCATAATAAAAACCACTTTAGTTACCAGTATTTTTTAATTTATAAATTGATATATGAATTAATTATTATAATGACTAATTAAAATTTATTACTAAAATTACTCATTATTTATCTTCTTATAGTACTCAACTTTTTATCTCTACTACTTGTGCATCTTAAATTCACACATTTAAATTCTCTATAATATATTGTTAAATATTGATAATAACTCTCAAAACACGTGCTTTCTCCCAACGTCAAAGGGCAGGTACCGTTTACTTGAGAATGCTTTTGTGAGATGAAATTTAGCTTTACCTTGAAGGATATTGCAGGTCAAATTATTGATAACAATAATTATCTACCTTTTCCTTTATTTGTGTTAATATTTTATGATGTAATTTTTATTTAGATCATTTTTTATTTAAGTGTATATTTTAAAGAAAAATTTAAAAATAAAATAAAAGAATACCTACATGTATTTATAAATGTCGTAACAGAACAAAATTAACAGAGACAAAGCCAAATCATTCACACGAACAAGAAAAGTAAAAAAGTTATTATCTAAGATTATTCTTTTTCCTACTCTCTTACTAACATGGAAAGTATATAAGTATATATATAAAAGAATATTTCACCTTGTGAGTAGGACATAGTGAACATATAAATTAAACTCTACTTTATGACAGTGATAAAAAGGAATTTGAATTCTCCGCTGAATTTTATTGTGTTATTTATCTACTGTGTCTTCATAATACACTGATTATTAATACTAATTTTGATATTTTAAAATATATTAAAAAGATATTTAAAATACCAACACAGTATATTTTTAATGTTTAACGAAGGACAACACAAACAAATCATTAGAGAATTTAAACATGATAAAAAGATATATGAGAGATGAATTATGTGAGCAATGAAGGTGTTAGAAAGGGTGTGAATTAATGAAAAAAGTTGAGTACGTGCAGAGGCATGTAATAGAGGGTATTGTATTGAATTGGAACTGCAGAAATAAAAGCAGAATAAATGCAAGGCAACAAAATTTTATGAGGTGGGTATGAGAGCTACTGCTGTGTGAAATATGAGGGGTGAGAGTTCCTATGGACCATGGATATCATCAATTTTTACACTTCCCACCTACTCATCACCAAATATCAATTCCTTCTTCTCTTCTCTATCACCAATTAATTTATTATGCAAAACTTATGGTAGCTTTTAATGGAATCTATCTATTTAATTAATTACATTTCCTTAGGTCACAGTACTTAAATTCTATCTTATTGATAGATTAATGATTTCAATTTAATCAATGTTAAATTTTTTATCCTTAACTATTTTGTTATGTCAACGTTAATATATTTTATTTGGGAACAAATTAAAAGTAAAAAATATATATTTTATTAAAAATTGGAAACATCAACCCATTTGAACTTTTTAAAAATCAAAACAAACATATTTTACAAAGAAAAAGAATACATCTAAAGAAAAAATTTGTCCCACCTTGTTTTGAAAAAGTAAAAGAATTGGTTAAATCAATTGGATATTAATTTCTCATTACTTCAATTGTTTCTTTTTCTTAGGAAATGTTTGATAAGATTAATTATTTCATGTTCAAAAATCATGTATAAATCATAATTTCTAAAAATAACTAAAATTTATTTGGTTTCACGTCTTTAATTTCACAATCCATAATAAAATACTTGAAACTTTTGATTGATTTTCTCCCGTTCCTGCCATTTTTTTAAAGGAATATTAATTTTTTCCATCTCAACGCGAATAACTTAATTTAGTTAATCTGAAAAGAAAAGGTAATTATTTGTAATAAAATAAAATGTTGATGTAACCTTTTAGTGTTGAAGAAAATTTTTCCTGTTTATAAACAACCTTCTGAAACAATACATAATATATTTTCTTACAATTTTTTTTTCTCAAACATATATGTTGCTCTAATATACAAGTGGCTCAACACGCACACACTCTTCTTTTGGATGCAATTGATTCTTCAGCATGTTGTTGCGAATTCTACGAAGAAGTACCCTTTTACCCAAAAAAAGCGAATCTTCACGTCTGAACTGAATACCTATTACTACGCGGAAAAAGAAAACAACAGAACATGTTAATTTAGAGTGTGAAACGGATCTACCTTAAGACCAGTTCCAACATTAAAAAAGACAGTGTTATAAAAATAGTAAACAGCAGTGGTTTTAAATTCCCCCAGATCGTATTCTCCACCAAGCCTGCTCCTTTCATCATCACTCTGAAAGACTGAACTGAAGAGAGATTTTGCGCACGCAATGGCAAAATATTCCAAAGCAATGCTCGTGTTTGGTCTTGGGGTGTTGGTGGTTAGCATGTGGTGTATGAAGAGCACTGAGGGTAGCCTTGAGGATGATGCTGCTTCCATCATTCACGCAGTGAAACGTGACGACCCTAATCTTCTTCCTCATCAAGGCTGTGGAACCAGCTACACCGAGGGAGGAGTCGAAGAGTGCTCCGACGAAGACGACCGCCTCGGATTGTACGCTGATGTCGATGACACTTTCAAGGCTGCCGCCCAAAGAATCACTTATCATTTCCATTCTCAAGACGACAACGACGACTCTCCTAATCTTGCAAACAACAATGTCAATGTCTTGGGACACTGATATACGATATGGCATGTTTGGTTTCACGTTTCAGATGCGGCTTTTCACCTTCCAGGATGTGGTTTCCACCTTCTTAACGTGATTCCTTCGCGTCAAACAAAATTCCAAGCACGCTAGGATAAGGGTTTTTTTTTTTTTTTTTTTTTTTTTCCTTTCAATCGGTTGCTAAGTTTAGAGTCCAGTTTTTGTTTGTCCTCTTCGTGGGATATGCATTACTTCTTTTGGTTGGTTTAGCTTAAGGATGTTTTTCCTTTTTGTCATGGTTGAGTAAGTGTTCGTAGGATCCAGCAATAAAAAATGCTTTTACGTTTTCAAAACAGTGTTTCTTCTTCTTCTTCTTTTTCGGTTGGCATGAATTTATGGGTGAACATTTATATCTATACCAATATCTACACCTATATGCTATTGTTATAGGTCACTGCAATATGCAGGTCAAAAAGCTTGTCATTTGTTTCTAATTGCTGCAGCATTAATATTAAACGTGCACGAATGGAAATTCAATGATGAGAAATAATGATGTATTAATGGATTGGGATGTAAGAAATTAAAACTATCAACCCAATAAATATGGTTTGTAACTTTTGGATGAATTGTTGAAAGGAAAATATTGGTTTAACACACTTGTACATGTTGGACAATCCAATTTAATGGTGTTTTTATCATTACAAATTATATTTTTTGTATAAAGAAAGAGAGAGATTGTATAGTAAAATATTACTTGATATAAAGTATGTGTAAAAATTTATTGAGTGTGAAGATAATGTACCTTGTTAAAACGAGTTTAGATTTTCTATTGATTTTTTTTTGTGTTGTTTTTTATTGGACATTAAAAATATATTGTATTTGTATTTTACATATCTTCTTAATATCTTTTAAAATGTTAAAATTAGTAATAATCAGTGTATTATAAAAGTACAGTAGAGAAACAATACACAAAAATTATTAAAACCTCAAATGTGTGTTTAAAATTGATTTATGAAAATAAAATGTGTCTTATGGCCATCATCAAACAATTGTGTAATTTTCGACTGTACTGAATCCATCTCAGTGAATTCATACAAAAAAAAAAACGCATCCTCAACAAGTTTAAGAGTAACTTGACACAGTAACAGAGAAATTTATTACGTTAATTTGTTGGGGATGAAACTGGCATGTACTCTAAAAGTGTTAAAGTAAGAGAAAAAAATCAACAACAATAATAGAACCACCAAAGTTGTTGTCTGTTTAATTTTGGAAAAAAAATTCGATATGCATGTGAGCTCAAAAGATAAAAAGGCAAGAAATATTGAAGTTTAAATGTAGTAATACTTAATACTGTATCGTTTATTTCAATGTTCAAATTCTGTTGGTAGGGTCAATGTTGAAATAATAAAATATAATTACTAAATCTCACTTTTATTAATATTTAATCATACTAGTTTTTTCTATATTATTTAGGTGCAAAGGCTAGTTATATAGGTTCGTCTCCCCTCCTTAGATATGTAAAAGAAAAATTACTTAATAAATCATTTGAGTTTAGAACATTGTTAAATTAATTTTGTTGAGAAATTGCAGATGAATACATGAATAGTCCAAGGATATAAACTTTTATTCATGTTGAATTTATGCAGTCATTTATGTTCTGCACATACTTGGAAAGAGATATTCAGATATTTTCAATGATTTTATTTTAATTTATCATGGTTTGTTGAATTATATGAATGATTTATTCGAGTCTTAAGAAGAGAAGACACTTGTACGCTTACATTACTTTTGTAAATAAATGCAATTCAAAAATATTATGTTTTTCAGGAAACTGATAAGTTAGCTAACATAAGTAATTTAAAATTTTACTTTCATATATTTATTTTTATTTTTACCAATAAATATAATTTGTTTATGTTTTGTGGAATGTATAATTTTTATATGAACTTGGTGTAGTCCTCTATACTTTATATTTATTTATTTATTTTTAATAAATTTTCATGTCACAATATGATTGATGAATTTTGATATCATATATCAAAATTCATAACGATATCTGACATGAACCATTTGAAAATTGTTTACTATCATATATTAGCTTTTTAATTATTAATTTTCAATTATTATTATCATTCTTTTTATAGTGTTCGACCAAAATCTAAATTCAAATTCGTTATTGATTAGGATTTTCTCCATCAGCACTAACATAACTATTTTTTTGATGTATACTGGTTAGGATTTTTTGTTGATAAAAATTAAACTTATTTTTTAACAAATGTAAGTTAACATTGTTTAGTAAAGTTAGACATGAATTATTTTATGATTATCATGATTGAAATTATTTATCCATTAATGGGTTAAATTATTTCTTAATTGATTTAGATTGAGTTATTTTTCAATTAAAGTTTACAAAGATTATTTTTTGTCTATGCGTACAATATTAAAATATTAATCTTTATATTTGATAGTAATTAAAATATTTAATTTAAAAATTAAAATTTAATAAATTTAAATTATTTCATTTGAACAAAGCATTAGAAAAATTAATCAATTTAAATATATATATATATATATATATATATATATATATATATATATTATTTTTTTAATTTCCTAAAATGCAAAGAGTTCGTAGTTAATTTTCATTTTCATAATTTTAGGAAAGTCTCCTATCCTGAGTTATATAACTTTTTCTTGAGAAAATGAATTCTATTTGAACGTTAGAGCAAAAATGTTATGATATAACCAAACTTATGATCGATATTACCAAACACTGCAAAAAGTGAAAGAGAAGAGTAAGTGAAGCTTGGTAGAAACCAAGGTAGTACAACATAACCCACGAGGTTCTCACCAAGTACGGCTTGGAGAAAATAAATGCAGACAACCTTGTTCGTATAAACAGAAAGGGTTATTTCCAAGATTTCAAAATGATTCTCTGCATAATTTTAAGTGTTGTCCCTCTGCACAAAATTTAGATTCTCTGCAAAAATTCGAGTACAAGACGAAAAAATTGAAATGTATCACTCAAATCACAAAGTGACGCCAAAAGTTGCAAATTTAATTTCCTGCAATTTGGGCTAAAAGGGCAAGAACTTAACATGAAAAGGACTTTTTGAAGCTTGAGACAAAGAAAGGAAGAAAACCAGGGAACATTGATGATTGCCTTCGTACTGTCAAAATGAATTGACAAGGCTTATGTCGGTAGACACAAGTTATATACGAAGAAACATGACTTCAATGCACCAAATACTATTGACATGGGCCTGGTTAAGTATAATAAGTGGAAAATGATAGAGTGAATAATAATGTTGATGCTGATGGTGAGACATAAGTGGAGAAATGGACAGGGTTCCGCGTGAATTACTTTAGAACTGTGCTATCGCAATAGAAAGATCGAAACATCACATTCAGTATCCAAATAATAAACATATCATGGTTACTTTAACATAGTGATAAAAATAAAGGTGAAAAATTGATAATGAATTTCAAAAACTTGTCTGTAAAAGTTTTGTATATTTCAGAACAGCACAACATGCTTGTTTACTATTGTATACTTTGTAGATAAGATTTTGCTTATAATATTAAAAACTGGATATTGTTGCGCAGATCTACTGAGACCAGTAAAATATGCTGTAACTCAATACTACAACCAGAGATGACTATAAAAAGATTTGAGAAAAACATGGGAAAAAAGAAGCTGGTATAGAATTGACAAGTCACTTATGATTGTTGCACCTTGACTTGAAATATGGCAGGCTGGTACCTGTAAACTTTACCAGAAGCCAAATTGTCAAGCAGCTTAATCACACATGTGGGTGGTGAGAATCAAGAGCCATCCATTTGTATATCAGTAGCATTTGGATTAGTTTGGTTGGCACTGAAGGGACTTCCAGCCACATTCTTCTGCATTGGTCCAGCGCCAAATGTAAACTCTGTAGGAGCAATGTCTAAGGTTGGTCTGGCGAATAGTGAAGGAGTTCCAGCAGTGCTGAAGGAAGGAAGTTGAGCTGGATCGTTGATCTTTGGGAAACCAAAGCTAATCGAAGGAAGAACTGTAGGCGAGAAACCGGGAAGCAGAGAGCTGCTACTATCGATTGCTCCATAGATCTTCTGCTCATACTCTTGTAGTTGCTGGTATACACCTACATTAAGAAATGAAGCATGCATGTTAGCATTTTGCAGTACTGAAATTGTTACATAATGATCATAAGATAAATGACTTCACCAGTTAAAAGTCCTCAATTAACCAATACGAATCTTATGATTATACTGGAGACTGGAAGCAAAGCTGGATACGGTAAAGATACGTACCTGGAGTTAATTCAACCGAATGTCTACGTTCCTTTACCCACTGATAACTCTGTGCAAGTCTCCATCCTTTGGACTTCATCAAGTATGCAATCACAATAGCTGGAGACCTGTTGTTAAATATGGCATGATTCAGAAAATTTAACATTTACATATATATATATATATATATATATATATATATATATATATATATATCA
>Ga0209589_1000293_pt1 | contig 64054 bp, 38 predicted proteins | sample CowpeawhiteBW_FD_187525 | JGI IMG/M metagenome (GOLD analysis project Ga0209589, IMG submission 187525) | Root nodule microbial communities of legume samples collected from California USA - Cow pea white BW (SPAdes) (version 2) | ecosystem: Host-associated > Plants > Roots > Nodule | place: USA... | reverse complement strand
ATCTGTTGTAATTTTGATTATTATAGTGATTGAGTTAATCTCCTTGTTTAAGAGATTAACAACTGGACGTAGGGTCTTTTGATCCGAACCAGTATAAATATCAGTGTGCTCCTCTTCCCTTAAACTCCTTATTTATCTGCACTTGCATTTAAAGTAACTTTTACTTTAAGTTAATTAATTTTTAAGAAAAATTTTAAAAACTGTTAAGATTTTTAAAAATCCAATTCACCCCCCCTCTTGATTTTTGACCATTGTTTAGTCATTCTGCTGCGCGATATCAACAGAGCCAAATTAATGTATTTAAAATTTTGAAGTTGTATTTGATATGAACACCATTTTAGATACGCTATCCTAATTTCATCATTTTTACTTACTGGATATTCTCATATTTGACTATGTTTTCCTATATAATATTGTTCCAATGAATTAATATCAAATTCATCATTACCTGTAATTTTTTTAACCTTAAGAAATGACTCCTCCAATTGAACAATTGGATTACAAGTACGATATTCTGGTTTGTGTAAAGAATTTGAATTTGTTTTCATTTTCATCTTCGTGAGTAGTTTTCCTTTTATTATTTTTGAAAAATAAATATAAATTCTTTTACTCTTCATCAATTGACCTATGTTTTATAAGTTTGAAATTCAAAAATAGTTTATCATAATCTAGAAAAGTTCAAAGATATAACTAATAAAAGAAAACTCTAATAATCAAGTCACAATTGAAAACTCGTTATGAAAAAACACGTAGTACATTATTTTTTCTTCTATCTTAATAAAAAATGAACATACAAAGGCTCATAAGACAAAAAAAAAGATAATGCTAACTATAATAAATTATAAAATTTTAAATTACAAAATTTTAAAATAATAAAATAATAAAATGATATAGGTCACAAGTCAATAAAGTGACATGGAAAGATAATAATTACGTCAACCCCTTAAGAGCTACATCATCCATTAAGAAAAAAAGTTAACATCAAAAACTTAATTAGTACTCAATAGATCACAAAATTTATCACGACCCTGCCCTATAAAAGCTCCGCCACTGCTTACGAAGTTTACTTTAAACATGTTTGGTTGGAAAATAATTCTAATTGTTATGTAAGACTTTTTATATTTCTCGATTTGTTTGTTAGTCTCCTAGAGGGAGATGAAGAAAATGTTTGAAAATATGTCAAAGTACGGAGCTGAAATACTATTTAAAATTAGATAATAAAATTAGATAAGAAAAAATATTGTGCAAGTTAACTTCTTTAAAATTTGATAATAAAATTCATTATAAATGGTAGGCTATTATGAAATTTATAGGATTGGTTTTAATTTTTTTTTTATAATAGATATAAACTTCTTATGTCTAGAGTTGTTTAATTTCTTTCGAAAGAACTTTGCTATACATATTTTTTGTGCATAGATTTGATTTCATCTCCATAATTTTCTTGTTACTTTTTTTAATAATATCTATTATATAATAATAAATGATTGATCTGCTTTAAAATGTGAAAATAATTGAAAAGAAAAAGAACAATTATTACAACCTAATTTTTAAAGGAAATTATTATAACCATATTATATGTTAATTTAATTATATTTTTTATCACATAGTTAATGTGTTTCCCCGAGTTTGGTCCTATTGAGTTTTTCTCGTTCGTTCTAATTTTTATATTATAATGTTTTAAGTTTGTAAATGCGATCCATCATTAAGTTTGCATTCAACTATGAAAATTGATGTTGACACGAGTCATGCTTAATGACATAGTTGACATTTTTAAATAGAAAAAGGGGAATTAATTACTTGGGTTGGTTGTTTATGTATTTTAGATCGAAGGAGTGTTCGTAAGTATTTAAACTAGTATTATATATGTTCTTATCTAAATTTTTCATAATTATTATAAATTTATAACTTCTCATCCCATGTTTAAGTTTTCATTGAATTATTAACATATAACACTCACTTGGGTCATGTTTAATGACATATGGTTGACTTTGTTGGATAGAAAAGTAGATTTAATTTGGTATTTTTATTCCTTCTAACTCAATAGTGTATGATTTGAGTTCTTTCAACTTTTTTTTTTCCCAATCAAATTGATGAATTTTGAAAATTTGGCAAATTTTGTCGTACCACTATCTCTACCCCACCGTCCAAACACTACAAGGCTTACCCTTTTACACACCGACCTATCACTCTTATCCAACTCCTCAAACCATCATTAACTTGTCACCAACATTATCTATGGTTGCTTAAGAACCACCATTATCCTTTAACAAAGTCAAACCCTAAGATAAGATATGGATCATTTTATTACATCTTTCGAAGGATATACCATAAACATTTCACATCAATTAATTATGCATTAATTTATACAAGAGATTATTACATTATTTTAAATTTTAAATTTTAAAAACTATAAACTTTGATAATAATATTGAATCTTTAAAAAAAAATACATAAAAAATGAATCAATACCAATGAATTATGAATTGGTCTATTATAAAATATTAAAACACCATAATTAATTCAAAATCTTATTTTTATATATTATTTCTTTTTATTCTGAATATGATCATATCACAAAAAATCATTATTGTCACCTATCTTAATGATGGTGACGATAACAATCCATTACTCAGTTGTAGGTGGTGATTTGAAAGTCATTAAGAAATATGACATCCTTATTATTTAATAATTTTTTAATGAAAATAATAAATTTTATTTCTCATTTTATATTAATCATAATATTATTTTGTATTAATCACAAAACTTTATATTTTTTAAAACTTGAGAAGAAGTAAGCAAAATGTTAGAGAAAGACAAAAGTGACAATATCCAATTAACAGAAAAATTAAACGATAAAAACTTAATTGGAAAGTATAAAAATTTTAAGTACTCAATAGAATAAAAAATATATAATAGGAACTCAATTAAAAATGTTCAAAGAAGGAATTGAAATTTAATTAAGCCAAATTTTTAACTTTTTAAAAATATAAGTTAATCATAAGAGGTAAGTAAAATTTTAAAAAATGTACAGGAAAGATGAACATGTGAATCGACAATAAGATAACAGATAAAGACAAAGACATTAGTGTAAATGGATTTATTATTGTTTATAATGACAGGTTAATCTTACATGCTAGGAGTGTAAATGGATTTTTTTATTCTACTACGTTATTTCATGGTACACCACACTTTTAGTACATTATTTTTTCAACTACGAGAGATTTTGACCGAATCAATCAATAACAAAATTAGATGCAATCAATAACAAGCGCTTGGGACATGAAAAGAAGATGGTTAAAGATTGAGACACTAAAGCATTATTTCTAACATAAAAATAATGACAAGAAAGAAAAACCAAAGCAAATTGTTTGTGGAGTACATTGATGTTAAGCAGTAACTTACTATCATTGTTGGTAATAATAGGGGAGATATAAATGCAAATGTAGAGAATACAGTTAATATGTTTAAGTGAATTCCTCTTGAACCATTTTAAGAGGCTTGGTTCAGAAGAAAACGAAAGGTGGTATAAATAAAGCCATGCAACTCATGGGTGCTCTCTTTGGCACGTGAACATGTAAAATTGATGAAAATGTTCACTCCTCAGTCCAAACACAATCTTAAAGACTATTGATGAAAATTTCACATATTTATCTAGAGGGCAATCATTGTATGGATAAACTAACTACTATTAGAAAGTCAAACTTTATATAAATGGTATGGCAGGATGTCATCTAGGTTACAACTTTATCTTTTTCATAATAAGTTTCAGTTGCCCATATTTAAATATCATATTCAAATACAATAAGTGTTTCTATTTTATTTTTTATTTTTTATTTTCAATCTGAATTTTGAACCAAACGATTAAGGAAAAAGTACGTAAAAAAAAATTCCAAAACAATATTCGATTTTGATCAATTTTCAATTTCTTAGATGAATTTGGGTTTCGCTTTTGGATCCACTTGATTTTCAATGTCGAAAAATTGAGATCCTAAAAAATAATGCATGATACTATTGAAGCTTCACATTTTGTTGAAGGTGGAAGTAGATTAAGCTTTGACAGCATTTAATGCATGACACACTATATAGATGAAACAATTATCTTTAAAAAAAAAATCATGCAGACTAGTAATAGAATGAAGACGAGAAGGAGGAGCACGAACCTTCGAGTCTTAAGCCCATTTACTTTTAACAAGCTAATCAATGAGGCATCAAGGGTGGTGTCTTTTTTATTCCATTCTCTGTTTGATGCATCCAATTATTTGCCTTAAATAATTATACGTTGCTTGAGATATTTCTGGAGTCTGTTATTTTACAAAGGGAAAAAGAGATAGAGTTTTGCTTCCGTTTATTTATTTATTTTTTTTTCTGTTTTTGTTTTCTTTCCATAATACCTGGAGTATTTTTTTATTACAATGCACCGCCAAGCATGTTATCGCCGTTAAAAACTGAAAACATCAGTTTAGCGGATATGACGTCTCATTATTCTGTGCAAAACAAAACCAAATAAAATATAAAGAACTACCAATATCCTGACTCTACAGAAATGTTATTGAATTTGACATGTGCTATATCGTGACTCAACAACTATAGAGGTTGATTCAGTTCTGGTTTGGTGATGAGTATCACACACCTCTTGTATAATTAGTTCTGCATAAAACATTAACATTGTTACATTATTTCTTCTTTCAAAGCGATCTTGAGCCTTTTTACATTGTTACCACTAACCGAGTCGACGAATTAAAAAAACAACAAATGCATATAACCACTTCCAAGCTCCAAGTATCTTACAATTTTAAAGTGGTACAGGTCAATCCACAGAGATGACAATTTGTTTCCTCGGACAATTTTCCCTTTAAAGTGATGTAGTTAATATGTTATGCAGAGTGTATAACGTGGCACCTGAAACTGAAAAGTATTTACTTTACTAGTGGTGAAAGAATCGGTCGTTGATTGAAGCAAATAACAGAAGACGCGCTTGTGCGGTTTTATGTCAATGGATGGAATAAAATATGTTCAGTGAACAAAAAGAAAAAGAAAAAAAAAAAAGAACATGAGAATAGATTGATATTAAACCTGATATAAGAATTAATCATGCCAGAGCTGATCTTGTCATCTCATATGCCAAGAAGCATGCTGCATTTGCAGGAATACTTCGGGCCATAGCAGGACCAAAACCCTTATACAAGCCTTTGAAGCCCTGTGAAGCTTGAATCTTTCTGAATGCATCAAATGAACCAGAAAATTTTGGATTTCTGTAATCATCTACTTGAATCACACTCTTAATAACATCAGTTGGGTAAACAATGAACCAGAAAGAAGCTCCAGCCAAGCCTCCAGCAACAATCAGAGAACCTCTACTTAGGCCAGAAGTATCAGTGCCTCCTGCAAACTTTTGCTTTAATGCTTCGTATACACCAAACATTATAGCATTTCCTGGTATCTCTCGAGCCATAGTGGGAACCAAGCCCTTGAAAAGACCTCTTATGCCCCCTTCTGATCTGAGAACATGCCTGACCACATCCATGGGCCCTCCATATTTAACAGCCACAGTAGCTGTTTCAGAGCCGGCAAGCGCACTTTGTGCTTGCAACCTGATGATATTCACCATGGATGGAAAAAGTTAAGCATAAGATCACTACATATTTGGAGTACCTATGGTGATGTCTAAGTAACAAGAAAAGTTAATAAAGACACCAATCTGTAGCTAGTATTCATTTGGTTTTTCCGAAATGACAAAACCACTAAAAACTATAGAAGCTGATAGAAAGAAAAGGAAAAAGAAACTGATATTAAAGAGGATCATGACAAGAAGAACACCATCAGACCTGCATTTGATCAATTCAGTTGGGCATGCAAGAATGGAAACAGCAACTCCAGCTCCAGCACCACAGACAAATTGCTGATTCACTGTGAGGGGGACACCAGGATTGGACCTCACTAATGTTTCCATTTGTCCCCTCACTGAGAACAGGACAGCATTGAAAGCTGCTACTGTAGCAAGAGGAACACCCATACCTTTGTATAAACCCCTTGGCCCTTCTGATGCTATTGTCTGCTTGACAGCATCAAATGCACCTGAATACTTGGGAAGCTGACCGGGGGGTGGTACAGGCTGGCTTTGGAGCTTGACCTTGATAGTGTCAAAGGGGTGTCCACATATCAACTGTGCTGCCCCTCCAATAGTTCCAGCTGTAAGGTCCTTAGCCACATCTCCCATCTGCAAAACATAAATTCCAAAGAGGGAAAGAGAGAAACAAAGGATTTAGACTATGAAATATCAACACAATAAATGGTTTAATACAAAGAATCCAACGAAAAGTATGATCCTTGAGAAAACAGCCCATTTAAGCAATAAGCTATTGTTTTGCAGCAGATCAAATAGGATTGTTGTTTAAACAAACGGAATTGCGGTGCAAATTCATGAGATTATAACTTATCAATTCATACAAAACCTCTATTTTCAAAGAATAAAATCCTTGAAGTTAAGTATAGAGACGAAAGAAATATGATGGATAGAAATAAAAAGGAGGAGCAGAAATAGTGGAAAATAAAGCAGAAATTGAAAATATTTGGTTGAAAATAAATAGAGAAGATGTGAGGAGAGAGATGAACGCAAGTATGTAAACAATAGTACAGTAGCATACTAATTTCAAATCAATTCTTCTCTAAATCTCTTAAACCAGCAACACCAACTTATTTCTGTCTGCTCAAAATTATTTATATCCCTAAACCAAACATGGCATTAAGTGTAGGATGGGAACTCAGAGTAGAAACATACACCATATTTTGCCTTTTGAATAGGACTAGCTAAGGGAAAAGTAAAAAATTGAGTTCTTTCCATACTATGTACCTTATTGATTAATTATGTGTGCTATTTCATCAATGCAAGTTTATCACACTAGAAATGCAAAGGCAAAGTGATTTAAGATATCCCGAGAGATACATTTCATATATGCAACACCAGGGTCTCAGGTTCGTGTTCAATGATATACATGGAAAACCAAATGAGTTGAAAGTTTTCAGAGCTCTCACCTTCATTAATATAAAAGAATTGGCAGGAGAAAATCCACTCACATTTGACAGATAATAAATTACGAGGGCTAGTTAGACAGAAAAAACAATCATTTTCTTCCACCAGCTTTATTTAAGGCCATATACAATAGCTCATATCACCTCAACATACAATCTATACATGTCCATGCCCTTTTCCGACTTGATGCCCCGAAGTATTAAAGGAGAAGAGAATCTGAAAGCTCACAAGAGTAATTTGGTTCAGATACTAAAAGGTGAAAGATGACACCTTCCACTCTCTTCTGGCTTTAAATTGCAGTCGCAATTTTTGTTACTTAGGATTGCATTGTCACCACACCAAAATTACAAAACAAAAGTAGATGGCGTGGTAATTGCTCTTGCGGAATTCTACCAAACCCAATTAGCGTATTTCAAAAGCATGAATAAAAATACAATACGTGTCAGCAATCATGTAACTACAGATAAATAAACGTAAAGAAGGACAAAAGGAAGAAAGAAACGACACTCACATACACTAGTTTTCAATCAAACAACATGAAGCAAGAGCATACATGTACTATCAGGAATGACAATTACAATTACCATTCATTGATTCAATAAACTAACTTCTGAATTTGTCCTAAATCTTGAATCTTACCGTACTCTAGAAGTGCCCAGAGACTCCGATGAAACGCAGGGTGAAAAGGGAATAAAACCCAACACCTTTGATTGACAGAAAGTTAGTTCGTTAGTTAAAAGAATCTGAAAGGATCAGCAAAAGCAGGATCGTGTGTGCAGAAGAATTTGCATCGTGTGGTTAATTGAAAAGTGGAGTACGGGAGTGAGGCATGAAATGGGTAATGTTCAGGTGGCGGAGAATCTCGGGAGTTAAAAACAAAAATGGGTAATTGAATCTGAGAGGAGAGAGCCACAAGAAAGTTTGGGATAGGAATAGGACAAAGTAACAAAGCCAGCGAAACAAAGTGTGGCTCAAACGTTGATTTGTGGAATCACCAAAATCCAACCTCACCCACTTTCCTGACTCAGCAATTAATCACTCACTTCATAAATAAATGCATATATTGAAAGAGAGAGATTGCGGCCAACATGAACGCACTTTGAGTATGAGATTATGGGAAATAGGAACACTCGCGTGTGTGGTTCGCTCTCATTCTATGACTCCCAACTTTTGTGGACTCAGACGATGCGACTTGCAAAAAGTGTTTGACATGAAAGTGTTTTAATTAATTATTGCCATTTTTTCATAATATACATATTTCTTTTTCTATATATATTAATAAATGATTTCTTAAAATTTTCAAAAGGTAATTCGATATTAGATTACAAGTAATAGTGATAAAACTATTCATCTGCTACTTTATTTAAAAATTTTAAAACTCGATACCATATTTGGATTTTATATTTACAATGATTCAATGTTTTTTATATTTATTTTTAATTCAACATGATTTTTATACTCTTTTATAAAGATTCAAAGCCGTTTTTTCATGTTTGATTAATGTTAATGTGGTTTATGTAGTCCTGATTTAGAATGCTAGAATGGACACATAAGGCATTATTTATGATTGCACTTGAATTGCAAAGGAACATGTGGCAAAGTTGTTCCTTTCATGGAGATTGTTGTATTTATTCTTTTTTCATTTCTCCTATTATGTTATTTGCATCTTATTTTTTCTTCTTTTTCTAGTTGTTCTATTTTGCTTCTTGTCCTATGTTGTTTCTATGTTTTTTTATCTATGTCTCAATTCCTAACGTCTTTCTCATGTGGTTATAATGGTGTTAATGGTGTTGAGGATGCAAAATCAATGTAGTTCCTTTCACGGTGGTGGGAAGAGAGGTTTAGGGGTAACACTCATTTGTAATTGTGATAATGTCGCAATTTTGAGAATAATTAGAATTGTTATGGTAAGAAAAAATTTTAGGATTGTCCTAATTATAACATTAGAGTTATAAACTTCTTTTTGTGATGATAAATATATCATATATATTTTGGTTTTAATTCTATTAATAGATATATCATTTATTTTATTCTCTTTTATTATTATCAGATATTCTATTTTATGATGATACATAATAGGTCTTATATTTTTTTCCCTTATATCAAGGACATTGTACTCTATATATTGGACAAGTTTCTAATAAATTGGTATGCAAACTCTCATTCACACACTTTCACTAAAGTATTTCTCTTCTAACTTTCTCTCACTTGTGTTTTATCAAACACTAACATGGTATTAGATGGAAAACACCTTCCTCCATCACCTTCTTTTCATTGTTTCACCCATGGCGAATTTTGCTTCTCCTCACCCTTTATTTCTTCATCTTGGAGAAAACGATGCATTTGTTTGCATATTTCTTTTTTGTTGATAACAATTATCAGCAATGAAAAAAAAATCTCAAAGTTCTCGAATTTCTCAATGTTTTTAACTTTTTCAAGCTTCTCAAGCTTCTCAAGGTTCTCAAACTTCTCAAGGTTCTAACTTCTCAATATTCTCAAACTTCTCAAGGTTCTAAGACTTTTCAAGGTTCTCAAACTTCTCAAGGTTTTCAAGTTTCTCAAGCTCCTCAAGGTTCTCAAGATCTCAAGATTCCCTTCATCTCACTGCTTTCCAAAAGTGCTACTTCCAAGTTGGACCTTCCTAATCTTCATGTCCACCTTGAGAGGAGGTGATAAAAATATCATATATCTTCTGGTTTTAATTCTATTGACAAAGATATAATTTATTTTATTCTTTTATTATTATCAGATATTTTGTTTTATGATAATACATATTAGATTTTATTTTTTCTCTTATATCATGAGATATTGTACTCTATATATTGGATAAGTTTCTAATAAATCGATGTGCAAACTCTCATTCTCATACTTTCAATAAAGTATTTCTCTTCTATCTTTCTCTCACTTTTTTTTATCAAACACTAACATGTGAAGATTTGTTAATAATAATTATTCATTTTGTGTTATGGTGGGGTGGAATTATTTCAAATGGTGCATTAAAGATGTTAGTGATAAAATGATGCAATTATAATGAGACAAAGAAGATATATAATGTAGAGAAATCTGTAAAAGTTTCTAGAAAATGGGTGCAACAGTTATTAGTGATAGTTTGTTTTTTTGGTACAATTAACATAATTATGATGTCAAGTTGTTGAAATTTCCATAAGTTATAAATTTGATTGTGTTAAGTTTCATGAAGATATGGAGCATTTTGTAATGTAATCTTAAAATAGTATTTGTAATGTTGAGTACAAGCAATGATCATAAGGTTTCTGGTCAATTTGCATGTAGTATGTTATGAAGGAAATGATTGAAAAATTGGACTTATAAACACGATAAAGAAATCCAAATTGTCATAAATGTAGTCCATGTAATAATTATGAGCTAATAATATAATTGTACTTCAAAATCACAACATTGTACTTCAAAGTACATATGAATAGCCAAATTTTACTTCAAAATACATTAGAATAATCAAATTGTACTTTAAAATACATATGAAATTTAACATAAAAAAGACAGTAAAATAAAGACAATCATAACTTTCATATATAAGTCTTCCTATTCATCATTTACAAGGCTTATATGGCTAAGAAGATTTTCTTATTGAGGGGCATGTGGAGGGAGTTGTGGACACGGTTTTCTATTGTGGTCAATCCTTTGGCAAATGCCACACTTTTTTTTTTTAATTAGGTGGCATCCTTCTTTTATTCACAAGGTTTCAACCTTTTTTTTTTTGTCTTCTAAGCAATCTCTTTTTAATAAGTGATGGTATATTAGGGCATGAAGTTATCTCCCACACATGTTGACCATTTACTAGAAGATGATTGAGCTATATGTTTCGCCATATGTTGTTTTTCTGAACTAGTGAACGATGTAGTTAGCTCCATTCAAATTAAAAAACTTCATATTAGACACTACCACTAATCATACATTTTCTATAATTGCACTCCTTTTTTATCTTAGTTAACCACAAATTTATCCTCAATAATTGTAATGTGTCTGACCTCAAACAATTATTTTGCAAACCAATTGTTACACATATAAAAGCCACATATCAGTACATAGAGACAGTCCCAAATAAAATGTAAGCAAATATATAACCATCTTGTTATCCAAAACTTTATTTGCTCTGATTCCGTTTGCAATTTGTTTTCAAAATTTGGGCAGATGGATTCTTCAAAAGAAGTTATGTATTCAATATTTTGTTTGTCCATCTCTTAATGATGTAAACTATAATCTTCTCCAACATCGTTATTATGGGTTTAGCTCTTGCACTAAGAAGGGCATTGTTCAAAGTCTCATGCATATTGTTTACAAGTGTGCCAGACATAACGTTTGAGGTGAAACTATATCTTGACAAAAACTTATTTCAAAGACAATGAAACATGAGAAGTTGTCTAAATAGAATAACAATGAAAAGAAGTTGTTTAATTTGCAAGACATGCCTTGGAAAAATTGTTATGAGGCTTTTGAATGCCTTAACATTAACCTCTTTAATGCCCCTCATCTCTCTCTCCCTTGCTTGTGGACGTGTATTTGTTATTGCTTATCGCATCAAACTCTTAAGATATTTTCCTAAATTTTTTTCCCAAAATTTGAACACAAATGACAAATGCAAAGATCGTTGATTAGCTCCAAGTAAAAGTCCTTAATTGTAGGCAATAAACTTTTTCAAATTCAAAACAAAACATGTTAGATGCAACATATAACTATAGCATCATATTAGTCTATGTAAAATACACCAAAATTCAGTACATACCTTTTGATGGTCAGATATAAAAGAGCATGAGACAAACTACAACACCTTCCAAATCTTCAATCAATAATTCCAAGAATTAGGGCCATGATTCCTTGTTAAAGCTAAGCAACTAGCAACATTTGGTCATTATCATCCCTCCCCACTACATTAACATTTCATCTCCATAATAGACTTTAAAAAAAAAAACATCCAATGATAAGCCGACATGACATAAAGCTATCTTTGCATGTCTTCAAACATATGTAAAATTTCTTGAATATTGTCATACCATCATTTTCTTCAACTTTGACTTTCATTGTTGACTTAGGATTTGATCTCAACAACTTATGTATATAATCATACATTCTCTTATATTGCTCTTTAAATGAATCATGTGCATGCTTTGATGCCAATGTTATTACCCTCTAACCATAAACTTTTTATTAATTGTGTTCCATTTCTTAAAAAATTTATTACATATGTTAAAAACATTTACATTTGAATTTTCTCGTATACAAAACTCCAACCTACCACTTAACCATTTAAAATTAAGTAAATGAACTTTAAATTATCTACTACAACTATCTTTGTCCTCAATTTTTCTTAGTTGCCGAAAATAGGTTGATGGCAATTGGCCATAGCACACATATCACTTATAACTTCCACTCAAACTTATTTACATGCCCAAATAGACTCAGCCTCAACCTTAACCTCAACCTCATTCACTATAACATCGTGATCCCCATTCTCATTTTGACCATGAACCTTAGTCTAATTCTTCTTCTCACTATCAATCCTAACCTCAGCCTCAAAATCACCTTCAGCTTTACTCTCACTCTCAACTTCAACCTCATTTCCTTCTCAACATCAACCTTAGCACAACTTTAAAGTAAATTTTAGTCTACAATATTTTCATGCATTAAGTGAGTTTTTCTAGTGTATTGGAAGGTAATTGTCTTAAAAGGTACATGTCTTTCGATATTTTTCAATGTTGACTTTACATATTGACAATTTAACAACATAACAAGAAAAATATCTTTCTTTTTGTACATAAGAAACTGGTATTTTTATCTTGCTTCTATAATTACTTTTCACAACCTCCTTTGTGTCAACATTTAAACTAGAGACTAGATGTATCAATGCATACTTGGACAAATTAACCGGTTTAAAACTTCAAACTACTTTGCTAGCCCTCTTGCTAGCTTGTAAGAAAATGAAAAAAAAAACTTCAATGAAACCATTAACAACTTTTTCATCTCAATTTTGATTCACAATTAAATGCGAAAGATTGTTAATGAAGTTAAACACTAAAAAAACTTAAAGATTAACGATTTTGTTTATTTATTGCAAAAAATAAAAGAAAATGTTATAAAAAAATAAAATACTAAAATAGAGTAAGAACTAATATTTAGAATTATACCGTAAGCATATAAGAATTAATAAATAGACATCGTTCTTAATTATACACATAACAACTTGATGACTCGTTTGTGAATTAAATATTTTAGTATAACTAGTTTTAAACTATATGAAATAATATATGTGAATATTCAATTTTAACAATCCAATCCTGGTCCACACCTATCAAGAATATAGATAAAAAGATAGAATTTTATGTATTACTAAACATAATGATATTTTAATTCATTTTTTTTAACTCACTTTCAATCCACCATTTCAATCATCCTTCAATTATTTATTTTTATTTTCTTAGTAGTGTGATTTAATGATATAAGAGTGATTGGAATGATACATTAAAAATTAATAAACATGATCAAAATATCATTATCTTAATATTGATTATTCTTATAACTGACCATAAGAGCACCAAAGGTCAGCACATTTGGGGGCTCAATCCATTTATTTGAACGATAACAAACCAATTTTCAACCTCCAATCTCTTAACATGGTCACGAGACCTTTTTCTTTTGTTGTTGAAACTCTGCCCTTCTTTACTCATCAACTAAGATCTTTTCTTTCATTTTCCACACCTTGTGATGTCTAAAGTTTGCAATAATCCAGCAGAGAAGACTTCTTTTCTCGCGTTATTTCTTTTATTATTTATTTGAGAGTTTTCTAAAACAATCTAGGTTGGGCACAAAAGTATTCCACCATCTAAATCAAAGCTACTTTGGTCATTGCTTTTAAAATAAAAAACGTTAGTTACATTTAGAAAGGTCAAAATAATATTAGACAACAGAGAAGCATCAGATACGAAGTAAATCTTAAATAGACAATGTGTTTTGCTCAGTTATAATAAGATTCAGTGAAAAGTACTTCTTAGAAATTACCCAAACAATTCGAAATTTACACTAGACCACTTTCATAACTAAATCTCAGGGCGGTCTACAACATTTTTTGTACACCTAAGATGCTCAAAATCACACCAAGACCTCCTCCGCATATACCAATAAGAAAGAAAAAGAAACGAAAGAATTCCTCAACAATTGTTTGCACTTCAAAAAAAATTATATATAATATAGTATTTTCTCATCTAAAATTAATTATTTTAAAAGTATTATAACTTTAAAAGTTGTACCATGAACGTTCCTCTCTATTTTTACAAAAAAAAAGAACTATGAAATTCAAACTTATACTTTTTTCCCTTTCTATTTCCTTATACTCTATTTCTATCCAAACAAATACAAAGTCCACAGGTTAAGACAGACCTTGTTTGAATTTTAAAGAAGAAAACAAAGTCTTTAATTCCTCTAAAGTCGGTACAAAATCCAAACTTCAGACCTGATTGTGATATTTGTACAAAAAAAAACATGAAGATTATGAGCTTTGCGTAGCTACCAACACTCAGTAATTCAATCTAAATTGTTCAGAAGAAGTGCAACAGAATAATAAATGACGCACAATGTTGAACAATCTCTCACTTTCCAATCAATCCATTGGGTATAATGACGGTCAATCAATGTGTAAAGCTTACAATGCAACCCTACAAGCTGAATGTGAGGGCAAATATTTTTATATCTTCTCATTTGATGAATTGAATAATTTAATCCCATGATTCAACTACCCTTTGGAAAAAGGGAGTATTCATTATACCAAAAACAATGACATGTTTTGGAAGTCAAACGATAGTCTTGGTGGTAATACTATAACTGCTACTCACCAAGCTTCCGTTTCTTTAACTTCGACATTCGTCTTCTTCTCTCTCTTTCCTCTTCCTCCTCAATTAACCTAAGTTGCTCCTCATCCTCCTTTCTAGCAATTTTGGCACTGCATGTGTATTACACAAAATCATCGACAACCCAAAAAACTACTTATTATGAAGAAACGTAATTCAGGAATCATAAGAATAAATGACAACCGTAGGATTTGTAACACAGTTATGTAGTGAAATGAAAGGGAAACCAAAGTATTCGACGCATGCATTTAGTTCTATGGGAAGAAAGTGAGCATCATTAAATGTCATGTAAGGCCAACTTTTGAATGTACAATGAGGAAAAGAAAAACTATGCATTAGCTTGAGTTCAATTTAATGAACAACTAAATCAAGACTGAACATATTAAGAAATCACATAGTTCAATTTAAATCGGAAAGAAACAAACCTCCTCCTTTCTTCCCTCATGATTTCATCAAAGCCTGCCTCCATATCATCATCGTCATCGTCATCAACAAACTTCTTGGGATTGTAGCTGCAAATGGTCCAACAAATGATTATTAGAGGCTCAGAATAATCATTTGTAAAAACTCAACGTTATCTGCATGTCAATTAGGAAAACAAAAATCTCACTTAAACATTGATCTGATCATGTTACTGATATCCATTTCATCCTCCTCCTCTTCAAAGGGCCGTCTCCCAACCTTAGGCTTGGGACGATGATCTTGTGAAGCAGTATGCGTTGAATTATGTTTAAGTGGCCTATTTATCTGCAAAACGAGTGAGCACTTTAGATATATATAAGGTAAAAATCCACAATATAAGGGCCCGATGTGTAAGTAAAAAAAAGTATATAGCATCACACCTGTGGTTTTGATGATGCCACAGGTTGTTTGGGTATCATTTTAGGTCTATTTAGTTCTCGTATGTCTTTCCTTTGTTCCATACTCTGCCTTGAATTTCTTTGATCCAAACTCGGCCTTGGATTTCTTTGATCCAAACTCGGTCTTGGATTTCTTTGATCCATACTCTGTCTCGGAATTCTTTGTTCATTGCTCGGCCTTGGAATTCTTTGTTCCATGCTCTGCCTTGGAATTCTCTGTTCCATGTGCCTAGGATTTCTTTGTTCCATGCCCTGCCTAGGATTTCTGTGTTCCACATTCTGTCTTGGAAATTTTTGCTCCATACTCTGCCTTGAAACGGGTGGATGAGTCTTTAAAGGGAGTGATTTTGGCATACCATTGACATGGTTTTTTACACCAGGTGTTGAAGACTTGTTCCCAGTGCTACCAACAGACATCTTTGAAGACGTGCCATTTGACCCAACTGGCCGGCCTGGTCCATTACCACTGTTGTTGCCAAGCTGTTTTCTAGAATCAGCTGATGCCATACTAGGTTTACTGGCTGAACTAGTCTTATAACCAGATCCTGCTTTAGGAGGCAAACGGCCAGCCACAGAACTTAGGTTCCGTTCCTCATGACTTGCACGAGCATGCTTACTACCATTGTTTATTAGAGGCAGTTTACTCCGTGCTGGAACTTGAGCTGGTCGTCCCTCTTCAACATCAGCAAAAATCCTGTATAAGTTTCCTTAATTACAATAACATGTTTTAATCCAACATTCAACACCATATAAACACATAGCCAAGAGCAATGTACCAGAATTTCGCATATGCATATTCTGAGGTGGGGGAGCTTTAGAAGCTGCTGGAGGCTCCGTATCATCAGATAAAAGAAATGAGTAATCTCTAGTATTCTTGAGTTTCTGGGCTTTAACTTGCACCTGTACATAAACAAGAAAAATCATCACCTAGAGCATAGAGGCTAAGCCACGAAGTTACGTGTAAATCTTAACAAAGATAGTGACAAGACCTCGCTGACTTTGGGTGGCAGATTATGAGACGTAGACTTTGATACCCCACTAGGTGCTTTATTCTGATGCTTCTTCTGCAAACAATATCATTAAGAGGAAGTAACACTCAATAAGATACTCCAGGGAGAAAAATAAACTAAAAAGCACCTAACTGCTGCATATTAGCAGTATTTGAGAAAAAGTCATTTTAATATTATGATAGCTAGCACAGCACTAACTATAATAACTAAATTATTGATTGGGTGTAATATGTTAGAATGCCCCAACCAAATCATACAAATTCATTAGGTCAAGTGCTAGTATAACTGGTACAAGCCTAAATCTACATACAGTAAGAAAAACAACCTAATTAAATTAAGGAGAGAGAACAACAGAAGATATAATAGAATAAAGAAACAATTCACAAGGTTCTTCAATTAGATTACTGATACACTCCACAATAAGTTCTAATAATATTATAAGATAATCTAAATATATTCTAACACTCCCCCTCTTAAGCTTTAGGATTTAATGTTACCTATAATAAAATAATAATAATAAATAATAAATCAAGTTACAATCACAAGTATGAAACCAAAAAACAAAAAGAGGAAATAAGCTCGAAGAGGAAAAGCAATCCAATTTCCAAGAAGTGGCAAACCCTTCTCCAAGAGTAAATGTCAAAAATCTAACATTCCACTTTCATATCATGTTAAAATTTAAAAGTTTAGATGTATTTACCACACTTCGGAGCAATTGGTTGGGTTTAAATGTGTAATTGACATGCCCAAAGCTAAAGGGTCGGAAGGTACATTAGATCTATGGTAAAGTTGGATGGGGGTGGGAGTTATAAGATTGATTTGGTGGGTTCCGAATGGAGGGTAGGTTCAACTCTCCCTACTAACAAATACTAACAACTAACATTTGCCGACAAAAAAAAAAAAGTTTCAACCTAATGCCCTAGCTCATACCCAACAGATAAAATGGGAAAGGGTACCCAATGCAGGGTGCTATATGTCCAGTGTTATCAATATCAAATAACGGAATAACGGAAAATATCGACAAGCCAAAAATCCTTTATAAAGTTATAACGGAAATTATAACGGGTTATAGCGGAAAGTATAAATTTTAAAAAATAATTATAGTGAAAGTAGAAAAGTAGAAAAAAATCAAAATAATTGAAAATAAAAAACAGAGTTGACAATGGCAGCAGGTGACAGTGGCTGACTGTGGAGGCAGGAGGCAGGCGATGGTGGCTGACAAATGGCGAGCAGGGCAAACAGTGGTGGCAGTTGTGGCTGTTGGTTGCAGTAATTAAAGCCAAAGTGAAAAGAATAAGAGAAGAGATGTTTTAATCAATATTTTACAGCAACAGTAACTAGTAAAAGAATAAGAGGAAGGCCGCGGTAACATGTAAAAGAATAAAAGAGAAGGGTTTCTGGGTTTAGGTTAAATAATGTTAGTTGGCCTGACCCAAATTTTGACCTTATGTATTAAACATTAATAAAACACATAGAAGGATGCAATCAGGGTTTATGTGTGCCGCCGCCGCTGTCTATCTCATCTCCCACGCTGCTCATCTCTTCTCAAACGCAGTTGCTGCATTATCTCTTCCACTTTGTTACTTTACTACTGCTTATCTCTTTCTTCAGTTCTCTTTTTCCGCCAGTACCGTTTCACCACCACCAGCCACCATTCGAAAAGAGGCCGCCATGGAAAACCCGCTTTGCCTCAGCCATGTTGTGGTGGCAGATTGGGAAACCGCAACCTGTTTCTGCCATGGTGCTGCCATGGCCAAAATTTGATAACATTGTATATGTCATGAGTTGCATCTGTGAGCTTATGCTTTGGGCAAGGTTATATGTGTTCTTTGCCATATTGCTCAGCAACAGAGCAAGTACAAGTTTGTATCTCAAGTTTGATATGAAATGATATGCCCAACGGATCACAAGGGTACATTTCTCTATGGATCAGATTCAATCCGAATGTTTATGGAAGGGAGCACATTTGATGCAAGATGTTTATGAGATGAGCCTCTACTCACAACTTAAACTTTTGGCATGGCAATAATGCTTTTGGTCATAATAGCAACTCACATTTTCCAGGATATCTACTCAGATAAGTATTCACTTTTGAATGTCATAGTTAAACTGAATATATTATTTATAGGATGAAATATGTTGTAATACCCCAGCCTGATGCTTAAGCTAAGAATTAGGCCAACTAGTGGATTTACAAGTACAAGCTGGAGCTGTGTATCGATCTTTAATGGCAAGGCCAACCTCTTATCCACTTTGAGAACTTATATTTCCTTTGTATTTCTTATGTTCGGTACATTGGTCACTAATATGCTACGCTATCATTTTTGGGGATGCTTCAGGCTGCTTTACAGATTTCACTTTAGTCTTATACTACATGAATCACTGCCAAGGGAGGTTCCCAGAGCACAATAAGGAGTAAAGCATCAGAAGCTTGGCATTAAAGTAAAAAGGTACTACATTGATAAATCCACCACATAAAACACTAGAGCATACTAAGGTATTCCTCTACTCAAAAGAGGGCAAGCAAAACAGGAAAGGGAAAATATTTAAGCAATAGACAGGTCATGTTTCTTATGCAACATTTTTTGTTGCTCTATAGCCTCTTTTAATTTCTTGTCACATTGCTAAATGGGGAATAAGGTGCCAATTGCTATAAGATCCCAAATAGTCAGTTCTAACAATGTTAAACATCCCTTTGAAAAAGAAAGGAATTTTAATAGCACAAAATAAAGATCAATAATATCATACAATTTTTTTTATGAAGGAAAACTGAAACAGTGATCTAAAAACTTACAGCATGATGTGGGTTAGGAACCTTAGATGCCAAATGCTGGTTTTCCAGCAATGACTTGCTCTCCTGGATAACTCTCTGTGCAATAACTGGTTGTGATGGACCAAAAAAGGAACCATAACTGCAACCAAACAAGGAGATAATATTTTCACTATTTCAAGAAGCAAAATTCAAACAGCATGCAAATAAACTCTCAATGTTCATCAATAAAGAGCATGAATAATAGTATCACACAAACAAACCAAAAGAAAAAGGTAACAGCACCTTGAGCCACAAAATCACAAATTGCATAAATAAAATAACAGATATCTTAAAAATATACAGAAATTAGACTATGCAAGATTAAACACAGACCTATTACACAACAAAATGATTACACATAATCAATATAAAAAGTAAATCCTCAGTTAAAAGATTATGGATTGTGTAGTCAACTGAGCATCTTAACTTTTATAAGATAATGAAAACATCTATCCAGATGTAAAAAATAAATAAAAAAAATGGTGGTTAGGCAATAACTAGCCTCCCAGCACACAAAAACAATCTTCCAAATGTTGTTGGAAACAAATAAACATAAAAAATAATCAAATAATAGAAAATGAGATTATATCCCTCAAACAACTGATTTAATATAGATTGTATGATAAACAAGCGACTTTATCAATCAGATCAAGGTCGTCATACCCCGCAGGGCAATGCTAAGGAGAGAAGGTACAATCGAACTTACAAAAAGAACAAAAATTTGGATTCCTGAACCAAAGCCCCAATCAAAATTGGATATTTTAGCTCGAGACTTCCTCAAAGCACTCATGTAAAAAGTTGTTGGTGAAAATATGGTTGCAAGACTCACTTATCATAAGGAAGCTTGTTTTTCCTTCGGTCTGTCGCATCCAGGCGCGATGTACTACTACCACTACCCTCCTTCTTCATCTGCTTTCTAATTGATTCTTTCAGCTTCTTCCTCAACTCAAGGTACTCGATTTCTTCCTTTGAAGGTTTCCTAGGCTCCTCTTCCTGTTCTTCATACTCTTCCTCACCCTCCTCCTCATACTCTTCCATTTCTTCGTCTTCGTAATAATCATCATAATCCTGTGATTCCATCAAATAGGAATTATCATCAAGGAAAAGATGCTGAGTAAAGCTCAAAAAACAGAAGGGACCGCAATAACGGAACAAATAATAGTAAAATAGGAAATGTTGACTTAAACCCTACAAAGTCAGGAATGCTTACATCTCTTTCATTGTCATAGCCCCGCATTGTTGTCTTCAATGACAACTGCAGAATAACCAATTGCAACAAGTATTTTCTGGAATGATCGTTCTGTCGGTTCCAATCACACACAACACGAGATTAATTGAGAAACCAGATAAGTACCCCAATCCGATAGGACAGAAAGTAGCATTAAAAAATCTCCTCACAGCAAAACTAAAATTAGGGTTCAGATAAGCACAATTGAAAAAAGGAAAAAATAAAACCGAAAGTTAAAAACATTATACAATTGATTGTTTCGGAAATCCCACTACCTAAAAAATTGTGGAATGGACCAAGAAAAAACCCAAGATTGAATCGGATGAAGCCAGCATCGAACGAATATGAAAATGAAAACGTTACAAGCAATTGAAGAAGAAATGGAAGAATAGGAGATTGCGAAAGAGGAGAGGAAGGAGAACTTACAATGAACAATTGTTGTAGAACTCAGCACAGCGCAAATGTTGATTAGGGAAACTCGAAAAGAAAGAAAAAGGATTTGGAACTGCAAGAGTAGCTCCCTTTATTGTGTTCGTCAGGTTGCAGAATTTTTTTAATTTTTTATTTTTTGGTGATTGGGTTATATTGCAAAAAAAATTCCTTACAGTTACTGACCCAATCTCATCATATTTATTATTTCCGATGCCCTTCTCCTGTGATGGTTATCGAATCACACCGTCTTTATAATCCGGACCCGACCCGAAATTCTTTAAAGTAAGTTGTAACTGAGCCAACGCACTATGTCCTATCCATGGACAAAGAACTCCCAAAAGTTAACCTATTCCTCAATTTTGGAATGTTTTGGACATTACTATTGGTCCTCTTTTTCTATAAAGACAAAAAAAATAAAAATTGTATTAGTATAAATAAGATATAAGCAAATAAAAGGATAAAGAAAACCCAAGTATTAGTATAAATGATAAATAGTTATTTTATTTTTAATTTATTTTTTATGTTTTAAATCTAATATACCATCTGCATAATACAATTTTACGTCTGTTCATTCTTATATTTAAATTACTTGAATTAATTCTATATTTTAAGTGATCTCTTAAATTTATAATTTAATTGATTCAAAATAAAGCAAATAAACATAGGCAAAATTAAGTATTTTATCAAAATAATTTTTTGTAAAATATAGGGATCTAATTAGAAAAAATAAATAATGGATAATAAATTTAAAACTGGTCAAAATTATAGTTTATCCAAATGAAAAAAATATCAATGATATGATAAATTAAAATATAAAAAATGATAATGGAAAGAAAAGATATAATTATCTACCGATATCTTTTAATTTTACATAGGTGTGCATTTGGTTTATCATGAAAATTTTTTATTTTTAATATATTAAATTAAAAAGATAAGTATTATGATAGAAGATTTATTTCCTATTACTTTGTTACGTATTGATATTTGTTTATACATATTTTATTCAGTTGACTATACTTTTAAGAAAAGGATTTTGTGCCTTGTTTTAGATTTTATATTTGATGTCATGTTAGTATATCGACATTGTGCTATTAATAAAGATATTCCCTCGTGTGTATATTTCATTTTTAATTTTATCCCTATCCCTCAAATACTTTTGTAAACCTTGTTTTTTATACATTTGTTTTTCAATTTTATTTATCAAATAAAAGTTTTTAAAATTAAAATAAACTATTTTAATAATTTAACCTTTAAATAACTATATTTTTTATTTTAAATATTTTTTTCATTTTGATGTTTTTTAAAATTAATTATCTTTTTAAATAAAACTACCAAAAATATAAATGAAAATTATTTGTAATTAAATTATAAAACTTATTTATATTCAATGTTATAATAATAATATTTTTATTATTTTTATTATCATAAAAATAAACTATGTATTTCACTCATTATTATGTAAAGATTTTTTTTTCAATTTAATAATTTTTCGTTTTGATTTTTTTTTATAAATTTAACAATTCTTTTGAAGTAGAAAAACTAAAAATTATTTATAGTAAAATTGTAAAAAATTTTAACATTTACTTTTATAGTGATTTATATCTATATATAAAAACTTCACATTATTTTTCAATTTACTCTTTAAATATAAAAAAAATTAATTTATTATGTCAAAACTAAATAATAAATAAAATAAAATAATTTTTTTAGTAATAATAATCTTATTTTTCTTATTTTTTAGACAATTAATTTAAATATATAATATAACATAACTAAACATTTTTTTAAAATAGAAAAGTAAATAAAATAGAAAAAGATATGAAAAATATTTTTATAGTGGAAATAAGTCTTTAAAAGATAAAAAAAACATAAAACTAATGATTAAGAATAAGAATTAAAAAAAAGAGTTTTATAATAAAAATAATAATAAATTGAAAATAGTTACTTTTTCATAATTTTAATTATCATGTCGAGTCTTAAACTCGCTTGATAATGATTATTTTTCATAATTTAAATTATCATGTCGAGTTCCGGACTTTATAATAATTATTTTTTATAATTGTAATTATCATGTTGAGTCCCAAAAACTTGCTTGATAATTATTATTTTTCATAATTTTAATTATCATGTCGAGTCTCGGACTCACTTGATAATCATCATTTTTTTTATAGCTTTAATTACCATGTTGAGTCTTAGACTTGCTTGATAATAATTATTTTTCATAATTTAAATTATCATGTCGAGTCCTGGACTTGCTTGATAATAATTTTTCATAACTTTAATTATCATGTCGAGTCTCAGACTCATTTGATAATATCATGTCGAGTCTCAGACTCACTTGATAATTATTATTTTTCATAACTTTAATTATTATGTCGAGTCTCAGACTCGCTTAATAATAATTAATTTTCATAACTTTAATTATCATTTGAGTCTCGAACTTGCTTGATAACCATCACTTTCATAACGTTAATTATCATGTGGAGTTTCAAACTCGCTTGATAATCATTATTTTTCATAACATTAATTATCATGTTGAGTCTCGTACTCGCTTGATAATCATTAGTTTTTATACTTTGTAATTATCTTTTTGGGTATCAGACTTGCTTGATAACTACTTTTTACAACATACAAAACTTCTCTAACACAATTTGAGGTTACAAACCCTTTCCATCTTTTTCAAACAATTTTTTATTTTAGAACTATGTAATCCCTGATTCTCCATTTCGATTGGAGATACGTAGGAGAAAGGTCAATCCTTGTCGGGTTCACCTTCCAAAAATCACATCTTTTACAATAATGTTTTTTATTTAGAACTATGTGATCCTTGATTTTTAATTTTGAATGGAAATACGTAGGAGTAAGGTCAAGTCCTTGTCGGGTTCACCTTCAAACAAAATTAAAATCTTTTCAAAATCATTTTTCATAGTCTTTTATTTAGAACTACGTGATCCCTGATTTTCCATTTTGAATGGAAATACATAGGAGCGAGGCCTAGTCCTTGTCGGCTTCACCTCCCAAAAATTTAAAATATTTTTAAGATTTTTTTTTTCTAAATAGTTTTTAAAGAACTACGTAACCCTGATTCTCCATTGCGAATGGAGATACGTAGGAACAAGGTCAATCCTTGTCGGGCCCAAATAAAATTTTAATAATATTTTCTTTAATATTTGGTATTTGTTTGCATGTTTGATTTTTTATGAGAAACCAAATATTTTAAAAATTGCATTAATTTTCCACACTTAATTAAAAGGAACCGTCTTTGGATGGACGTTGTGGGGTGCTAATACCTTCCTCACACGTAACCGACTCCCGAACCTAATCTTGGTTTTGAAGACTATTCTTTTTAAGGTTTTTCTATGTTTTACTTAATAAACTATGGTGGCGAATCATCTGTTATTTTAAAATAATTTTTTTCATCATCCCGTCGTGACCTCGGTTGCGACAGATGACGACTCCACTAGGGACTATTCTAGAGAGTCAATCCTAATTAATTAAGCATGCAAGATATTTTATACATATTTGTTTTCCCTTTTTTATTTTATTCTCCTTTATGTACATTTATCTTCATTTGGCTTTATTTGATTTATATCTACTTTAATGTCGTGGTTTATTATATTGTGAAATTATTGAACCCTAACGTAGATAAAAATTTCTATATTTGTCTATATCTGCTTGGGAAGTTTTCTAGTTGTTTTGCAAGTGGGGGATTTGGTAGTTTTTAGGTTGCTCCCTTCACACATTACACTTTGTAGGCTAGTTTTGTTGTTGTGATATTGGGGCCTTATACCCGAGTCTGAGTGAGTGATAGGGAATGGAGGTCCAACGATTGTCATGTTAGATCTCGGATCTACTTGGCTACTGTGAAGACTTCATATAGAGTTTGCTTCCTCTTGACATGCAACATCTATTAGGTCGCCTGTCGTTGTGAATTATGTTTGGAGGTTGACTTAGCTCTAGAGGCCTGTGAGATTATTTAGAGCTACCTATAGAATTGAAAAGCCCATAGACAGAAAATAAGTTTTATCTGCATCGTTAGGACACAATGGGAGCATGTTTTATATATGCACATTCATGATATCGTATAATTAATTTTCAAATTCGTCATGCTTGTATCAGCATATTGTATGAATAAACACCTTTTGAGGTGCAAGCATCCATTGCATTTTACATTTCACTTAGGCATGTCATTTACGTTGCATATCATTATTATTTTTTTATTGAGTGCATGACCATTTTACCATCACATCATATGAATAAATACACCTCTTGAGGTGTAGACAAGCACCTCATTACATCAAATAATTATATTCCATGCATGTTTTTTAGTGTATCACAATTTTAGTAACATATCATGTAAATAAGTACCTCTTAAGGTGAGCATCTCATTGCATCAGTTAATTGCATGTTGTAAGAGCCACGAAATATAAATAATTAAATTAATAATTATTTAATAAATGTTGTTAGCGAAATCCTTTATGGCATTAAATGCTAACTTTCATGACGTGGAAAAGTATTAGTTCAAGTAGTTGAGAGTACTTAATTGTGTGAGAGGACTTGAGTCAAGTCCTATGTATGCCAATTGTGTGTTATTCAATTTTATTAATATTTTCTTATGATATGATGGGCGTGATAAAATAGTATAAACTGTTAGATTTATAAATATTATTAAGAAACATGAATTGGCTTGATAGTTGTGCATATTGCTTGGTAATGGTGTGGATGTGAGTTCGAGCCTTGGCATGAACAAAATAACTTTCTCTTTTGCTAAAATTAAATTTTGGCATTGGTGAGAGAGAAAGAGAGAGAAAAGTGCAGAATTTTGGGGTGATTATGGATAAAAAGATAGTCAAAGTTTTGGCAATTGGAGTTTTAATACCAGATTAGAGGAGGTGTACTACTTGCTTTATATATGTTTTGATGTTTATGAAATAATTGAAATGCGTTTGAAACCCAATTTCTGCCAAAAACGTGATGCATTGTTCGTGTTTCTAGAATTTTCCAAAAACCACCTAGCGACGTTGGATGACCCGTCAGGCGACGCATGCTCCAGGAACTAGTTTCTGGGTTTCTTCCTTGAGCTGCCTGGCGGCTAAACGTTGCCGCCAGGCAACACGAACTAGCCCGTCCAGTTGCTTCAATTTTCTTGAACATTGCGAGGTTGATGATGATTAGGTGGATTTTTGTGTCAAATTGGAAACCTTTTTTTTCTGTTATCGTTTGATAATATGTGAATTAATGACAATGGTGCGAATCAGAGTGTGAATTGAGAAATTAGGGTTCATATGAGGGGGTTGGGAATTTGAGAATATGCCTTTGATGTGATTGGTGTACTGGTTGTTTTATGAGAGTTATATCGTAATTGCACAAGCATGAGAGGTGTAGGTCTTATAGCACACGAAAAATATGATAAATTGCCTGCCTGAATCGATAATTAGGGGTTCTGGGAATTCGTACTGGTGCAAGAAAAATATGGGCAGAACCTAGAATTGTTGTGCACCGCCTGGCGGCACCTGAATTACCACCAGCCGACATCGTAGATGCAGGCAGACACGCTGATTTTCCTCGCGTTGGGTTTTTGGATGTAATTAAGTGAAATATGGTATGTAAAATTTTGTAATTGATCATAGAGTGTGAGAAGGAAACTTTGCAGGTGAGATAATGAACTATAGGTGCTAAAAGATATGAAATGAGTTGTGTATGAGTATGTGATAATGGGGAGATATGCATTAAACTAAAGAAGGTTGTATGTTGAACATGATAAGGACTGTATTTAATTGAAATCGATAATTAGGACACTATGTGATGTTGATTAGATGATTATGGATTGGGCAATTAGAAAAAAAATGATGAATGTGAAGTAGAATGTGCAATTTAGTTGTTGTAAATATGTTTGGATGAATGAGATTGATACTTGGAGGTGTTCTAGATTGTATGCTTCACTGTTTGTGTTATTTTAAGGTGTATGTGCAATATTGGCAATTAATATGGCATGATTGAATGTGTGCATTGGGACTCAGTCATACTATTATGACTGGATGTTTGTAAGAAAGTTGTAATTCGCGTACTGTGTGTTTGGGGTCCTTTGGGATCTATTCGATGTGCCAAAAACCAGTAGCATTGTGCTACTGGTAAGGTGCCTGGCGGCTCGCCCCGTGCCGCCAGGCGATAGAGCCCCAAAATAGTGACAGTGGCCACTGTACGTGCGTGGCGCCTAGCGGCAGGGTGGATTCCGCCAAGCGAAAGAGATGTGGTAAGAGGGTTAGAAGGCGCTTGGCGCCTAGCGGTGTGAGATGCCCGCCGGGTGGTTTGGAACCAAGTTCTGCTTAGCGACGCGAAAGGCGCGCCAGGCGATTTTCAGTGCAAAGTTGGTTCGAGAGGAGGATTTCTACATGGCTTTGGAAGAGTATTTTGATGCGATGCTTTGGGTGGGGGGCCAGTTATGAGTGTAACTTGTATTGGGGTAACACGTGGTCACTCTAGGTTGTAGTCTGATGGTTAAGGAAGTCCAGTGGAGTGTGCGAGATAGTGGCTCGTACGACGAGGTTTCGAATGATTACTCTCTTTAGTGTATCTGATAGAGTTGGGTAGTCTGGGAACAACTACGGACTTTGTTCGTTTTAGGAACTCCACTTGGTGTCGCGGTGTGAGGCTGTGGCAAATTCATTCTCGCGTGTGGACTACTAGGTGGTGGCCTGAAGTCGGAAGGGCGAGTAGACACTTGTGCGACAAGGATCGATCAGTGAACTCACTAAAGGGTGTAGAATCAAGAGACGGTTATCATAAGGGTTAAAAGTCAAGAGACTACGAAATGGGGAATGCTAACGTGAATTATATTTTTAAGATGTTTTATTTATGTTATGTTGCATTTGTTCACTTTAAATGAGCTCACTCTATCTGTATGTGTTTGGCGATGATCATGTAACTTGTTACATGGGAGCAGAGGTTGATGCAGGTGAGCATGTGGATGCATAGAGACGGAGTGGGGAGTCACAATGGGAATTTCACTAGATTTTTATTTGAATGTTTATGGATTATTTGTATTGGATTCATAACTATTTATGGTTGTATTACTTAAACGTTATGATTTTATTTGGTTTATTGCGTTGTATTAAATATTTTAAATTTTCCCGCATTTTGGGAAAGACTTTGAGAATAAATGAGGTTGTTATTATTATATTTAGTTGATTTTATTTTAAATAAGTAATTTTTGGCTAGGACGTTACACATGTCATGCAAATCATTTGTGTGTCACATTTACATCAGCATTAGGTGAATAAGTGTCTCTTTAGGCATAAACATGCACTACACATTTTGTCTTCATTCATGAATGATACTTTGTACATACCTTTTCATATTTATAACACCTTGCTTTCACATTTCACATTCCATAATGTCTACCATGCATTCATATGGGTGGCCTTTGCATTGGCATAATTTCTAAATTCATACTAGCATCTTGCATTCTCATGTTTTCTTACATAATGTCTAATATTTATCCACTTACACATGCATATAGGTAGTTTTTCAAGTTTATAACATCTTGTATTTTCATGTCACTTTGCGTTCATTTTTTTTCCTCTTCATATCCTAAGATAAAAATAAAAACAGAAAAATAACGACAAAATAATATTTTTTTCCCCTTCATATTCTAATATAAAAATAAAAAAATGAAAATAATGGCAAAACCACTGTGACACCCTTGCAGGACTCGTGCTAACCAAAAAATCATGGAAGATTGGAAAAAGGATCAAGCAGCAATGAAGGCTGATATAAAGCAATTAAAAGACCAAGTGAATCAAATTTTGGAGATCTTAAAAAATCTGAGGACCACGAATAAAACTTCCCCCTCTCAAAGCAAAAAGCAAACATTTTCTTATCCTCCAAGATTTTATCTTAGAACTCATGCAAACCCTTTGGTATGCATGGCGAAACATAATGTACACCAACAACGACGAGGAATTCAAGCATAACTGTAACATCCCGGTCGAATATTACTAATTTAAGTAATAAAATAAAATATATATCATGAAAACTTCATTTATTATACTTCGCTTCCCAAAACGCAGGAAATTTTAAAACATTTATTAATCGAAAGTTATCCAAAAACATCCATAATTTATGAAACTACGATATAACATCCAAATTCACAAATCAGTAAAACATTGTTTACAAAGTTCATAAAAACAATAATGATAAAACGCTAAAAGCTTTTCCCAGCTAACACTCTCTCCGATTTTATGCCTCACCAGCACCACCTGCAACATCATTTGCTCCCGTGTAACGCATTACACGATCATCGCCAAACACAAGCAAAAAAGGTGAGCTCATAAACAGTTAACATAAAAGTTAATAAAAAAACAAGATACACCCATCTGTTTTATTCTAGTTCATTCTTGGCCAAGACCTTAATCCCCAAAGCTTTTCAACCTTCGCAACACAGAAATAGTTATTCTCAGATTCAGGGTTTATGATGCTCACACGAACCTGCCCGCTCGTGGTCCTGCCTCTATGAACCTCCCCGCTCGTACTCCTGCTCTACGAACCTCCCCGCTCGTAATCCTGCTCTACGGACCTACCCGCCCGTAGTTCAACACATGTGATCCACCAGATACGTACCTCCCCGCACGCAGCATCTCTCAAGTGTGAGCACGGAACATACGAACCTACCTCGCTCGTATCCCCACACGAGAGTAATAGGATATGAACCTCCCCGCTCATATCATCACGTGTTCACCACCATCCATGAACCTACTCGCTCATGGCACAACATCCCCTGATCCAAGTTTCACATCACAACATGATAACGAAAACAAGCAAAGCACACTACGCTACACAAGGTACATACTCAAGCTGATCTTAGGGATTCCAATGCTTCCACGAACCTGCCCACTCGTGGTCCAACTCTATGAACCTCCCCGCTCGTAGTCCAACTCTACGGACCTACCCGCCCGTAGTCCAACACACGTGATCCACCAACTACGTACCTCCCCGCACGCAGCATCTCTCAAGTGTGAGCACGGAACATACGAACCTACCTCGCTCGTATCCTCACACGAGAGTAATAGGATATGAACCTTCTCGCTCATATCATCATGTGTTCATCACCAGTCATGAACCTACCCGCTCATGACAACATCAAGCATATCCCAGACCAGGACCAACACAATAAACCATGCAAAACATATCACAATGCACCCTGCCACTACACCATCGCCTAGCGCAGTCTAAGCACCGCTAGGCGAAACGGCAATATAGGTCGCCTAGCGGTTCCACATCACCACCGGGCGCCATAACTTACAAGACATTCCTGTTTCATACTATCGCCTGGCGGTTCAGTCTACACCGCTAGGCACTACACCAGTACTGTGACACTACTGGTTTTAGGTACTCTAATTCATTTCCTAGAATTCAACCATTTAATTCTCAAACATCCAGAAATCAACATACACATTCATATATTCCAAATTACAACATCGCAACACATATGCATTTTTCAAGTATAAGCACACATTCCTCTCTTTTATAATTCATATATACTTACCTCTTAAATCAATTCCAACACACACTTTATTTTCTCCTTCTCATTTTACCAACCCTTTGAATGCTTACAATTCACATACCCCACAAAAGACACAATGAAAGTTATATACTTATTCTGCATGCCCTCACAATTCCATTACATTTAAAGTATGATTATCATGTTCCCATACTTTCCCAAAACCCGTCATGATCATGCAACACTCGGTCATAGTGATATCATCAATAGTGGCCTTATTCACACACTTATAACATCATACATTCGAGTTAACATATATAAGTTCATATATTCAACATGCCTCAGCAAGCACTACTAAAAACATACTCATCAATCACACATCTATATATATATTATATATACATTCGTCAATCAAGGTCATACCAACACTTAAGCACACTTAATCATCCATTGATAATCATATTATTAGGGAATTAAAACAACCAATCATGAGTTATGTATATCTCTATCTGCAGACATTAAATTCTAATCTCCACCGTTCAAAGTGAAGAACAACATGTTATGAATCTTCCGTCAAAATTTCATCTAAATCGAACGGTTAACGAAGCGAGAAATGCAGTTTTACAAAAACTGTGCAGACTAGAAAAGTCGATGGCGCCTAGCGGCATGAAACTAGCGCTGGGCGGTTCCTGTTCCACGAAAAGTACAAAAAATAGCGTTTTTCCTGAATCAGAGCACCACGCCTCACTGGTATGGCGCCTGACGGCCAATGGGTTGCCGTCAGGCGGTTCCTGCTGTTCCAGGAACCCATAAATCCTCCTCGCACCTACGAACCTTATTCCAACCCCTATAATTCTGATTCCCTTCAATTTTAGACTCCATACTCACAGCTCAAGGGTTTAGGTTTGCAATTTATTTCATACAACTTCCAATTCCATTCCGATTACAACACATAATAGTCACATACAATGCACACCAATAAATTTTCAAAAGTCGCGATGACTCTTATGCCAAACAACATAAAAAACCGAGAACAGCTTCACGCCGCCCAGCGGAAATACATGGCCCGCCAGGCAGTTCATAACATAACCCAGTAATTAAGTCACTCCTGATGCGTCGCCTGGCGGCATCCTCATGCCCGCCAGGCGGTTTCTGGGCGAAAACCCATGAAATTACGACAAATAGTGCAAAAGCAAGGGAAAATCCATGCAATAATATTATGGCAAGGCACATTCTTTAATACACATTACAGAATACCCAAAATAGCTCCCCTTACCTGGAATTCGCGCTCCAATTGGTCCTATAGCCCTTGTCCTTATGATGTCCAAGAGTTTCCCTTTTCTTCTTCACACAAAACTCAACTCTACGTCACCCAAAACACCAATGACTCTTCTGCAATCCTCTCTTGTCGGTACTCTCAATTGCAATCCCGTTTTCCCTGTTAATGGTCCAAAAACGAAAATTAATATTAATCCTATGGTTAATTGCTATTCAAAGTCAAATATGGCTATTCTCTACCTTTCTTGGCTGCCACTTTTGCAGCTAGGGTTTCTATACCTCTTCATTACCATGCAAAAAGAGAAACTTAGCCAAAAAAGAATTTAGTTTTGTTCTTAGCAAGGTTTGAACCCACAACCACTCAATTATTAAGTCAAGTGTTCAACCAATTCAACTAATCATGTTTCATGATAATTCCTAAAATTTTAGGATTACATTATCACGTCTCACATTCAAATATACATTAAAATAATACACAAGTTAAAATAACATACAAATGGCATACATAGGACTCAAACCCAAGTTCTCTCACACAATCAAGTAATCTCAACCATTTGAGCTAGTAATTTTCTACGTCATAGTACTCCGCATTAAATGCCTTAAAGGCTCATATTACCCACATTTAATAAATAATTATTTAATTCATTATTTAAATTTCTCGGGTCTTACATTTCCCCCACCTTTAATGATTTTCGTCCTCGAAAATTGAGTTTACCAGGGAACAAGTGCGGATAAGATTGCCTTGTGAGGTCTTCCATCTCCCAAGTCAGCTTCTGGGTTGCCTCGTCCAAAAGGACTTTCACAGTCCGGATCTCTTTCCCTCTGAATGGCTTGATTTGAGAATCCAAGATTCTCATTGATCCAACTCCCACTATTAGATCCTCACGTACCTGGACGTCGTCCTCCTCTAACACAAGTGTAACACTTGCAATCATTATAGTGTGAAAGGCCCTTTGTGGTAAAAAAGTCATTTTCTGGGGGAGCTTTAATTCTTACCAAAATGGACAGAGAAGAATTACCTTTTCTAGTCAATTCTGATGTGATCAAGAAATACAACGCTTGAAAGAAGTCCCTGATTCTCAGTATTTGCTAGAATTTGCTTTATAGCCAAGTGTCATATGTTGCCTTTCTTTCTATCATACCATTGTTGCTAATATATACCATCAATCTCGTGTCTCATATAACACATTTCACGTCATATATTTTGACTTCTCGTAGCTTTTTTTTTTTCATATAAATGAGTTCTCCAAGATCTTGGTCGAATCAAGTTCTGAAGGGTGTCGTAAAGGTGCAGAAAATAAAATAAAATAAAGAATAATAAAAATTGTATGTTAGGTTAATTCCCTATCTTAAATCATTAAATTCATTATAAAAAAATAATAAAAAATATTGATAGTTAAAAAGAGAATAATGTCTTGGAATGTCATGTTTCTTAGCCTAATGTTTTAATTAAGGAGAAAGAGCGTGATGTTTTCTTCCAACTATTCACATGCATGTCTCCTGAAATCCTTTAGCCTTCTTCATCTCCTAAAACAAAAGAATCTTCCCTGTCGATTTTTTGAGTCATTACTAAAACAAAATCTCATGCTGGGGCAATTTTTTATGCTTTCGCATTATGCCACCTCTAAAAATAAGGAATCCTTAACTTGAAACCTCACACGCAATGAGTCAAAACTGGGGCAATTTTTGTGTTCGTTCCACCATTGCACTCATGTTGCTATATCCATTGTAGTTTGTCTAACTAGGGCAACCCTTTCATCCTTGTACATCATGTTACCCTTGAGTTAGAACAATCCATATTCGTGCACAATTCTTTAATCTTATAGTTCACAAGGGTACGTCAAAACTGGGGCATATTTGGTAGTTTTCCACCTTGGTATTGAGGAGTATTTGGCTACATTTTTCTCTACGGACCCATTCTTGTCAAACTCGTGTCCTCATATTCTTGTGACTACTTTTTTTTGGGATCATTGATGAATTTATCCCACAATTTGAGCTTTTATCCTGAAAGCCAAGCAATCATTTAAACCAATTCACACACAATCTAACTACCTATGTTTTCAAAAATGCATGTGAATTAAGCTTTTTGAAAAAATAATCAATTTAATGACGCCTCAATCATTGCAATAGCTAAAAAAAAAAGAATCATGGTATTCTCGTGTTCTGTTCTCAAAATGATCAATTGAGTTTTTTTTTTAAATGATGAGCTTACACAAATTTGATGATTGTATGGAAAATAATTGATACAAAATACATGCCTTTGTACATAAGAGAATGAAAAATGAGGAACAAGATGAAATAGGACAAATAATCTTATTTTCTCCTTTCATTTCATGCATTCATGCATAGCATGTCTCATATAAATAATGTCATTCATGTTTATTTCTTTATTAAACTCTAGTTTTTAGTTGACCTTTTCGCTAAAACTCAATTTTTATTGGCATTTATACTTTCACTATTTGTTAAAGCCTAGCTTATGTTGGTCTATACAATTTTACCTATATTTAAAGTCCAACATCCGACTGGCATCAGCTTTAAAAGTACAACATCCGACTGACACTTGCATTTAAAGTCCAACATCCGACTGGCACCAGCTTTAAAAGTCTAGCATCCAACTAGCACCTACATTAAAATCCCAGCATCCGACTGGCACCAACATGTTTATTTTATGCTAAAGTCCAGCATCCGTCTGACACCCCCTTTGAAAGTCCAACATTCGACTAGCACCAACTTTAAAAGTCCAACATCTTACTGACACCTACATTAAAAGCCCAACATCCGACTGATACCAACATGTTTATTTTCTATTAAAGTCTAGCATTCGACTGGCACCTACTATGAAAGCCCAACATCTGATTGGTACCAACATGTTTATTTTCTGCTAAAATTCAGCATCTGACTGGCATCTGCATTAAAGTCCAGCATTCGACTAGCACCCATAATGAAAGCTTAGCATCCGACTGGCACCAACATGTTTATTTTCTGCTAAAATTCAGCATCCGACTGACATCTTCATTAAAGTCCACCATCCGACTGGCACCCCCTATGAAAGCCCAACACCCGAATGGCACCAACATGTTTATTTTCTGCTAAAGTTCAACATCCGACTAGCATCTGCATTAAAAGTCGAACATCCGATTGGTACCAACATGTTTTCTTTTTCCGCTAAAGTCCAGCATTCGATTGACATCCACAATGAAAGCCCAACATCCGATTGGCACCAACATGTTTATTTTCTGCTAAAGTCCAACATTTGACTAGCATCCACAATGAAAGCCCAACACCCGACTGGCACCAACATGTTTATTTTCTGCTAAAGTCCAACATCCGACTAGCATCTGCATTAAAAGTCCAACATCCGATTGGTACTAACATGTTTTCTTTTTCCGCTAAAGTTCAGCATCCGATTGACATCCACAATGAAAGCCCAACATCCGATTGGCACCAACATGTTTATTTTCTGCTAAAATCCAACATCCGACTAACATCCACAATGAAAGCCCAACATCCGATTGACACCAACATGTTTAAAGTCCAACATCCACAATGAAAGCCCAACATCCGATTGGCACTAACATGTTTATTTTCTACTAAAGTCCAGCATCCGACTGACATCCATAATGAAAGTCCAACATCCGACTGACACCAACATGTTTATTTTCTACTAAAGTCCAGCATCTGACTGGCATCTACATTAAAAGTCCAACATCTGACTGGCACCAACATGTTTATTTTCTGCTAAAGTCCAGCATCCAATTGACACCCACTATGAAAGCCCAGCATCCGACTGGCACCAACATGTTTATTTTCTGCTAAAGTCCAACATCTCACTAGCACTTGCATTGAAAGTCCAACATCTGACTGCCATTTCTACATTTCTTTCTTTCTCTCTCTCTCTCTCTCTCTCATACACACACACACACACACATTATCAATCAAGGTTTCCACACTTTGTTTAGGTTATTACACCTAGCTTTTTTGTTTTTCTTTTCTTAAACCCGAACGAAATTTGTGTTTCTATCTTTTCTTATCTTTTATTGTGACACTATGAAAATAAATATTTTTATATCATCACGTAAAAGTTAAGTAAAGAGAGACAACTGTCAATATCCAATTTCGTCCGGATGACTAAATAATAAATAAAATAAAATAAATTTGTTAGTAATAATAATCTTATTTTTCTTATTTCCTAGATGACTAATTAAATATATAATATAACATAACTAAAATTTTTTAAAATAGAAAAAGATAAGAAAAATTTTTTTATAGTGAAAATAAAATTTTAAAAGATAAAAAAAACTAATGATTAAAAATAAGAATTAAAAAAGAGAGTTTTATAATAAAAAATAATAATAAATTGAAAATAGAAAAATATTTTTTAAATAATCAAAACAGTCTTATAAAATATATTTGAATTTAAAAATGAAAAAAAATAACGTTAAAAAACCTATAAAAATATTAATATATTAGACTAATAAGTACTAGCGGCGTGACAACGCTTGTGTGTTGTCACTAGGGATGGCAAAAATACCCGCGCCCAAGGATATCCGCGGGTAACGGATAACGGATATTTTAATACCCACTTATAAACGGGTCGGGTACGGGTATCATACTATCCGTACCCGTGAGTACCCGTTACCCGCAAAAAATTAAAATTAAAATTTAATTTATATTTTATTAAGTTAAATTTAATTAAAATTAAAATTAATAGTATATTTTATTATGTCACATTTAATTATAATTAAAAGTTAATTTAATTCATATATTTTTTTATAATTTTATATTAAAAAATTTATAAAATATATATATTTTTAAATATTTGCGGGTATCGGATATCCACGGGTACCCGCGGGTTTTAAAAATATCCGCGTATATTTTTTAAGCAGATACCCGACAGGTAAACGGGCGGGTAGCGGACGGATTTTTTTTTGGCGGGTCGGGTTGCGGTTAGGCACTATCCGTGCCCAACCCGACCCGTTGCCATCCCTAGTTTTCACGCCTAGGGATGTCAAAAAAATTCATACCCGCGGGTATCCGTGGATAAAACCCGTAACGAGTAGGAAATGGATATTAAAAATGGATACCCGCTACCCGCGGGTACGGGTATTTTTGATATCCGCATGTTAACGGGGCGGGTACGGGTATCATAGTATCCATACCTGTGGATACCCGTACCCGCTAAACTTTAATTCACAAAAGTACTCTTATATATATATATATATATATATATATATATATATATATATATATTAGTAAAAAACATTTTGGCCTAATTTTTTCTAAGTTGCACATCTAGTCTTCTGTCTTCATTCTTCAAACTTCAAGTATTGATATGTTGTCTTCTTCCAAGTACTCCCCTTGATATTCTTCTCTTTTCTTTATTTGAAATTGGGTATATACATCAAATCCTATGGTATGCTTGTTATCAAATGATGGAATCAAAATAAGAATACTTGGGACGTGACAGTTGATGTTTATTATTTGTTTATTTTGTTTATTTTTTAGGAATCAATTGGAGAAAATGAACTTTTTGATCAAAACACTAATTAAAAAATTTTCATTGTGTTGAACGTCATTTTATATTTACTTTTATAATTATTTGGACGTGTATGAACTTGAGTTTATTTGAACTTTATTTAAAATTTATGATAATTATGTATTTTATTTTATTTTATTTAAATTTATGATTAAATATTTGTTTTTTAAATAATTTTGTAAATACCCGCGGGTACTCGTGGATACCTGCGGATATGAAAAAAATAGTCGGGTACCCGCATAACGGATACCCGACGGATATGGGTACGGGACAAATATTTATCCAGCGGGTAGGGTACGGGGGAACTACTACCCGTACCCTACCTGCCCCATTGACATCCCTAGTCACGCCTGTGTGTACACATTTTTTAATAATATTATCTATAACAATATATAAAGAAGATTCCCTCTTTTGTGTCCACATTTCATAATACCAAATATACCCTCTACAATATTATTATTTATTAATTTTTTAAAATTAATAATTATTTTTATCTATTTTTTATAAAATTGTTTATCTTTTTTTTTATTCATCAACAATTATTCTCTCTATTTATTTCATTTTATTTTGAATAAATATACATTTATTTTATATATTAACTTAATAACATTATACTATTATCATCTACTAATATAATATCATTCATATTTAAAAAATACACACACAGGCGCGATAGCGCCTATGTTTACACTAATCGTGGGCTACTCATTGTTATCTTGATTTTGGATGAAGTTCATGTTTGCTTTGGTCTTAAATGTATTTTGTGATTGCATCATATTGAATTATTCAGAAGGTGTTTATAGATTGTTGGTGATATTTCAGTTGGTAGAGAGATTAAGAAATTCTTGATGCTAAATTTTGGTTAATGAGTTCGTTTGGTTATGAGATATGTTTTTGATAATTAAATTCATTTTAGATGCATTTGTTTGAGTTTTGGATTTCATAGACCACTGGGTTGGGTTTTGCATTTGTGCTTAAGGGTTAGTATTAGATTGTAAGCCAAAATTAGTTAGTTTGCTGATGTAAAAACTGACTTTACCGTTTTTGGTTATTTCTGTTTTTCTATTATTCTGTTACCTTACTGTCATTAACCTTTGTAAGATAACAAGTAGTGCTTTGTTTTGTCTTGATGTTAATGAGATGAGTTTGCTTTTTCTCTCTTCTACCCATTTCCTATAGGGACACAGTTAAAAATAACTAATTTCAATTTGTCCAAACCGATAAAAAAGGAAAAAAAAATATATATTTAACCATTTTATTAAATTTAACTATTTTTTTCATTTGACTGTTTTTTTAAATTTAATTTTTTTTTAATTATAAAATTTATTTATATTTATAATAAAATTATAACAACTATTTTTTATTTTCATAAAAATAGTGAACACTTATCATTTTATTATCTTTTAAAATTGAAAAGCTCGACTACATCTAAGATTGAAATTTAAGATGCTTATGATAGTTTCTCTTATTAATAATAATTATTTTACTAGTTTAAATATTAAAATTGAAACTTTAAGACTTTTATAGATTTGTAAATCGACAGAAATAGTATTTTAACTATACTTACAGCTTCTTCTTTTTTTTATATTTTAAATAAACCTACTTTTGTTTCTTCTAATTTAGAATGGCTTATTCTAATTCTTAAGATCTAAAAAAAAGTATAATTCTTGAAATTGCCAGAGCTTGGGTTGCTGAACGGAGTGAGGTTGAAGCACAAGCCATAAACGTGACCGAAGTTGAAACGGAACCTCGCTGAACTCAGCCTTCACTCCCTCAGGCTCAACGCGACTGGGGAAAAAAAAGCTTCCACGGCGACGCTGGTCTCAAAACCCTAGCCTTCTCTCTTAATCATCGTAGTTGCTCCTGTGAAGCACTGAGAAAGGGTCTTTATAGGTACTCCTTGTTTCATCTATTTTTCTATGCTTTTAATTTATCGTGTTAAATTGTTTGCTGTGGCTTCTTGTCAATCAAACTCTTGTGGGTTATATAGACATCATATATGTAATAGGACTTGGGGAATAATTTGAGATATGAGAATAAGGATGATTGTGGGAAACATTGTCTTGTGAGGTCACCTGAAAAATCAAGAGCCACATTCACTTACCCAAACTCCTCACCACCAAAATATGGTTTGTCCCCAAGTTCAAGCATTCTATGAATTGTTTGTTGCACTCTTCTTGGTCTTTACACTTCTCCATCCATACCCTCTTGACAGCGTTTTACTACATCAAACACAATCACGCAATTCTTTACCCTTAAAAAATCAACTTTATTAAATATATTGGTCTAAGTCAATTTCAAAAGTTAGTTCAGAGTCTTAGGATAGGATTGCTTCATACCCAAATTCTCAAATTATTTTAGATTCTATCAGTAACTGCTCAACATATCAAGTTCTATACTATTTAGACTGTGATTTAATTATGTAAAATGTTTAATCCTCGGTATGAAAAATTGTTGTAGATTGTACATCTATTAATGATATTGCAGAATGGAAAGCAGTGAAGGCCAATTATATGTTTAATTCTCTTCTATTATGCAATTTATTTTTATCGATTTCTTCTCTTTTTCATAAAAATTGCAGAATGGAAAGCAATGAAGACCAATCACTTTCTGAATTGGAGGAAGAAATTTTTGAAAAATTCAGAGCTTTCATGACAGGGTAATTGCTAATCTTGCAAGTTGTTAGCTTTTTGTATTTTCTGTGCTAGAAATCACCGGTCTATTGATGGTAGTTACATTTTTGTATGGAGAAAATAAATTATATGTTTTCCTTGACACATGTTGACCTTTCAAAATTATAAAGTTACATGAAGGATTATTCTTGTTAGGTTGGAACTACTTTATATTGAGTAATTGTTTCATTCTCATGAATCTATAAATTAAAATGATCTCTAGATTGATAAGAACCCTTTGTTACTAAGGTCGTGAAAGAAGAAAAAATAGGTGCGATGCACACAATCATAACCTGGAAAGAGAAAATAACTAACTGCTGAGCTGAAAGGTGTGAATAGTGGGAGAGGAGATTTGAGGTGTGGGTGTAATCCAGTATTATGGGACAGAATACGGTGTGTGAGAATTTGGGACTGGGAGAGACTTGGCCTCCCACACCCAGGCTATAATTTCTTTTACTGCATTTCCATTTGTGATCAGCTACCAGGTTTTGCTTCCCTCTATAGCTGGTATTTTTCATTGTAATATTGTTGGTGATCTTACATCAACTGAAAATGTGACTAATTTACAGAATATAAGTGGGTGTAAACCTCACCTCACAGGCTAATTTTGTAAGGTTGAGTTAGACTTAAAATCCATTTCTTAATACATACCATAACACAAATATATCCATATCATTGTTTCTCAGCTATCCTTCATAGATGTATAATGGAATAATTGAAAGAACAATTTTACGATTGTAGAAACATTATAAGCATCAGCTTAAGCTGTAAAGAGTATTTTTTATAATTTTTGCACTTAGACAGTTGGCCATAAGGGTTTGATTTTAAGACATCCAACATACAATGTAAATCCTAACAGTAGCCCGCTTCTAATTGCTTCAAGATAATTACTTCTGCAAAGGCAATAACTATAGATTATCCATAGTCGTAGGGGTTGGAGGTGATAATTATGGATGAATGACATGGTGGGAAAAATAAAATGTTAATTTGTTAAGAAATGGATAGATGCATTATGAAATTTTCTTGGTTTATTCTTGTGACTTAAGAGACAAGCTCTAGGCACAGATATTGTTCGGACTGTGGAACTGGTTTGGCCCAAATGGGCAATTAGTTGATGAACTAGCCAAGCCCAAGGTGTGCAGAGTATATGTGGGAAGAACAAGGGGAGGGCAGAATGGGAATGATGAGGTTGCTAGGGGTACATGAGAGACCTCACTTGTATGAGGGAAACTGGGTATGTTGAGAATGAGTAGACAGAAAAAGAGGGGATAATCTATTAGTTTGTTATAGGCAGGGAGCATTAGCTCTCTGGAGGAGCATTGCTCAGTTGCAGTGGGAAAGTTTCCCAATTGAATTTTCCTTTAATCATCAATAATTCCAGTTTTTCTATCAGTTTTCCTTTTCTATTACTTTGTAAGAAGCTTGGTTCTCTAACACAACAACACACTCACTCATATATAAGGAGGGTTAGTCTGTTAGTTTGTTTTGGACAGGGACCATTGACTATCTGGAGGAGCATTGCTCTGTGGCAGTGGGGATTTCCTTACTTTCCTATGATCATCAATGATACCAGACTTTCTATCAGTTTTCTAATTCTATTCCTTTGTAAAATCTTGGTTCCCTAACACGTACATACTCAAATATTCATTCATGAAGGACAATATTATATTTTGTATTCTGTTTATCACATAATATATGTGTATAAATTTTTATTTCTAACAGCTAACCTATGATAGGATTGCAAAGATTGATGAGTTGGGAATTGCTGGAAGCAGGCTGCTGTCTGGATTTCAACAAGCGATTGGTAATTATACAGAATTTTCTTAATCACGTGTTACTGTGAAATCATGATATTTCTTATTATTCACTTTTAGGGGGCGTTTGTTTCAAGTCCTGATTTATCATTCCCAAGGACGTAGTCTACGAGAATGTTATAATTGGAAAGTTATTCCTAGGCATATCTAAAATATGCTTGGTTAATTTTTCATATTTCTGATAATACTTTTTAATTCAAATAAGTTATAATGGAGGTTACAAAGTAACTTCTCTCATTCCCATGAGAATATAACTTACCCACCCTCCTTATCATGCATATAAAAATTGTACAAACAAAGGTATGCATCTTTCTGGGAATAAAAATACCCGAAAATACTTTTTATGAACTTCTACCAACATAGGAATAAAAATTCCTACTTCCATTTTTCTGGGAATACAAAAGGATTCCATGAAACAAATGCCTCCTTATTTTATAACTTTTAACTGTAGTTGTGCAGAGTTTATCAGGAGGCCTCCTATTGATATGAATTCCAAATTAGTGGACAAGATAATTGTAGCTAATGAAACTAAGAGAGTTAAAGCCTATATAAATTCTGGATGCAGGAAGCTGAACGAAAGTATCCAGAGTCTAACAAACTGTAAGTACTGCACTTTATTTTTTATTGGGGTTGGTCGTCTCATTCCATTATTAGGGTATGTCTCAAGACTCAACAAGGGCTTAGTGACTCATAAGTACATTTCTTTTACTTAACCATTTTAATTTAGTGTTATGTATTGAGAATCAATACTGTTAGCAGTGAATCTTCTTTATTCTATTTAACAGGAGTATGACAAATTGGTTTCCTTTGAGTGCAGTGTTAAGTTATTATTGGATTATTTCATAATTTTTCACAAAACTATACTCATGCAGTTTTACAAAAGTTACTCTTTTTATTTTCTCATTTTATTCTTGTAACCAAAATTTAACATAGCATTGTCTTCAAGTCAGATTAGTTTGGGGTATTCCACCAGTCATAAAGGATATACATGAGCATATATATATATATATATATATATATATGTATGCGCTTATCTTCAACTGGCTGAAACTTTACTTCTAAAGACGACATTTTTTTTTAATGAGCATAGTTTCCTTATCCTCATCCTTTTTCATCTACTTCAACATCCTCATCTTCCAATTTGCCTTTGGTTTCAGCCTACATTCCGTAAATATTTCATCCTAATCATATTGAACCTTAGAACTGTTGATATTCATCCTATGTTCACCAGATCTTAAAATGGGATTGTTCAACTGAGAATTCAACCTAATCTTCTTCTCACTATTGCTGAGCCCAAAAATGTAAAACCAGCTCTTCAAGACTCTAAATGGTTTGCTGCTATGACTAATAAATTTTCTGCTTTACAGAAAAAATAATGCTTGGACTGCCGTTCCTTTACTTCCAAATAGGATTCCCATTGGCTGAAAATTGTATTTTAGAGTCAAAGAAAATACTGATGACTCTGTAGAAAAATACAATGCCGGATTGGTTCCAAAAGATTTTAAGATTTGGATTTGATTCTTTCGAAACATTCTCTCTGGTTGTTAAACCTATCACTTTACGTATCTTTTCCACACTTGCTCTTACTCACAAGTGGTCTATCTTTCAATTTAAAGTAAATAATGCTTTTCTAAGTAGGCTCACTTCAACAGAAATTTTACATGTCTCAACCTTAAGGTTTGAAGCTGTAGATAAATCTCTAGGCTGCAGGTTCAATAAAGCAATATATGTAAGAGTACCCTTCTTCAGTTTGGCTGTACTGACACCAAATGTGAGCCTTCATTATTTATATATAGTCGTGCCTTTGCTATCATCTTCTTGTGTTACAAAAAGGTTAATACAAGGATCCAAAATTCCTTAACAAACACCCCACTTCAGTGTCAGCATGGTGAATTTGGGACTCCCCCTTCGTAGGAGTAGGAGCCTCAATGAGGTTCGAACTTGAGACATTGGATTTGATGCAAGGCTCTGACACGATTGTTACGAAAAGGTTAACTTGTTCATACAAGGATCCAAAATTCCTTAACATCTTGTTGGTGTATGTTGATGATGTTATTATCACTCGCAGTTCACAATCTCTCATACAAGTTGTTACTCACAAGAATTTCAATTTACTCTGAAACAACTTGGTTCCTCATATTCTTTTCTTGGTAAGGAAGTTCATCAATCACCTAATGGGTCTTTTCTTATGACTCTAGCTATCAAAGACTTATTGATCAAGACTAAAATGCATGAACCTATGGTTATTTCATCTCTTATGTTATCTAACTTCAAGCTATCTAAACATGGTTCAGATCTATTACAATACAAAACCCTTCTTTCTACAGGTCTATTGTTGGTGCACTTCAGTATGTCACTATTACTCATCCTGAGTTGGCTGTCAACAAGGTATTGCCAGTTTATGGATTCTATATAGAATCTCATTGGGTTGCAGCTAAAAGAATTTTGTGATATTGCAAAGAGGCCTTACTTTGTGGTCACACCGTTCATCCTGCGATTCCTTATCAACCTCTGGCTATTTTGTGATGCAGATTGGGCAGCAGATTCTGATTACAAGAGGTTTATTTCAGGAGCTGCTATTTATTTGGGACCTAATTTAGTTTCATGATGGTTAACAAAGCAAAAAATGGTTTCTAGATCTAGCTCCAAAGCTGAATATACAAGTTTAGTAGCTGCCACAGTTGACATTTTATGGATGTAGACTTTTCTCAAAAAACTCAGTTCCTCATTATACTCCTATGGATTTGTGTGACAATCGAGTGTTGTTAATCTAGTTCATAAGCCTGTTCTTCATGCTAGAACTAAAATGTTTTCTACATTTGAGAATAGGTTACTAACAAACAACTTGTTCAACACATTCCTGATCAAGGCCAATGCGTTCTCATCCAGCCATGTCTACTACTAGTTTTTGGTGTCTTTCTTAGGGACAAACTCAATGTAATTGAGATGCCTTGGGTTTCTCAGCCCCATTGAATTTGTGTCAGAGAGGTGACTTTGACAATGTTATTGGTTGGTTGTGTTGTTACAACTTTTAGTTTTTATTCTGTTTTAGTGTATTTACTATAGTTGTTTCGACTGTAGTCAGTATAACTGTTTTAGTTAGACCAATATAGCTAACTTCGTGCAAATAAGCTCTGTATATGTAGTAATCTGTGTACAGAAATTTGGTATTCTTTTAGTATTTTTTATCTTTATATAATAAAATTCAAGTATCAGTGTTTGCTATCAACTTGCAATTATGTTTCTTTACATTTATCCTGTCTGCTTTTCTCACTCATTCAGTTTCCCTCTAATTCTTTGTTCCAAAAGATATCCGCCTGAATCAGCATTGTACAATGTTTTGTTATCAATTCTTCGTTTGAATTCTACTTATTGATTTATTGCTATTTATTATGCCGCTGACTATATAACTGTTTCAATATGGCAAAATATGTGTACGGAAGTTCACTCATGCACACAAGGACTCTGTAACCTTATAAGAGAAGGTATGGCCTCGTGTTTTTAATGATTGATTCCTGACTGCTATGCTTTGATAACCGTATACATCCTATGATAGATTTGAATATGTATTTCTCTTTTAAATATTGGAAAAGAAACTCGTTGAAATGCCCTATCCAAATAAAAGGTAAATTTAGGAAGATGTATTTCCAAATTGGAAGAAACTTATTTTCATTTAGTCAATATTGCTTTCTAATTTGCAGTGCTTAATCAGTAATGGACTTGTTTCTAGCTCCTCTATGAAAATGTTTTGTTGTATTGTAGATACTAAATTTGTGTTTGGCCATCATTAATTTAAAAGTACATATTGACTGCGTGTTGTATGTAATTTCTTGGATTGTATACTTTATGTCATAACCATTACGGTGATATTGCCTTCTTTGTTTTTGTATATGCTTTTCAGCTTATTTTAGAAATAATTGTTTATTTAACTAGTTCTGAGAAATTTTGAAAATAAGTTTTTAATTCCAGAAATTAATCATTCCTAAACATGCAGTTAGTTTGACATTTAACTAGTCATGTATGTTTTGCAGCTAAAGAAATACTCAATGAACTTGAAGGTCTATTGGGGGATGTAACAAGTGCTATTCAGACTACAGATGGAAAATTATTAGCCTTCTCTGGTCTGGATTTTGATGTTGAATTAATTGAGCAAACAACCTATAATGATTTGGTAATATTATTGCTTATTTTGGAAGAATTTCTAATGTAATTGCTAACTTGTTTCCATATGTTTCTTATTAGTCTCCATGTTTCTTTGATTGAGTTTCTTCCCCTGCTATTTGATACATCTTATTGGAATTGAAATGGTTACATCTTTATTCAGGAGGAAAAGGATGCTTTGTCTCATTCTCAAAGTCCTGACATCACTTCTACCAAGAAAAAGAAAAGTGTCGATGTCACACATTTAGCCATGGTAATGGCTTTCATATATAGCATGGTCAAACAAGACTATTTGATGCAGGTAATGAATGATGTCTTTTTGTGACCTTGAAGTGGGAAAAATGAAGAATCCTTAAAATCTTTGCCTATTGTTGCAGGAAAAGATTGTGTCTGCTTTAGATCTCAAGATGTCATCAGAAGAATTAGAAAGCTACTGCCAAATGTGGTCTTTGCGCCCCTTCATAAATGACGAGATCGTGAATGGAGCTTGGGAACATATTCATTGAACACTCTGTTTTTTTTATTATAGGTATACAAAAATTAGTTGTCATTACTTTTCTAGATTTTCACTTTATTTTGACATTGTTTTTCCTCCACCCCTTTTTGAAAAAATAACACATTTGTTGTTAACTGAACCTTCAGCCTCAGCTTTCACAATTTACATTGTTCTGTTTTTGTTCTCTTTTCTCGCCGGATTTTCTATGTGCTTTCATTGTTCACCTCCTTAGTTGTAATAATAATAATAATAACAGTAAAAATAGTAATATTATTATTATTATTATTATTACTATTATAATTATTTTATCTCATTGTATGTCATCTTAAAATTTATACTAATATGTCTTCTCATTTACGCTTTTCTTTTAATTTTGGTAATATCTTTAATATCCTTCATTTAAAACTTTTCATAAGTTCGTTTTCATTAATTATTTTATCGCTTAATATCATTTCTTTGAGGAGCATTTTCTTTTGTTCAAAAAGGAGCGTGAAGAAGTTGGTCTTCGGTTCAAATATTAATATTGAATTCGATTATTTTGGATAATAAATTTTCATTTTTTTGGAACTTCATTTTCGGTGGGACTTTTTTAGGTTCTTGTTCTAATTGAGTAATAATTCTTTTCAACAATTGAATAACAACATCAATATGTGACATCCCATTTAAATAGAGCAATCTACTAAATAAATATTGCATGATTTATGGAATAGAAGAGTTATAAGGTGAAACAGGACACATAAGGATTTACCATTACAGTCATCCAAGAAGCACTTAAAGAAAATGAGGCATATCTATCACACATGCCTCTAACAAAACATGTATCACAGGGAGGGATTTACCATTACAGTCATTCAAGAAGTACTTAAAGAAAATGAGGCATATCTATCACACATGCCTCTAACAAAACATGCACCACAGGGAGTTCAGCAATACACAAAAGAAAACCTCACAGTCATCCAAGAAGTACTTAAAGAAAATGAGGCATATCTATCACACATGCCTCTAACAAAACATGCACCATAGGGAGTTCAGCAGTACACAAAAGAAAACCTCTAGAGCTAGGAAAACAAAAGGGTACTGATGCCATAAAAATGCTCTGTTGAGAGCCAGAGGTGACATGACCCTCTATGCCGCACCACTGTTACCATCAGGTCCACCTTCAACGCGCTTCCCATCTGCTCCCACCAAGAGGTGATCATCGCAAAAGAGATAGCCAAACAAGAACACAGAAAACGAAAGGGTAAGCTAGTGAAAATAACATTTAACATATTATAAAACATGTACAAGACCAGGCAGGTTATTAACAATTGACTCATAAACATTTTAATCATAAGAGAGCAAACGAATGCAAGTTACTACGACTCATATTCGGATCATATACTTGATATAGGATTCTAAAGGAAGTATGCGCCTGTGCCAGTTTTTAAACTCTGCAGAGTCTAGACGCAAGGGGTATTCACCCAACCACACACAGGGTTAATCCTCTATTGTCTTGGGCCCAAACTGTCCCAAGACTAGGACCTCCTGTCACTCTTACCACATTAACCATTCTGCTCTACGTGAGTGTGAACAATTATTAGAGTTCAGGATACCCTCCTTTATCTAGACATCTCCTATATCAAGGTATACACTAGGCATATATATATGTCACTAAGAGTTTCCCATGAAACTCCCTCCCCGACACATTCCACATGCCTTACAATCACCCAATTCTCATGAAATTCCACCAACAATTATATCATGTTTCTCATTTCATACTTATCACATGCATACCAACATTCAATCCAATGAAATCATAGCTTATTACCTAACAGCACTTTCATACCAAACCCATTCAGGCATACCAACCAAGCATGGCCACATACTCTGAGCAAAGAAATAATTAACACAAATATAGAGTCACATCAGCCCACACAACAGTCCCTATCACAACATCTCGCCCAAGCTAAAGGTCCTCGCCCAGGCGAAAGGGTTCCTTTCGCTCAGGCGACCCCTCCTCGCCTAGGCGAGAGCGCAACAGTGGCCACTACAAGGTTCCAGCGGGTTCTCGCTCAGGCGACAACGTCTCGCCTAAGCGAGACTGCACCTCGCTCAAATTTAAAACCAGTCGCCTAGGCGACAACACGAACTGGAATCCAGGGGTGAGTCCCTGCTTCCCTCGCTTAGGTGGGGGTCACTCGCCTGGGCGAGATTAGCAGGTTTCTCACCTGTTAGCACATGCAACTTCTCGCTCAACCAACATACACACGCACCAAACATTCATATACAACCAACAACATCATTCAAGCATCACAGACCCAAAGACAGTCAAGAAATAAGCAAAAATGATTTAAAAACACCAAGTTTCTAGCTTCCCTTACCTTTTTGAGATACTAATAAAGAGAATGGCAACCCAAGCAAGAGCAAACGAGTTCCAGAGCAACCTACAGAACTGAAACCCACAGAATGGGTATTAGGGAGAACCTAAGACGAACCCAAAGTCTTTTAACCGGAAAGAGGAAGGATGAATTTAAGGTTCAACTTACCTGAGAGTATTAAGTAGAGTAGCTAGCTGGAAGGAGAGGGAACTTATGTCCTAGCAGAGCCTTAACTGGAGTTCAAGGGTGAGTGAGGTGGAACAGTTTCTGCAAAAGGGACAAGTGAGAGTGAATGAGCTGGTAGAGTACAGGGTTTCTCTACAAGGCTGGCCTTGGGCCTACGAAAAGGCTAGGCCCAAAACTCACAAGCTGAAAGAAAAGGGGGCTTACACAATATATATTCTTTCTCACTGAAAATGAGCATAACTTGATGAGGAAATATCATCTAGCTTTTACATTTGTTTGAACAAGGTGAACTAAAATATATCTTATATCATAAATTGATATTATCAAAAGGTGAACAAGGTGCATAATTTTTCCATTGCATCATAGATAGGAATAATAATGTGGGTGAGACTCATTTAAGAAATATAGGTTAATTTTTCTAGTCTGTCTCGCATAATAAATTATTTGTTTTTTAATTTTTTTACTTTTATTAAATACTAGGGTGTAGAATTTTAATAATTTTATTTTTATTTAATTAAATTTGTAGAAACAATAAATTCTATAAGTCTATTTCTTACAATAAGTAATGTTTTCAACTTTATACTTTCTAAGTTTTTAAGTACAAGTCTTTTAAAAATATAAATGACTTTGAATCAAACTAGAATAAGGAAGAAATGCAAATGAGTTATTTTGGATGGACTTAACTCAAATGAGTTATTTACTTTTGGATGGATTCCAAAAGAAACTCAAATGAGCAAGTTGATTAGAAGAAATATATGATGTGTTGTGCTGGTATTGCTAAATTTTAGGTATATAAGTAAATGTAGGCTATGCAGGCTAGCTCGTCATTGTTCTACACAAGCTTTGGATTAGGTGAAGTGGGCCTAAGCGAGCCAGCAAGCTACAATAATTGTCACATACTTTTTTCTTGTAGGTTTGTGGGCTGGTCCACATAATCCACCCCGCGTTGTCATCTTTTATCTTATCATAGGTGTACATACATTAGCTCTGTTAATGAGGGATTTCTTCCTACACCCCTATAGTCTTAGTGAAATGAGTTAGTTGTCTTTTATTAAAAAAGTCATACTTCATGTTGTCTTCCAAATTTACATTGTGTATTGTACCGTCTGAAACATATTTTTACATTCTGGACTGTTTTCCAAATTTGTATTACAAATTATATAATTTGAAATATAAATTTGTATTACGAATTGTGTAATCTAAAATATAAATTTATATTACGAATTGTATAAATTAAAATATAAATTTGCATTAGAAGCAAGAAGGGTTTCTCAACTTTTTAAGAGAATATGTGAAGATAATTACACTTGTAGATGGAGAATTCATTCACTTAAAGAAATGAAACTCTATTCACGACATCGAGGGATGCGCGGTTGGTGTAGGAAAAAGAAGAATAAAAAGATGAAGTGGAGAAGATTATGAAAAACTGGTAATTTCATTAACATATAAGGTGCAAGTTGAAATTATCTTAAATTATTAGGGTGCAAGAATAAATGCCTATCTTCAATTTGTGTTCAACATGTAGAATGCTATTTCTTCCTCTACTCCTATGGTTTCTTCATGCACCTCCATGTGTTGAAAAAGTCTAAAATGTCCATGCTTTAGATTTCTAAAGTTTAGGATTCAAAAACATGTTTTAGACCGCATAATTCATAATACATTTTAAGATTTGAAAATATATTTCTAAGTTTTTGAATTATGCAATTTGAAAGTGTACAATCCTCCAAAAACATATTATTGATTACACAATCTAGAAATGTATATTAAATTTGTATTTTTAGATTATGCAATCAAGAAGCATATTGAATTGTGTAATCTAAAATATACTTTTGGATTCTATGATATGAAATTTACTTTTTGAATGTTAGATTATACAATTCAAAATAAATATTCAATATTACAAAATGCAATGTTTTCAAGTCATGAACAATTTAAACTTTTCTCTCACCTACAGAGGTGTTGGAAGAAAATACAGGAATGCTGAAAGAAATTACTTATATTGAAAATAACATTAAATGACATCCTCTTAAGCTTATTATGCAAACATTCTTATATATAACAAGTGGAGAAATTACTGAAGTAGGTTATATATATATATAACCAATTTCTATGAAAATAATTTTGTTCGTTAAACTACTTTTTAGATTATAAAAGAAGAGTTTTCTTTAACTAATGTCGAAAAATATAAATGATTAGATTTGATTACTGACAAATTGTTTATGATTGTCAATCTGATTGAGAGTGTTTTACTACGATTTAAATATTTGATGAAATTAACTCATTTTTAAAAGTTTTTACTTTAATAACTTATGTTTTTTCTTTTAATTTATATACAATTTAGTCATTTAAATAGTTTGATTTTATTTAGTTCTAGCTAATTATTCTATTTCGTCAATATGATTTGTATTTGACTCTATTTTAAAATTGAAGTATTAAATTATGGAAAATGAGGTTTTGACATTAGATTAAATTAAAAAGTACTTTTCTTTATTAGAAACTTCTGCCTTCAACTCTACGAGTTGAATTTATCTAAACTCGAGACACACACAAGTACAAATCAATGTAATGCTTTCAAACACAGAACATCTTTGAAACAACTCAGGTTTTAAGGCATGCCCTGGACTTTTCATCTCCAGAAAAATGACTTCTCTGTCAAAAATGAAACATAAAGAACAAGACGATACCTGGTTTGCAAAAATACTTCAAAACATGTTTTTTTATTTTATTTTATTTGTTTCAAAGCCTTTCTTTGAAACCCAGCTAACCACATAACGAAAAACAAATCAATAGATACTCGAAAAGCAGAGGAAAGGTGCTCCTAATCTCCTAATTAAGCTCCATCAACGATTGGACCAGCAGCAAGAATCTCTTCTGTGAGGTTTTTGTTCTCTCCAATCTGGTAGTCAGTGAATGTTTCAAAATTGTTCTTGAACAATTTAGCCAACTTCACCAGTGTCTCCTTGTAGGCTTGTTTGTCTGACCACTGAAATCAAACAAAATTTCCAATCATTCAAAGGGCTTTGAAAACTGCAAAGCAGTGGTAATGATTGAAAAATTGAAAAATTGAAAAAGATAAGAGTTGTAGCACACTAACAGTGTTTTCAGGGTCTAGAATTTCCGAGGGTACTCCATCCACTGCAGTGGGGATTTGAAGTCCAAATATCTCAGTCTTCTTGTACTCCGCATTCAAGAGACTTCCAGAGTGAATGGCATCAATAATTTTTCTTGTATAAGATAGTTTAAGTCGACTTCCACTGCCATAGCTGCAGTTTTGCACAACCAAAAACAAAGTTAATTTTATTTCAACCGAAACTGGTTTTTGAAAAGTGTGTGAAAGTGTGTTGCTAACAGTGTTCTTTAATTTCATTATTAGTACTAAAACGCTTACCTTCCACCAGACCATCCTGTGTTAACAAGCCATCCAGTTGCACCATGTTTCTGCATTTTTTCAGAAAGCATGGCTGCATACTTGGTTGGATGTAGCATTATGAATGCTGCTCCAAAGCAAGCTGAAAATGTTGCCTGTGGCTCCTTTATGCCCTCCTCTGTGCCAGCCACCTTTAGTCCTCATAAAGAAAAGAGCCAATGAGAGAGATTCAGAGGAAGCAATATTATCAAGATAGAGTGTTCAAGTTACTCAGACATTACCAGAGCTGTGTATCCACTGATGAAATGGTACATGGTCTGTGACAGGTTCAGCTTGCTCACAGGTGGAAGCACACCAAATGCATCACATGCCAAAAGAATCACATTCTTTGGTTGAGGACCAACACATGGTAACTTCACATTTGGAATGTACTCAATTGGATATGCAGCACGAGTATTTTCTGCAACATGAAAAAGCAGTATTATATTTCTCTACCTATTTACATCTAGCTATCATGTTTATTGTCCAAATAAAGTTAAAATCAAATGAACTAGTCTGCATCAAGAGTTTTGCAAATAGAGGATGGATTTGTTAAGTTCCATCCTTACATATATGAGTGGTTTAATAATCAGCATCTTCTATTTGTAGGAGTTGACCTCAGATATTGGATTTGTGTTAAGTCAACCATTAATTTGATATGATATGACCAAGTCAGAACTACCAAGTCATTACTTACCTGTAACTGATCTGTCAGAATAATCAACGTCACGAAAATGGTCATCAAAGACAACATTCTCCAGAACTGACAACAACCAAGTGAACAATAAAAATGTGTCAAAATTGGTGAAGTCAAAGATGAAGAGATGTTAAAGTAGCCTAATAAGATTAACAAAAGGTAACACCTGTGCCAAATTTGATGGCGTTCCAGATGTCAGGCTCGTTCTCCTGAGAGAGATCAATGCATTTGGCGTAGCAACCCCCTTCAATGTTTGAGACACCACTCTCACTCCAACAGTGTTCATCATCTCCAATCAAATACCTGTTATGATCCGTGGAAAGAGTGGTTTTCCCAGTACCTAATGTCAACAATTGAAGAAAAATCCTTAAACTAACCGTTTATGAAAGTTCTATGTAACAAGAGTCGTAAATTTGTGGTTCTAATAACAGTTATTTGATGATCGAAGAAAGTTATACCAGAGAGTCCAAAAAAGAGGGCAACATCCCCAGCTTTTCCCATGTTGCAGCCAGAGTGCAGGGAGAGGATTTGGCGCTTAGGCATGAGATAGTGCATGACACTGAAGAGACCCTTTTTCATTTCCCCTGCATACTGTGTCCCAAGGATCACCATTTCCTTCCTTGCAAGATTAAGATCAATGCTAGTGGAGGATGTCATGTAGTGAGTGTAACGATTGCAAGGAAATTGCCCAGCATTGTATATAGTGAAATCCGGTGTGCCAAAGTTCTCTAGCTCTTCTTGATTTGGTCGAATGCACCTGCATCATGTCAAGTAAAACTATATTGCATACACATTTTTGCAGATTCACTTCACTCTTTCTCTCTATTCTGGGGAGACCTATTTCATTCGCTGAGAAGGTTTGTGCATGATCAATAGATATTTGGATTTCATTAAATTAGAACTGTTAATGTCAAGAACAGTACCATGATTATTTAAACATTTGGCTTCTGATTGTGTTTGAAAAAATTAAAATATAGAACAAAAAGGTCGGTGTGATGGTGAAGTATTCTTTTGCTTATATACAGTCACTTACATGTTATGCATGAACAAGGAATGGTAGGCTCTGGCTGAGACAATCCTCACTTTGATTTTGTTCTCTGGGTCCCAGTTCAAGAATTGGTCATTCACGAACACCTGAAAATTAGGTTTTTTTTGGAATACTCTATTGATTTCCTTCCATACTTAGATAACATAATTTCAAACTGAGATATAAATTATAATATATATAAGCAATGGGTGGAAATCAACTATGCCAAACAAACACATGTGATGCATCAGAATTAGTTAAAATATTTTGTCCACTGAAGCAAGTTTTCACATTGCTTTGAATTTTTGAAGGTTGTAGACACCTTCTGGGAAATGAGATAATAAAAGGTGAAATATAAAATTAGAGATGTTTAAAAGTCATAATTCATTTTAAAAAAATCTAATTTTCTTTAACAAATGACAACAGGTTGCATTCCTAGTCATCACCACCTCAAATAGATTGTATAAACCCACAAAATAAGACCAATTGTAGTGACAACTTATTTTCATTTTATAACATAGTTATCTGTGCATGCCAGACAGAAAAGAAGATCAAAAGAAAGAAAAGAGAAGAGAAATGACCTTGTCCAAAGAGTTCAGATAATCAACTGCTCTTTCCCTGTTCACCATGAAACTGTGTTCGTCCATCTCAATGTTGGGGGAACCCCTTCAAAGTACAATAATACAAAGATAAATCAGATTACAAAATAAACAGTTCAAAATGTTTAGCACCATTTGTCACACATATATATAAATGTAATGTGATGAACAATACTTACTTTCCCCACCAAAGATCATTCTCAGTAAGTTCGTCCTTCACCACACGCTTATCTCTAGGGCACCGACCCGTCTTGGCCCCAGAAAGCGTAGCCAATGCCCCAGTCGATGTGATGAACGATCCTTTCTCATGCTTGATCGCTTGTTCATAAAGTTCTGTTCCAAATTCAATATTTTACCATTTTGTCAGACATTAATGTGTGTATTTCTGTTAGGACAAGTTAAATTCAAAGTTTATCTCTACATAAGCAGGTGCTACGTCATTGCCATTGACCAATTCATTTCAAATATACAAGATGTGATGCTGAACTCATTTTCGTACATCACAGTACAAAATGATGTATCATTGATTTTTGAAAAGAAAGACAGAGAAGAAAAGAAAAGTATAGGAAGAAAACCTGCGGGGGAGAGGTTATAGAGGACATGGGTGAACTTCAAGGCACTGTCGCTGACAGAAATGGTGGGTGTGGCTGCATGACGGTGGTGGGGAACATGTGCAACCCTTGACCCTTCGAATCTTCTCGCTGGGTCACCTTTCACCACCTTAGGTCCACTGTCTCTTGTTAGCGAAGCCAACGATGCACTGCATGCATGCATGCATACATATCAACACACGTTTAAGCCAAACATTATCATTATTATTATTATTATTATTATTATTATGACGTAGAAACATCACCTGATGGACTCTAGCTGTATTTTGCTGCGTTCTTCCTCAGAAAGAGAGAGGGAAGTGGGTGCCTGCGAAGTCCCTCTGGGAGTGGTGGGTGCAGATATCTTCCTCTGCAACGAATGAAGCTCGTCAATGGTTTGAACCCTAACTGTTGGACGATCACTGTCTTCGTCATCGTGATTTCCAACCTTTGCAGGCAAGGTCAAGTTTCCAAGATTCCCCGGCATCGTCTTCTATTAAAAAAACATTGTATCATATGCTTTCTGATATAAAATAAAACCTCAAAAAACATGCACCCAAAATACACATCTATACCTGACTGAAACAAAGAAAGTGATTGTATGTAAAATGGAGAGGAATGATGTTGTGGTGATGTGATGATGGAAGGGTGTGGGGTTATATAGGGTAGGGTGTGGTCAATGATCGACGTGTAGCTGAGAGAATCATGGTTTGATCATATCTCTAGGGTCAGGCTTGAACAATTCCAAATCTCATTATAGAATACGACTCTGATAATGTGGTCATCGATCAGCAATAATCTTCTGCTACTCCTCTCCACCCTATAACGTTGCACGCAACTGCTTCCGCGTATTTCATGTCACCTATTTTGGTTGCAGAGAACAACCTATGTTTTCGTTTACTCTTGTCCAAGGGATTTGTGTTCGCTAATAATTTTGTTTTCAGAAATGTTTTTCACACCTTAAAGAGGTTAATTACTTCAAGTACACTATTTTTGTAAGTTCTTTGAGAGAAAATAAGTTTATATTTATAATATAACATTAATTTATAAACAGAATAAAAGATTAAAATTTTGTGAGTTAGTTTTTAGATTAGGAAAAAAAATATAATTTCAACTTTGTGTTACTTTCATTTCTAAAAAATGTTCTTTCCATACATAACCGATACTTTAAAATACTCTATTGATATTCGTAGTACGCTACAAGAAAATCTTTGAATAATGACCAATTTTAGTGACATAAAAATAAATAGTCACTATATAGTGACAAATTTAGGTACCAATCTAAAAACTAAAAATTATTGACAACTAAATAGTTACAAAAAATTATAATTGGTCTCTAATTGATAATTAAAATAGTTTATATTATGAATAAGTTTCTAAATTGGTCACTAACATTAACTACCAAGGTTTTGACAACAAAAATAATTGGTTTTTAAATTGGTCACTAACATTAGCTACCAAGGTTTTGGTTACTAAAATAATTGGTTTCTAATTAGGAAATCAGTCTCGAACATATTTTTGGTTACTAAAATTTATTATTATTTAAGATTTTTCTTATAGTGATACTTGTACGATGATAATAATTTATATTTTTTTATGTAACTTTAGTACCTATAGTTTTAATTTGAATTTACACAATAATAATACATATATTTATTATGTTTTTAAGAATTATTGTACATTTCTCAATATTTATATATCATGTATCTATCACATATCGTGTTCTATTATTTTTAAAATAAACGTATTAACGTATTAGATTGGTGTCGTATTCGATACATATATCGTATATGTGCATCATAGACAACCATCGAATGTCTTTCGGTTTTAATTTTGTATGGTTGTGAAAAATAGGTTGTCTTTAAATGTCGCATTATCTTTAAAAAGGAAAATTCTAAATGAACACCATCAAATTTTTCTATCCCAATTTAATACTTAATAAAAGTTAATAGTTTTACTTTCTCATTTAATTTTTTAAAATTATTTTATATTTTAAATTAAAATTATAGTCTTATTGGTGTTGTATAGGTGCAGAGTAAAAATGAGAATTTCCATCTATCATCACCTTGATTAAAATTTAAAAGAATCATTTAATATTTTCTTAATTTATGTAATTGAATTATCTTATATACGTTGACACACAAAAATAATAAATAAAAGCATTCATTACAAATAAATCAAAATATTTAACAGATTATCTTTTATAAATTTATTAATTTATTTAATTCATGTGTTTGTAGATTGAAAACCACAGAAGAGTGGAACCATATATACTACACTTTGTACGGGGAAACACAAAAGATCCAGTATAATATTAATGTATGAATCATGATACTTTCACATTTAATAAACTTTTATACCCACTTTAGATTCATTATTAATGTAAAGTTCCCTTTCTCTCTCTAATTTTTTTCTTAAATATCTTTCTCTTTCTAAAAAACCTTCTCTCTTTTCTTTTTGGTCATCTCTCTAATCTTTGTTTCTTTCGAAATTTAATTCCACTTCATGATAATTAAGAAGTTAGAAATATTTTTACCTGATCATATTTTTAAACGGACTTTATAGGAGTTGGGAAATTTTTTTATCTGATCATATTTTCAAAAGAATTAAGTTTTTATTTTTTTTCTCTTCTTTTTATTGTGATTTTGTTATCAATTTTAGTGACAGTTCAATTCAGAAAAATGATTCTCTAAACATATTTTAGCATATATTCAAATTTTGTTATGGTTGGATGTCTTATTCTATATATCCTTGTATTTTAGTATTTTAGAATAGTTTTATTGTTTGAATTTTTGAAAATTTATTTTGAATATAGACATTATAGTTAGAGAGGTTATTTATCATTTTGATAAAAATGTATCCTTACTATAAATTATAGATTTGATGTAAGTATAAACATGTATACTTTTAGTTAAAGGATAATGATTGATTTTGAAATGAGTAAGAATGATGTTTGAAAAAACATATTTATCTAAGACATCATCTTCTTTCTGGTGGTCTTTACCATTTCACATAATTTATGATTTACTTTAACTTTTTTATTATCCATCTTTATATATGAAGTTCACCGTTTAAATATAATGGGAGCTTAAAAATAGACTTTAAAAATTGCATCCATTTTAGTAATATATAAGTTAATAACTTCATTTAGATAAAAAATTTGGTTTGAAATTTTATATAATATCACCAGTAGTGTCTTGGATCCCTGAAATCTTATAGAATCTTATTAGTAATGTGTTGCATTAGTTAACAGGTACTATTATATCTAATCATTTATAAATTAGTTTAATAGTCATATTATCAGATAGCCCTTGCAAAAATTTTAGTTACATAATTAAGATTTACTTTAATATTTTTAATGGTAACTTATAGTTGAACAAAATATAGTAATTTCATTAGTAATGCAAAAAATGCCATGTCACCACTTTCATGTATTTCTTTGGCTAAGTATTAATACAATGTAAAAATGTAACTTAAACTCAACATTAAACCTTAAAACTAGGACTCAACACACTGACGTTGAAAGTATTAAATTTAAAATATTGAACTTGATATAAAAATGAATATATGAGTCAAAAATCGAAATAAATCATAAATTGTGTAAACAGAATGTAAAAAATATAGGAAGTAATAAATAGAAGATTTAATCTATCGGAACATCCTCGGATTTTGCTCATAATTTATATGTAATATAACTTAATTAAAAATTTAAAAATACTTTCAAAAATTAAAATAGCGATAAGTTGTTATAAGGTTATAACTGAAAAAATAAATCATCTGAATTGTCACATTCAGGTCAACAATTTCAATGATTTGTCACATAAGCATTAACTTTCATAGGCATTTTTTAAAATATAATGAAAAGTTTACTTTTTTGGCTTCTTTTAACAATTATAAGGATTTTAGGGACTAAAATTAAATAGTCAGTCACTTTTTAATAATATAGTCATTTACCTTTCTATCTCAACGTTCTCGGGAATGGAAAAAAAGAATACGTGATTATGGCTGGGTTAATAAATTCCCTCGAGAATCCGAGAAAATTAACCAACACGGTAACACAGATGGAGTATGATCAAGAATACCAATAATTTGATACAATTTGGTAACAAATTTAACGTTACTATCTAAGTTAAATGTTTTTTCCTATTTTATATTAATTAAAGTTTCCTTAAGAACGGAGATATAGTCTTAATCTAACCATTTGTAAAAACTAGCATCACTTTTGAGTCCTTAAAAAATTGTGGTAGTAGCAGTCAATCATATTATTGTTCATGCTTTTACCAAAAAAAAAACGCCTCTATAATAAATATTACACTTCCATGTATAAATAAAAAATGATTACAAATCATGAATATAGCCTATAGCATTATCTATATCCATGCTTGCAGGGGTTAACTCATCTAGCTATTTTCATCCATCACAAACAAATGACTGAACTCGAATTCAAGAATAATATCAATTGGTGAGTTGTGATGTGCCTAGTAAACTCGGAGCTGCCCAAATCCTTAACCAGGGAAGCCATGTCCTAACTCTGAATATTTATGCTCCAAAGACATTATCAAGAAGCATAAAAAGAGCCTTGTTTTACTAACTGGTAGTATTCTTTCTGCCCATAGAGTTCCCTGAAACAACAAAGAGTACAACGTCGTATATATTTTAAACAAGCAACAATATATGATGATTGTTACAGAAGAATGATTAACTTATATTATCTAGGGGGAAAAGAAGACAAGTAACATTCAAATTTATTGAAAGAAATGACTAGGAAAAAAGTCAGTTTTCACTACAAAGTGTGTTTTTCTTTTACTTGTGTGACATTATTTTTGTATAACCTTTTATGCAGAGAGTGCCTCCAGTTGAAAGTATAAAATTAATTCATTTTATTAGCAGACACTTAACATAGAACCGGTAATTTATTCATTTCCAAGCAGAATTAGACCAAGCTATCCAAGCCACATCAAACTCAAGCTCGGGTTTCTCCTAAGTGAAGAACGAAGTAAAGAAATTCAATTTTAAGACCCCATTCTGAAAACTACCACATGTAAACGTCAATTTAGATTTATTCAAAACTTTCCTTGAAAAATGCCTCGTTAGAACATTAGTTAACAAAGATGTTATCACGGACAGGTTGCCTACAGATCCTATACCAAAGCCTGGCCTGTAGTCCCCCATTCCCATCCCTTTCCATAAAATGAAGTTTCCCTTACATGTGAGGAATTGGGTAGGCTTTAGTAGATCCTTCAGTACAAGGGAATACATGCATGTAATTGAAAATTATTAGTGACTGTGCAACTTATGGCCAAATGGTACATATCATACAAAATCGTGTCCAGTGGTAATAAGTGGCATTCCAATAAAAAGAAATTTCCGAAGACCAAAATTTTATCACATGAAGAATCAACAGATGTTTTCAATGATTTGATCCAATATTCCTAAGTTTTTCTTGAAGCAGATCCACTGTTTTTCATACAGGGTAAGACCCAATAGCATAATGCCAGATAGTATAACAAGTTACACTGTAATGAAGACAAACAGTATCGTGTAACTTACATAGTACACTTGCAAGATTCAATGTTTGATGCGCCACAAGACCGTAACAGTTGAGATGGGTTTGGGGCTTACACAACTTGATCAATAGTGGATGCGGGATATGGTTGAGTAGAAATAGAATATTGTCTTTTAGACCAACCATGTTATGAGTCAAACCCAATCCTACAGAGCATGTGACCCATAGCAGCCTCGAAGGGAGATGTCCAGCAAGAAATTGACAATGCCAAGCCCAAAAGAATCATTGTCAAGCCAAAAAAATGGACTAACTATATCTCTTTTTTTTCTTTCCTTCCACAGGTTCCCACTAAGCTAGTGAGTAATCTTGCTCCTAGTACCATGGGCCCAATGAGTTTGTTAGTCTATGACTCAACATGTTCTAGAACGAATTTTCAAATATAGGATGTTCTACCCATTCTTTGTATCCGGATTCATATATATTCCTTCTCCTAAATCCTCTAAGAGGGCTTAAATCTTCTAAGGCGGCTCTTTCTGTCCTCAAATTCCAAGAATCACTTCCCTGTCAATCCTAACATAGATTAACCCTATCAATTTTTATCACACCTCATGTTTATGTTTATCAAAATGATGTGATGACATCTTAAAAGGTGGACTTTAAACTTAACTTAACCTTGCAAGGTAGTTTTGTGAGGTTAAACTAGACTTAAAACTCATTTTCTAAGAGATAAGATCAATGATAATGGTATGTTATTTTTATCGGCCATACGAGGCTGTCTCCTGATATATATGCATCAACAATCTGCTTCCACTTTGCCCAGCAGCCAACAACTAATTCTATGGAGAGGGATTTTAAGTCAACATTGGTGAGGCCTTACGTCATTAGAATTTAGATTTTTTTTTTCTTTTTAATTAGCATGTTCAAGGGCCTTTTGCCAAACAAAAAGCGTAGGTTTTATGCAAAGATGTTGAGTTTGTCCCCATTTGGTGCTATAGGTTGAACAGATTTTCTCAATTTTTAAAAGAAAACTTTGTATAGGTTTACTTATTCCAATAGCCCGCAAATCTTTTCATGGTCTCTTTTGTGGTATTAAGCATATGGGAGGATTTTAAGAGTCTCATTGCTAGACCTGCAGTGGGATTGGAAAGATCTTGTCTTTACTGTTTTGATTTTCTTATTTTGGGTTTTCTGTGCGGAAGGTTACTTCTTCTCTTTTCTTTATCCTCCTCCATTAGTTATAAAATATTTCCCTCATGACAAGCAAAAAAAAAAACATGTCCAATTTGAAACTACTATTGCAGCGAATGCAAGACAAAAACTATATGAACCCTGTATTCAAAACAGAAGGAAATTCGTAACCATTACTACTATTATTATTATTATCTTGCTCACAAAGAAGGTCTAAAATGTCATATGAGGGCAAGGAAAGTGGCCTACAGAGAAAGCAAAGTAGTCAATACTAGGATGCAATCCTAAAATCAAGTAGGTAATATTTGCATTATACCCAAAAACAATCCATGTTAATATGCATCTATCTTGCAAGGAAAGCTGGGTAAATTCTATCCATGCCCTAAATTGGATACAAAGGAAATTGACAATAACATTACTATTTTCTAACTTCTAGGAAACAGAGAGGGCATAAAAATGTCAGGTGAGGACAGGAAGGGAGGTGAAAAGAGAAACCATTGATTCATTTGGATCCTTCTTTAGTAATCACATGATCAAGTAATCTCTAAAGAATCTGGGAAGCATTGATTCATTTTTATTTGTTTACAACAAATGATGAGTGTGTGTGACAACTGATTATACTGATCTACAGTCACATACTGAAAACATGAAGGCAGGTGGTAAGAACAAATAAACTTACGCTAGATCAGCTGTGGACTCTGATTTGGTGACAGCCTTCCCTTCAGCCAGTTCTAGGCAAGAATAATGTATTATCATTTCCTTTACTGTATACTTGGTGCTTTTTATATCATTATCCCATAAGATGCACTGATATCAAAAGTAAAGAGCAGTAACATTAGTAGTTAGTACCATGACATCCAGAAGCCCAACACCCTCCACCAATATAAGCATTAGAATATAGAAGAAGAACCAAAGAAGAAAAAATCTGTCTGGATTTGGAAACTGCATATTTATAAAATTATCACCCATCTCTAGGTAAAATGTAAAGGTCATAAAAGGTACTGTAGTTTGTTAACGTAGAACAAAAAAAAAAATACCTTCCTAATGTATTCTCTTTTTACATCTTCATGAGAGACTTCACCTTCAGGCGAAAATATTGATGCATTCCAAAGTGCCCCTCTGGCAACCATCACCGATGCGGCACCTTACATTACACACCAATTTCATTTAGTAACTAAACATGAAAAAATATTTAATAAATAGCAACTTAGATAGTCCATCATGATAGGAATAACATGTACAGATTTCATTGCATATTTTCTATTTGATCAAAAACTAATGAAGATAAAAAATAAATTCCCATCCTACATGATAAAAACCAACGAATTTCATTTCATATTATATTCAATTCAGATGCATACTATTTTTATGAACCTCGTCAGTTATTTTTGTGGATCCATGAGTGACATCCAGCAAACAACCTGATATACCCTGGTTAGTCCCCTCAATGTTACTTTTGAAACCTTTGTTTTTCAAAAGTTTCTACAGGCTGCCTTAGAGATGTTATAGTTTTCTTTCCACTTTAGTCTCTAGTCTTTTTGTCAACGTGTTGTCATATGGAGGAAAAAAACCACTTGAAGCTATCTCCAAGAGGGGAGCATTCAAGTTACCATAAATGTTAAAGCAACGATGATGTGGATACCTTTTGGGAGTTGGAAGTATTTCATATATATATATATATACATATATATACATATATATACATATATGTATATATATATATATGTATATATATGTATATCTATATATATATGTATATATATATGTATGTATGTGTATATATATATATACAC
>Ga0209589_1000291_pt1 | contig 64175 bp, 15 predicted proteins | sample CowpeawhiteBW_FD_187525 | JGI IMG/M metagenome (GOLD analysis project Ga0209589, IMG submission 187525) | Root nodule microbial communities of legume samples collected from California USA - Cow pea white BW (SPAdes) (version 2) | ecosystem: Host-associated > Plants > Roots > Nodule | place: USA... | reverse complement strand
CAAAACATTAGACTTTGATTTTGTTTTGAACTTGAAATTTAGTTCCTAAATTTATGTGTGACAAGTTATTTGATTTTTAATCTTTACCAAGTTTGTATAATATGATACACTTGATGCCTTTATATATGATGACAAAATTGTTAATTTTTGAAATTAAGTTTGGGGTTTAACTTTGTTTAATAATAAAACAAAAAAAATTATTTAAAAATATTTCTATAAATATTTAATAAAAATGTCAATTTTATTAAGAATATCATCATAAGTTGTATACAAAGATTAAATTAAGTCTCAATCTAAGGAGGGACAATATTGCTCCATTTTTACAAAAATTGTAACTAAATTGAAACTAAAAACAAATATAGAGACCAAATTGAGTCACTTTGACACGTGGCACAATTGTGAAATGACATGTGTCAAAAAAAAATTCCAAAAAAAATTCAAAAAATTTAAAAAAAAATTCAAAAAATATTAAAAAAATTCAAAAAACCAGAAATTGACACGTGGCATTGACTTTAACACCGTCTGGTCAAAGTTGACGGTGAGGACCAAATTGAGTCATTTTTAAGAAAATGAGGACCAAATTGAGACAACAAAAAACATGAGGACCAAAATGAAATTTCATAATAAATAGAGGGACCAAAAGGATAATTTAATTTATAATTTTCAATTTTTCAATTGGTTGGTTATACTGAACCTTCAATAGATATAAAACATCAATTTTTGGATCCTTTAAACATCATTTTTCGCTGAGAACTAATAAGGTTGTATGAGGTTAAGAAAATCAAATTCAAAATCCACATTTTTAGTAGTGATTGATGTTAAAAACAAAGTAACATGTAGGTTGTTACATGAACAATTGACGAAACTAAATCCTAGCACTCTTCCATCATTTATGAAAGTAATTATGAGAGTTGAAACGTAAATAATGCCATCTAACTATAATAAGTTTCTAATTAACTTAATCTTATTATTCATCGTATTTAAGAATAGTTTTATGTTTAAATTAAACATTATTTAAAATAAATGTTATTGCAGGTAGTTTAACAAATATATTTCTTAAAATTAAAAAAAAATCAATTTTCTTAATTATTGTGAAATTGTTTTTTTTATTAATTATTTGACTTCATCAAAAAGTGTACATGTGGCTCTTATTTCATGGTGGTGTGATGGAACTAGAAGACTTAGAAAGTTGTTCATATGGGGAATTCCAATATCAGTTTTTCTTCTTATTTTTAATATATATATATATGTGTGTACCTATATATTAGGTGCCTAAGACCTATAAAGCTATAGCACATAGCATGTGTCCCAGGAATAAAGCAGAAGCAAAAATATGATTATTATAATTCATGGTAATCAGTATTGATAACTTGATATTTGCAATCTAGTATGTGTCAATTTGGCTCATTTAATGATGATGGCTTCAATATGTTTTGCTGTAATCATATGCTTATGTTCTCCGCAAGATAAGCATGAATTCGCAAACAATTAATGTACGCAAAAGTATAAGTATTTTGCTCTAATAACCCCAATGTTCTTAAACCCTTAAAAAAAATGTGGTATTTCATAAATTAGTTTAATTTGCATTACTGTATACTACTTTTAACCATTAAGAAAAGTTATTGTTGATTGACTTTTAAATTATTCATTATGAACGGATAATTATTTGTTTTCATTATATAATAGTTTATAATTCATTATAAACTCAATGATAAAGAATTGGAGAAAGAGAGGTGGTTACAGTTGTGATAATTTAGTTTTGTGTAAAGTTTATCCGATGGATCATTATTACTTTAACATCTCAATTAGATTCACATCCATAAAACATATTTATCATTTGTTATCATGAAAATGTATTAACTTACACAATTATATAATTTCAATAATTTTTTTTCCATTCTTAACTTCTAAGTTAAATTTACAAACCTAATAAATATTAATAAATACTAATAAATTAATTTTCTCTATTTTTTCTATCCATTTTTAAAATATAATATACTTAAATATATATTAATAAATTAATTTTAAGATTTTCAATCATCAAAATTTCAAACTATACAAATAAAAATTGTTAAACATATAACACATTAAACAAAAACTAAATAGGACATTCATCTATAACTGTAATGAGTTTCCCAAAAATAATCGCAACAATTTGAACAAAACAACCTCAATAATCGGATGAAAAATTGACCCACGAAAAATTCACCACAAAAGATGAAGAAAATCTTTGTTTTGGTCAGTAATGCAACCTCCACCACGCATAGCTTTGTTGCCAAGAAAGAAAATCTACGACACAACAATTTTCTTACAAACAGATAAATAAGAAGGAGGTTATCTTGAAATTTAAAATAGATTTATGTCATATTTGTCATAATCTTATGTAAAAGAACTTTATGTCCGATGAGTATAAACTTTGATATAAAATACCTTTTTTATGTCTCACGAAATTTTTTATTTTTATTTATTAAAATAACATCATATATTTATATATATATATATATATATATATATATATATATATATATATTACTTTTGGATAGAGATAATTAAGTTATGTAAATAATTATTTGCATAGTAATATCATCTAAAAATATTTTCATTTAATTTATTAGTCATATTACTATACTTTACTTTCTTACCTTATTTAATGGCAATGCTATGACACTATTAATAAATTGATACCCAAGTTACTGACTACTTCTTTTTGTTTTATCGGAAAAAAATAGCCTAAAAATATAAAGAATTACCGACTAATTTATTTTTATTCAAATCAATCATATCAATATAAATCTTTTCATTAATTTTTTTTTTTCAATTTTTTAAGTATCTTTCGCTAAATGTAAACAATGCCGTTTTTTCTAATTTAATTTTTTATATTATTTTTATTTACTCATCCAAACAAAATAAAACACAAACAAAATAAAACACTTAAAGCTAAGTAAAAAAATGTAATTTAAAATATAACACATATTCTACTTTTCATAGGTATCCATATTCACTACATCAGTATTAATAACTAATCAAACATATATCATTTAAATATTCAGATAATAAAATTTGTAAAATTAAATACTAATCCTAATTTTATAAAAGTATAAAATTTAGCAATAAAATATGTAGATAAGATTTTTTTTTTATTTGAACAAATTATTTCTGATTATGGTCTTGAAGAACATTGGTGACAGGTTGCTCCTTTATTTTACACATAACTGACTGACACTGTGTATGGAACAGTAAACACACCAATCAGTAATCAGCATGTGCTTGCCCACATACCTGCATTCTGCACGTGTGTTGCTTTAATGCAATAATTACTGTGAGGTGTACGGTCTCGTATAAGAAACAAAATCATAATATTATTTCCTAAATACGGGGCATTATGTTTGGGATTCCTTCACATGCACAACGTACCCCTCCATCTTTATATAATTTATCTCCACAAACTATCTCTAATTATTTATTCTTCATTCCATTATATGGCTTTTATAATTATTAATTTTAATCGATACTTAACATATTATAAGATATAGTGAAATATTTTATAATTTCAACCGTACAAATAGTAATGCTTAAAATAATTTTAAAGTTAGAATTTCAAGAGTTGACTATTCAGAGTTAAGTGGTTAAATATTACTAATGAATGTAATATTAACCACATTTCGAAAACGCATAAATTCACCTTTTTTCTTTATCTTAAAGACAAATGTTTACCCCATATTTTTTTTACAGAATAGATTCACTTATGCAAAATGGTGAAAGGATAAAGAAATGACCATTTGTATGAGAAACATAATGAAAGCTCAAGATCATAGTAAAGGGATTCTAAGATGAGAGACAGAAATAAAAGAGATGAAGGGACAGTGGTGTTGTGTTGTGTCTAGCTAGCAGGGACACATCCACCATATGACGAGGAACTACAATTTAAACTCTGTTTTTTTCTTTTTTATGTTTGACAATAAGGAAGTTATGTCGAAAAATTGAGAGATGAGAGAGTAATTTGGAGATTATATATAGATACAAATGTTGGCTTTTGATGAGTACCAAGAGGTCGAAGTTGACAATGCAATTGCGGCTATTCGAGGTGTCAAAAAGAAGTCAAAACATCACGTTTTGTTTTCAGCTTTAAAGGGTACCCACAGATCCTCATCTACGTACACATTTGCGTCTTCTACCACTTTTCACTTTATCTCTACCTCCCCAATCTTACATCCAAACAAAATAGTACATGCAAGGGTAATCAATTATGAAATCATAATTTTATTGACTTCTTATGATAATCATTAATTATAAAAGTCAATGTTTAATATGATAATTGATTAATTAATTCATCTTATAGAAACAGTCTGCAATAAAATAGGGGTCAAAGAATTAAAATTTATGGATAATTAACAATCAAGATTGCTCCTAAGTTTGTTCCGGTATTGAATTGATGACATACATAAATTGACATTAGTGCAATAATAAATTGTATTGAAAGTCAACGTTGATTGCTTATTTTCTGTTTCTGGATAATTAGAATTATTATATATTTTTTTTATAAAAAAATAAACTTTGGGCCTACATGGAGCTAATTCATTTATATATTTCTGTTTCTGAAAAAATAGAATTATTATATTTTTGTTTTGATAAAAAAATAAACTTTGGGCCTACATAGAGCTAATTCATTTATATAAGGTTAAATTATATTTTTAATCTCAATTTTCATAAAAAAATATCAATTTTTTTTATTTATCTCAATTTAATTTTTATTTTAAAAAAATTTAATACAATCAAGTTTTTTTTTATTAATATTTTACAAATACCATTAAAGCATAATATTATATGTCAATTCGTACTATTAGAATAATAAACTATTAATCTGGATTTTAAATTAAACGAGAATAAACTTCTGAAATGAACATAAAAAGGAATAATAAATAATTTAATATCAATATATTGGGTCCTTTATATTTTTGTTCGTTTATCTTATGGTACAAGAGAGAGTGAAATGAAGGGAATAGGTGGATAATTCTTATGAGTCGAAATGTGAATTAATTCACTTGGATGTGATAGTAGGATTTGTACAATTGGGTGAGGTTGTACTTTTTTCTTCTTCTTTACACTGTTCTACATTTTATGCATGTTATCCGAGGGGAGTCTTCAAATTGGTACTTGTTATTTACTTTTTCATTTTTTTTAGTTTAATATTTTTCTTTAACTTTTATTTTCAAAATTCGAAAAATAGTAATTACTTTTTGTTATTTATATTGTTGTCTTTCATTCATCTTTAACTAATCTATTTAGCGATGTAAAAATAAAAATTATAAATATTTTTTTAAAATGAATTTTTTATTATATTTTCAAGTTTATGAAAAAAAAATCTCAAACTATAATAAGAATAACAAACAATCTTAAAAAATACATAAAAAAAATAAAAGGAATATTATATTATATTATATTAATTTAATGATATTTTATTTATTGGACCATTGTTAGGATGAATAAATATATTAGAGAAATGAATATAGAAACAAATGAATCTAAAGGTTGGATGTCTTATTTTTGGCAGCTGGAAAACAGCCAAAGCCGTTCTGCCGTTCATGGAAACACTAAAAAATTGCTGTTTCATCAGAATATCTTTCTCTACATATTATATATATATATATATATATATATATATATATATATATATATATATATATATATATATATATATTAGTAGGACGGTAACAAAATAAAAATATAATATGTTATAGCTTTTATATTGTTAAATCTTCAATTTTAAACCTGTCTATTCACAACAACATGGTACTAAAGGATGTCATAAGTATCCGTCTTTAATTATATCTATGTATATTTATGTGTATATCATGTATGGATAATATGTGTGTTTGGAAGTTTAAAATATTTATGTGTATAATAACTATCATATAATTATATATTTAATGATTTTTAATTACCTCGCAATTATAAGCTCTACGTAGATAGTGATGAAAACTAATCTACTAATCTCTTAATCTCTTGCCGTTGTCATTGACTTTGAACTGAATAAAAATTCCTTTGTCATTTCAACGACTCCAGTATGTTTTTCCCCTTACTTGAATATAGGAGTGCATAATTAGATCATCTCCGCAATGGTCAAAAACATTAAAGTACTAAATTTCTTTTGAAAGTAATTAATTGTTGCATTTCTTTAAAGAGTTACAAAAGTTGTATCCATAAAAAATATTTAAAACTTTTAGGTATGATTTTTTTTAATATTATAATTAATATGTTCGAAATATAAATATAAGTTTATAAAATTCTTTATTTATGCATGAGTTAGATTCGTATTTATTAATATTGTGTAACGATCTTTCATTAAAAGTTTTATCCTTGATATCAAAATCTCAAATAACTCTCTCTGAAAAGAATTTTTTTTTTCTTTGTTAGGGTTTGGTTCATCCATTTTTTTATTATGAATGGAAGTAATATTTGACCTTCCATTGTTGGGTTTGTTGTCAGGGTCAAAAATGAAATCTAGAATGTCACAGTACTCCTAATTTCAGTTAGAAGGCTTTTAATTTCAACACAAGCATGCTGAATGACTAAGATTATTTGTATTCATCGCCATAAAACAAATAATCCAAGAGTCAATCTGTAATTTTTCAACCACTTCGAAGCAATCATTGGACCGAATTTCTTTGTCGTTTATATCTGATAAATATATTATATAAGTCTATATTTAATTGACTCTTTTATTTACAGGCACCGCATATTATTTTTGTACCAGTAGTTATAGTATATTAAATTGGAACGAAAATAAGTCAACAAATAAACTATTTCTACGTGTTTCTTAATCTTCCCAAGCAGCAACTGGTTTCTTACACTCTAGTAGACTCTTTTCATTTATATTGTTTGTCATTAATAGTTAAATTTTGTTTTAAATCATAAAGTTAAATCTTATTTCTTACTTAATGATTTCACTCATAATTTCTATAGCTAATAAAAAAAACATTAACAATTTTCTGTTTCTAATAAGATTTAGGAAGTTTAAAAAATGAGAAAAATTCCACGTCATTACCTTATCAGTCTCATGTGATTGATAACCTTGTGATTAAAACAGGCTAGTGTTGTCGTTTGATGGCGGACAAAGTCCATAAATATAATATGAAAGAAAATTAATAACTGTTTTTATCGCACATGGTCCAGAACCACCACTAACACCAAACTTTAGCCAATTTACCTTACTAAAGTTTCGTTATTTATATAATTGAGATGCTTTGTAAATACTTGGCGCACAAAAAGCTTTGCAAAAGGGACAAGAAACCAAACCGAACCAAATGATTAGGATCATATAACATGCCAATGTATATCGAAAGCATATATACTTGTCCTTTCGCATGAGCTCCGTAGAAAAGGAATTAGCATAATCGATCATCCACTACTTCAAATCTTCAGTGTCTTTTCGAGAAAGTAACAGATAAAAGAAAGCAATTGTTAAATTTGATTCCCATATTCCAACACTACATATTATGTAGATGGCTAGATCTCCAACAACAAAAAAGGCCTCTTCATCATAGTTTTTCTGTCTTAGTTTTGCAGCAGATTTAGCTTAATTAATCTTCTATCAGAATCTGTTGCTATATATATCCACAAAGTTTGACATCTCATTTTGTGTACAATCCCTGGTTTTGTGATGCATCTTATTCTATATTTTAATAATATAAAAACAGCAAATCATGTCTATCTTATTCTATACATTAATAATAGTATAACACATGATCACACACATAAGGCACATTAACCATAGATTATAGATAGGAAAGTAAGTCATGAGAGGTCACTTTACCAGCCGGCGTCCGGCAATGGTTACCCAATTTTGTGCTTAGAATACTCTGCTGGTTGCTGACCTAACCATGAGGAAGAGTTGAATTTGAAGTTTTCTAAACATGTTCTACAAAAACAACCTTATCTTTCTCAAATGACTCTGGGAGACTAGTTGGACTTGTTAACTTGGCGACAAAAATTTTCCCCTTGAGCTTTGAAGCACACATTTTCATATTGTACTTCATTTAATGTCATTTTCATGGCGAGCCTTGAACAAATACAAAATTCTTACATCAACTGGTCAAACTCTCTGCCCCAAGACTCTACCTTGTCCGTGATCCCACTTCTGCTATGACCACCATCTTATTTTTCCCAACAAGATTCGGCAGATGAGATATTTCTGGCTGCAATGCCAAATGGCCCAAATCTGAAATCACTCACTGTATATCCCTCATAATTTATTTCACTCCCATCTCTGTTGGGTTAAAAGCAACCAATATGTCCAAATAGTATGTACAAGGAGGATACATATTCTTGTCTTTTTCGTTTTATACAAATATATTATACTAATATTTGTGGTTATTTCTTGTAATAGAAATACTTTCGGTTTTTTAATGAAGAGGTGTCAATTTTCTAATGTCTTCAAAATGTGAAGGTTAATTAATTTCCCTCAAGGAGCTTGTAAAGAATGTGCTTTGGTTTATAACCTTTATTTGAGTAATAAATCTTTGTTTTTGATTATTTTTGTGGTAGTGAACGTGAGGTACCGTATCATGTGAATTCGATGTCTATCATTTCTCTTTTGACGTGCTTTCTATGTGATTCTGTCATCAACCATGTGTCGAGGTGCAAAGTTTTCTCAGCAGTTTCTTACACGTAATAATGCACTAATCTGTATCAGCTTAAAGTTTCGTGGCATTGTGATGGTAGGACCAAAGATTTTTAGTCTGAGTTCTTATTCTTTCACACTTATCACACTCACTTTATACTTTTTCTTATCTCCTCTTTCAAAATTGTAATCACAAATCACATCGACACATTGTCATAGCTCTAATACACAGTCATTTATATAAATGAAAATGGAGTGAAACGTAGAAAGATGAAAGATTCATTTTTCCTTTAGTCTTTTGCAGAAACAAATCAGCAGTTGAATGGGTGACAAACTGAAAAAAGTGAAAAAAAAAAAAGAAAAGGTTGTACTTTCCATTGGTAAGATAATGTCCTATTTCATATCCTGTGACGTGCAGGGTTACCATAATGAGTGATTCATGCCTTAAAAGTGGCTGCTAGTGTTGAGAATAAATTAAAATAGAGAAACGCGTTTGCACGGTGGCGTAGATTACATGGATATAATTAATATTACTCCTTTCTTAACCTTGGATCTCCGAGTCGGAAATCAAGACTAATTCATCGAAGGAATGAACTTGAGTTTGCTCTTGACGCTACCAAACATATACAGAAAGCTGTGCTTGAGCTTGCGCTTATCAAATTGATAAAACAAGTGGAAAATTCCAAATCAGCTTTAGGGCATTAAGAAATTCCTATTGGGTGAAGCGAAAGACATATTTTAAGTATGGGTTTTGTTGAAATCTTTATTGTTGTACTTTGCTCATTAGAAAACAGAAGAGCATAGAATAGGTTGGTGAAGCAACAAGTATGTGTAGTGTACTTGTAGCTGTCAGTACAGTGCCATTTTTACCCCAAACATAGGAAAGAAGACAAAACATTTAGGAAACACCTCGAGTTAAATAAGCAATATTAGTTGTATATAACGTGCAAGTTAATTAACTGAAACAGCTGCTTGTAAGTGATTTGAATTGACGAATAAAAGAGGTAGCGACGATAATTACGTGAAAAATTTTAACATTATTGTCCCATGTGATCTAAAATTATATAAAAACAAAAAAGTCATCCTCTGTCACTAACCTCTCCTTCCCTATACAGCTAAAGACAAATCGCTTATAGATCTCTTTCTCTCTCCCTGTCTTCTTTGATTTTTCCATTTTGGTTTTTGTTTCTGTCCAAAAAACCGAGATTACTAAAAGTTAAACCCACGATTGTTTATCTTCATCTGATTCCGCTAATGATGATAAAGAATCTTCCTTGATTTCAGCTTTGGGTGGCTTCTCTGCACAAAACTTCTTGCTGTCATCATCATCGACAACAACAACACTGGTTAGTTTGTTGGCTCTTTGAGCTTCAGCATCCCAATCCGTTCGACTCAGAACCACTAACATGGTCACCGCACAAGACCCCTGAGCCGCAAGTAACCCAAGCCACAACCCTTGAAAATCAAACCCAGCAAAGAAACCAAGCCAAACGGCCACAGGCATTCCTACAAGATAGAAACAACCTAAGTTAATGTTAGCACCAACTTTAGGCCTTGCTGTGCCTCTCAGCACCCCGCACCCCGTTGTTTGAGGACAGTTTCCAAGCTCGCAAAGTCCTATAATCGGTAACACCAATGAGGTCAAAGTTATTATTTCCTTGTCTTGGGTGAACATGCTGGCCCATATGTTCCTAACCACAATGGTAAAAACCAAAGCTAAAACCCCCAACACGAAGCTGCAAGAGAGGCCAACTATGGCAGAAAGTCTCGCCTTTGAGGGCTTTTGCGCGCCCAGTTTGTTGCCAACTCTCGTAGACACGCTGAAGCTTATCGACGACGGAAAAATGTAGAGCAAGGAAGTGGTTTGGATCAAAATCCCCATGGAGGCGACGGTTGCTCTGGGATTCACGAGCAACCCGCATAACAAAATCATGATCTCATACCACCACCATTCGAGGCACACGGAAATGCAGCTCGGGATGGCCAGATTGAGAAGCGACTTCCATTGCGTGAAGCACTCCACAGAAAAACCTCCCCATGTTTTCTTATGCGTGCCGGAGAAGACTACGTAGAGAATCAAGGAAACAACTAGGTTGAGGTTGGTCCACACCCCGCTGAGAGCCACGCCTTTGATTCCCAGATTGAGGTGGAAAACGAGGAGGTAGTTGATGGGGACGTGGAGGAGAATTGAGAGAGTGGCGCAAAGGGTGAGAGGCAGAGTAATGGATTGGGTTCGAAGGTAAATTCGTAAAGGGTGAAGAAATGATTGTGTTATGAGGTCGGGGATGGAGTAGAGAAGATAGAATTGTGCTTGTGTGGCTATGTCCTCGTCCTGGCCGCACAAGAGAAGGATATGCTTCATGTAGAGCCAAAGAAGAGAGATAGGAAGAGAAGTGAAGAGGAGGAGGAGAATGGTTCTTTGAAGGCAGAGACCGAGGAGGGTGAACTTTTTGGCACCGTAAGCCTGTCCGCAAATGGGTTCCATTCCGACCGCTAGGCCGGAGAGGATTGAGTATCCGGTGATGTTTGCGAAGCCAACGGCGAGTGAGCCGCCGGCTAAGGCAAGCTCTCCGAGGTGGCCGAGGAAGAGCATGGAGATCATTGAGCGGCAATAGAGTAAGAGACCGGTGAGGATCATGGGGAGAGCAATTTTGGCTATGGAAATGACTTCTTTGAAAACATGGGTTTGCATTGGTGCCGAGTCCTTGTGGATCAAGGGGCTGGTGATCGTCATGCCCGGTTGCTCTGTCTCTTGGAGTTTCATTGAAACTAGATACTCTTGGTTTGAATTGGCTTTGCAGGGGAGGTGGGGAGTTAGATGACACATAGTATCTCCTTTTTGTGTCAAGAGAAGAGTGGTGGTTTAGGGAACACGTGAAGGTTGAATTCGATATATATAGAGAGAGAGAGAGGTTTTTGAAGGGTTGGGCAAAGGCTTCTCAGGCAGGTTTTATAGGTGATTTTCGGTGGGAAAGGGAATATATAGCTGTAGATAATTACGTACCTTTTTTTAAGAACGTAACCAGGTATTCTATTTCTATATTATTTACTTGTTTGCTGAAAAAAAGGGAAACTCATAAAAGATACCTCAACGCGCTTTTGGGGAGCGGTGTGAAGAGAGGCCATGCCCACATCAGAAGGTCAAAATCTAAAGATCATACATATGCACCTATTTTTCATTCTTGAAAGATCAAAATCAAATGCTAAAAGACATGGTGTGCATTTTTGTTGTGTTAAGGGCTAGTGTTGTTGTTCCAGACAAAGGTTGTCCTTGGACAGTTTAGTTATGCATCCTTGAGATATAAGAAATCATATCATCGTGCCTATTTTCTTTTTGTTCAACTTTCTTTTGTAAATCAAACAAACATAATTGGAGGGAGAAGGAAACCTTGGCTCAAGGTGGGAAGGTGTACAATTGATTTCCATTATCTTCAGAGGGTCCACATAATTAGAAACAGGAAAGGAAAATTTAATTTCACGTTTTGGGAATGATTTCGCCCTCAATATCTTTGCAAAAACTATTTATAATGTTTATGTAAAGTCTTCTTTAACACTTGTTTTAAATATTGTATACCATGTTTCCTATTCCCAATTCCAGATAAGATTGCTGAGATTATATGTATATATACACATATAGCACGAAAATTAGAACAAGTGGATGAACCTAGTGGCTTTCCACAAGTAAAAGGAAGGTCTTTCTTCACAACTAATCCTCCGACCATAATCTAAGGAACAGTTAATGTATGTATTAGAAAACTTTTGAAAAATTCGATAATGTTTAAAAAAGCAAATTGGATTAGCAAATAAGGTTTTCTAAGAATGACTAGGTGTTTGTTTACGTTAGTTGAAATAGTTGGCCATGATTTCAAGTGTCCCGACGCATGAGGTTGAGAGAGAAAAGCATGCATGCATCATGTTCCAATGCATGGATCAGATGTTATTTTGTATGTAAGAAGCATTCCGTTTTCTATCCCTCGGATTAATTTTACTTTTTTGGCGTTATTAGATAATACAAAAGTATAAATATGTTTACATATATATAGTATACAAAAGTATACTATACAAAATAAAAATCGTTTACATATAAACCAAAACTCCATTAATGCAGATTGGTCTTTAGCAAAGGTGAAAGAAAGCTTGTTCCCAGGTTCGGAGCTGGTTAGTAATATGCCAACCACCTTATCTATGGAAGGAAAAATAATGTCAAATGAGGTTCGTTGGTCCAGTTTTTTATTAATATCTTTACTTCAGTTTCCATGCTTGGTATATCGTTGTCAAAAATAAAAATAATATTTTATCAGAATTCTTTATTTGACTTTTAAAACTATTTTGTAACATCTATTAGAAGTGTTCTTAACTTACTGTAAAATAGTTATTTCTTCTTCTTCTTTTCTTCCCTAATAAATGTTTGTGTACACTAATTAAAGATTAAATCTAACTTCTTACATGTAGGTGATTAGGGATACAAGTTAGTATGTATTTTATTTATCGTTGTGGGATATGTATAATGTAACACCCCTCTAATCAAGAGGGTCGTGTCAGGTCTGCAGCCCAATACACTCCAACCCCTCGCCCCAAGTGTCCCCCCACTTCGCAAGGCAGGTTGTTGTCAGTGGGTATCGAACCCCAAACCTGACCTTTAACACCCTCTCAACAAGAGAGATGTCACCAGTTGTGCTGCACTTTTTTGTAACACCCCTCTTAATCAATTGAGAGGGTGTTAAAGGTCAGGTCTGGGGTTCGACCCCGACTGGCAACAACCTACTTGGTAGTCCTTGTGTGGTCTGAGGAGTGTGGGGTTGGAGTGTATTGGGCTGCAGACCTAACACGTCCCTCTTGATTAAGAGGGGTGTTACATTATACATATCCCACAACGATAAATAAAATACATACTAACTTAATATATCTTGCAAAGATTTTTATGGATAATTTCACACTTTCAAGTCTATATATCCTAGATATAAGTCTCTCCAAAGTTGAAAGTGGGTATACTTGAGAAGACATTTTTGACGTTCAAGTAAATAATATACGTCAGTATGTAATAAATACAGTAATAATATGACACAATTAGTTTAACTTTGAATGGTACTATTATTGTTATTGTGTTTGTAGACATTTACCTAGATGAATATGGTTCACATGATTCATTACTTTAACTTGTTTAGTAGTCTACTTAAGGAGTTTAATTATTACCTTAATTTAATCATGCTTACGAGTGTTATTATGTCTTGATCGAAATATTGTCCGAATAGATGCAAACCAAAATGATCTAAGATCAAGCCACTCAAGACGTTCTCTATTATGTATAATATATATTTACTAAAAGCCTTGCAACATTCTAATTAGACCAAAGAAGAATTCAACACCTCCTTAAGTCTAAAGAAATTGCAATGTTGTTAAATTGAGAAGAAAAAGAATTCCAATATTAAATTTTGACTTTATTTTTTGATTATTTTTCTTTAAACTCTTTTATCTTTTTTTATTATTTTTAAAAAATGATAATTTTTAAAGTAAGATGTGTTCTATAGTCGTCTCAAATTCATTTTTCCGTGAACTAAATTCTGAGAGAGTTAGAAATAAACACATTATAAATAAAATAAAAGTAAAATTGTTGACAGGGTTACGACCAAAGTTGCCGATGTATTTACTGAGAATATTTATACATTAGTATTGGTTAATTTATATATATATATATATATATATATATAATTACATTAAAAATATTGACTCATATAAAACTACCCATCAATAATTAAACCAAAAATCAAGAGGCGATTCCAAATTTGTTGGAGGAATTTTTTTTTTTTTTCATTATTAGACCTTTATGTGCGTAGATTTTTCTAAAATATGACTTTTAGTTTACATATAAAATTATTTTGGCTTATAAAGAGTTGATATCATTATTTTAATTTTTCACATCTAAAAAATCAACATAAGTATGTAAAGAATCTTGCTTTTTGTATGATAATCTTAATTAGAGCTTAAGACGTACGTCATCGCACTTAAAAAGCTGATTGAATTCTCATATCTAAAGGATAAAGTTTAAAATGCAGTTAATTTATAGAGTTGGAAAAAGAATTGAGTTTTTTTATTTCCTTTCTTTCAACCACATGTGTGAGCCATAAAATCTTATCCTTAGTGTTAAACGTTGAAAGGGGATAAAAATGAAAAGACATATCCAAGGGTTTCCTAGGAAGATGATAAACTTAACGAAAGTTTTGCCCATTATTACAAAGTTGTTGTTCACACATTTCTAATCCTCGAGAAAATCAAAGATAGAATGATATAAAAATATTAGTTGGGATCTTATATGTCACAAATTCATTGGTCGAACTAAGGGATGTTATCCAAGATTTTCACTTCTCAAAATTTCAATATTGTTATTAATAATGTTTTTATTTAATTAAGTTTTAAACTTTTTTTAAAATTTATATTTTTTTAATTAAGTTATTGTTAATCACTATTATTATTATTGAGTATTATAAATCTTATATTTAAATTTTGTTGTTTGAGAGACTAAATATTATTTTATTTTGTCATCTTATTATAATTATCATAATGGAAGGAGTATGTTACAAATCTAACACGTGAGATAAAAAAATTAAAATATATAAGTGAATAAATTAGAATATATAAATAAATATAAATATCACCTTACAATTTAATTTTATAAGATAAATTTAAATTTGAAATTCCCTTCTTAACCCTTTATATATTAAAACATTTAAAAAATACAATTTATTGATTAATATATAACTTTTGTATCATCATTATCTAGACATCCATACAATTATTATTGTCCACACTTTTGATATAGGTGATGGCAAAAATCTTAAATTAACTATTAAATTTTATATTTTTTTAATATGTAAAAATAAGTAAGTAAAATAACGAATAGAATAAAAAATGAACTAAAGAGTTAAACCATGAAAATACATTTAAAAATATGAAATATTTAAATATCTAATAGTCTAAACAAATTTATTACACACTTCATAAAAAATAATCAAATTTACAGTAAATTTAAAACTTAATTAAAAAATTTGTTTTTACATCATTGAATTTTCTGGAGTGTAGATCTTAAAATTACATTGATTCGGTCATCATAATTAAAGGCATTTTTGTTGCCACTTTTTTGTCTCTTAGTTTCATTAGAAAAAGCCATTCCCATTTCGTTCTGAAAGGTTTGCGAGTCTGACTCAGATGTGATGTTAGGTCATCACTTCAGCAAATGTTGCGTTTGTTAGGTAAATACCATATTAAAAATTAGGGTTAAGTATATTTTTAGTCCCTGAATTTTGCTTCAAAATTGGAATTTGTTCCTGGTTAAAACTTTGATAAATTTTGGTCCCTAAACTTTAAAAATGAATGAATATAGTCCTTTTAACCCAATTTTGTTAACCTTTTTTTAGGTTTCGAACGCATTTCTCAGTAAATATTAGGGTTGTTTACGCCGTTTGACACATTCTCGGCTCAATATTTACTGAAAAATGTATTCGAAACCTAAAAAAAAGTTAACAAAATTGGATTAAAAGGACTATATTCATTCATTTTTAAAGTTTAGGGACCAAAATTTATCAAAGTTTCGACCAGGGACGAATTCCAATTTTGGGTCAAAGTTCAGGGACTAAAAACATACTTAACCCTAAAAATTATAGATGATGGAACTATTGTAACATATGCTTCTGAAGTAGATAACGTGAGAACTTTATGGTAATTATAGAAAATAGTAGTATTAATTAGAGATTGTGAGATTATATTTACACAGTTAAGATTAAAATCTAAATATTATGGTTAATTATTGTTTATAACTAGTTATGAGTACTTGATTAACTTTGTACTACCTTTCATCGAACTTCTATTAATAAAAACTTCAATTAGTATAGAATTATGTTTTGTGTAATACCCGGTTTTATGTTCAAAATCCAATATTTAAAAATATAAGAATTAAAATTTAAGATACGTTTGATATGGGTATTTTAAAATTTTAATCACTTGTTTTTATTTATAAAACTCTATCATATCTCCAAGAAAAATTTTCTTAAATTTTGTCTAACTTTCTTAGGAGTTATGGTATCATTTTACATCATTCTCTAATAAAAGTCAAATTTAACAGATGATAGAGATTGAATCAATGTGAACCCATTAAATTATATTTTTGAGTTAGTTATTTTCTTGGAATCTGTAGAGTTTAACTCTACACTGATATGTTTTTATTGCGAATTAAAATATATAATAATGAGTTATGACAGAAGTTAATAAGTTTGATTAAATGCAATTATACTTTATTTTAGTTGTAGTAGGATTTTGGAGTTGAATTTAAATAAGATTGTTTTTGCTTTTAAAAATGTTGTTACTTTAATCCTGAAGAACGGATAATTTAATTGGATGGGATGTTATATTGAAGGTTTTAATTGAAAAAGCTTCATTGAACTATATTTTGAATGATTTAAAAAGTTGTTGATTTTTTGGTTTAAACTTGTTAATAGTAATTGGAGTTGGTGAGAAATGGCTCTGTTCAATGTTGGGCAAGTTTTATATTTGTAGCATCTTTTGGATTTTTGTCTGATTTTGACTTATATTCAAACAAAAAATTTGAATAAAAAAGAACTCTCATTTGAAATATTTTATTGAAGTGAAAGTTTGGTCTCTGAAACAAAAACCTAAATAATGCAAGATTCTCTTTTGATAGTGACTTTCTCAAGCAAATTCTTTTTACATGAATTTTAATTTTAATTAAAGGAAATTTCAGTTATGAATTATTTATATCATTAAAGTTTACATTTATTTTAGCATTGATAATACTAGTATATAGACATTCGGCTTAGATTTTGATTTTAGATTGACTTAAATTCACTTTATGTATGATCAATTTAGGTTGATTTTTGGCTTGGATCGACTTAACTTGTTCTTCTATTCAGACTGATACACCTCATCCTTCGATATGAGTTAGACCTATTTGACTCTTTGTGACCTTTTGGGTCATGTAGACATTTTTTATCTTGACCTGTATTAAAAAGTAAATTTTAAGTCTAATACAACTTCATAAAATCAATGTATAAGGTGTGATTTGCATATTATATATTGTAAACTCATCTTATCTATTCCAACACACTTCCTCACAAGGTATATATATATTGAATGTGAAACTAAACATTAATAGTGTTTCATAGTAACTCGATAATAAGTGACATGATAGGTCAAATAAATAACAAATATTTTGACAATAACGAAATAATAGATGCAATAATAATGACAATTTTTTTAAAATACACTTTGAATGACTTTAATATCATCTTGATAAATATACTTTTAAGTGTGATATATGAGATTTCTACCGACCCATGTGAAACATAGCCAAATTTCAACCCATGTAAACAAGAGTCAAATTCCATGAAGTGAACAAAATTCCAAGTCTATGTGACGAGTGGTGGTGAGTGGCGGAAACTCACCCGAAAGAAGTTGATTCCAAAAAATTGAATAAATTCCCAACTGTGAATAGTAGAATCCACCATGAATTCATGCATTGGAGAGATGACAATTTCAATCATATATTTGATTATTATTTTTACAAAAATTAATGAGAAAAGAGATAAAAAGTTCAGAAGAAAAAATACAAAACAAATTCCAACTGAATCTGTGATATTATTTCACCATGTGAATTTGACTCTCTCTAGTAAACCTGTATATTTTGATAAATAATATTGATAATGTTTATTTGAAAAGAAATAAATAAATGGATTTATTGAAGAAGAAAAAATTGTATTTTTGCATGGAAATATGTGGTACTTATTTTCTTTATTTCCTCCCATTCCATTGACGATATACGATGATGGACGTAAAATAAGGAGGGGGGAACGGTTTCATGTGGCTCTTCCTTTTCGTATGCAAACACAAAACAGTGAAAAACAAAAGGAGGTGGTAGGGCTTATCCCAAATCTAGTGCAATCCATATTTTAGAATTGCATTTTTTCTCTTTCGGTAAAAGAAACAGCGACAATCACGCATAGTCGTCAACGAATTTTCAGTTACACTTTCTTTTGGGAAACCATGTTGCCAACACGTACGTGTCATAGACCCCCACTCTACACAATCCTCATCAACCAAGATCACTTTCTGCAACCACGGGAATCACAATCTAGAAGCTCTTAATTCTAAATTATTTTGAAAACCAAAAGCAAAAAAGAATCTAAAAAACTAACGTTAAACTTTCATATTTCCGCAAAGTATGGTAGAAGTGGCAGGGTCCAAATATGCGATGAAGTGGGTATCTACCATGGTGGCGTTGCTGAATACAAATCATTGCACACTTGAAATGAAAATCACTTTCATTTGTTTATTTATTTATTTTTCATTGCGCCAACTCTCTTTCCATGCAAATAATTGTTTTTGGAGAATGTCACCTTACAATGTCTTGTCAAAAATACTTTTCTTTTCTTAAAATTTAATCCACAAATATCATTCATGCATATTTTTTATAAAATATATTTTAATTATTGATAAACTTATATACATATTTTCTAAAATGTTTGTTATAAATATATTTTAATCATTTATGGGACTCATTATTTTCGGAATTCATAGTGTAAAACTAATCAAGGATCTTTAAAATTTATGATTCTCACACGATAAAACATAATAAAGCACTAATCTTGATTCAGTGAATATGCGTTCTTCAATATATTAATTGTTAAGATTTTAGCTACCAAATGAATCAATATCTAAATTGGTCACTATTAGATATAAATTCTTTTAATAGCCAAAACCTAATGTAATGACCAATTTATATATTAATTTAGAAACTATTTTAGTTATCAATAATGCTATAGTTTATAAATTGGTATATAAATTGATCACTGATTGTTAACTATTTTTTATCATTAAAATTATTCATTTATCTAAAAATTTTCTTAGATATCACAAACTTAAAAGAAGTGAAATTAATCTGATAGACATGCATGAATGTAACTAGTATCTTTTTCACCTTAATAATGGACTTTTCACTCATCATTTCAAACTTTAAAAAGTAAAGATATAGTTAGAACTTTCCGAGTTTGTTTTTGTTAACCTTTACCATTTTATGTGGTTTATTTTTCATGAGTAATCATGATTAAGCTGTATTCTCCTCATTGTTGATTTGATGGTCAATAAGATAAAATAGAATAATTATTCTGTTATGCAGTAATTAGTGATCTGAAACACTGACATATATAATCTTTCATCAGGTTATGCAGTTATTGTGTTCATTTCTTATTCTAAGCTGAATTACAAGAACGGGCAGAGTTTCTTAGGGCTATATGCCACCACGATTTTTTTCTACTTACACACATAAATTTCTAAAGTTTTTTCTTTTGTAAACATAATATCAAAATATTCATATTTTTCTTTTATCAAATCTATCATTTATTGGAAGTAATAAAATAAAACTTCAAAATAAATCACGTTAGATATTACTATATACTCCAAGAAAACATAATAAAATAAGACATTCAATCCTCTTTTTGTACTTCTATCATTATTATTGTTATTTTTACTCCCGTATGCATTTTCTTTTCATTTTTTCCTACTGATAACCACAACTATTATATATAATTGTAAAAAAAAATTATAAAAAAGTTAAACAGTTTATAATAAAAAATTGTCAAGTAAAAGTTGTTTTCAAATTTTTTATATTATTATAATATTTATAACTTTGACTTTTTCTTGTATTTATAAATGTATTTTATTGCTAAAATTGAAATATAAATGCGTTAGGATATTTAACAAATATAAATATATTATAAATAAAATACAATCAATAAATAGTTTTAACTAAACAATTTTTGTATATTTCTCATTTCTTAATTGGTTTTAAATATATAATATTATATTTAAATAAGATTTCTTGATCTTCAACTATTATATAATTAATGACTTGTTCATATTTTCCTTTGCGATTTTCTTTCTTTTCTGTAAAGAAAAAAAATGTAAAAAGGAAGATATTGCCTAGGGTTAGACCAACACTGAGTAATGGTTATTTATTCCATCGGAAAAATAAAATTCCTTTTCCTCTCAAATACATGTTTAAAATATACTCAAATAAAATAACAATCTGAATAAAATTAAATTCGAAAAATAATTAAAAATAAAGTCAATCTCTTAAAAATATAATTTGACGTAAATTTGGAGCATAAATTTTATAAAAATTAATCTTTATAAATCCGTTTTAATCTCACAAGTCTCTAAATAAGAATACACAAATCAGTAAAAATAACTCTAACCCAGTTCTTAAATTATTGAAATTTGCCTTGTGAACTTCACTTTGATCAATTGATCGTTGAAAAAACATAGAAAAAAAATGAAATTATTGAATTTTTCCTATGCAACAACTTCCTCTGATCAATTGATCCTTAAGAAAATGTTACAAAAAATGCTAACAATCAATATAATGATATTATTGTCAAAAACTATAATGAAATACTAAAGAATAAAATTTAGAGTTGATTTAGAGGATAATATGTGTGTTTATTTTTATATTAACAATTCACAGATTCCATAGATACGAATAATATCGTATTCATTTTCATTATTTAACAACCAGACAATAAAAATACTGATGTGCGTTGTATGACTAACATTAAATATGTTTATTTTATATAATTACAAAAGTTTTCCATAAACATCCATCTAATGGTCTCTCTTTTCCACAAGTTATTATTATTATTATTTGATCATAATCTTCCGTGCATTGGTCAGAAAAAAAAAAAAAAAATCATGGGTAAAAGCCGAAAACAATGGACCGTGAAGATTCATCGTGGGCCAAAGTTGACTGATCCAGATTCGTTACTACCACCATACTATGTAATTTGGAGCCCACCCAAATCCTAACCGAAAACGCCGAAATACCACAAAATAATTTTTTTTTCTTATTATATGATATATCAATGTATATCGAAACTAAGCACTTTCATTATTTTTTTTTAAAGGTATAAATATAAGCTTCGTGGTTAAAGAGTTTGATCTACACTTATAAAAATCGTATTTAAAATTTTCGAACGACTTCTAAAATAATTAATGTAAAGTTAACCATGATTCTTTATCAGATAATCATGTCAATTTGTTAGATTAGCATGAGTTTTTCACGTGTTCTTGACTTCTCACGATAATGATATCTCCATTTTGGTCTTGATGGGATTCATATATAACACGTCAGTTTTAAAGTTAATATTTACATCAACTTTCTGTGACAAATTTGAATACGATAAAGAAAGCAACTTTATTGCGATTCTAGTTCACATAACAACGAATCAGTTGTTAAAATAGCAGTGAACACCATAAGTTTCATACTCATACCTAAAAGTAATTTTCACATTTTCACATTGTTGAAAATAAATAATATTCTACTCCTTTACTTTAATGTATCATGCACTATTTCAAAGATAAGTAAATAACTAATGTTCGATGATATCACATGTGAAATAAGTTAAATAACTTCATTAATATCACATGTGAAATAAGTTAAATAACTTCCTTACAAGTTAATCGACCTATCAAAGAAAAAAGTATATCCCATTAAAATCAACTCAAGGAAGACATGTAACGCTTCAATTACTAAAATATTAACATAATTATATGTTAAATGTTAATATCAATCTTCTTTATAAAGTACCCGTCACAAAAGTCTACAGTCTTAACCTACTTGGGAAAAAAAAGTAATCGCTAAAAGTTTTCTATTAAAAAAATATTATAAATATCACTTTATCATGTTCACACCCAGTGGTACTCAACCCTCTACCTTTATTATTTACATATTCTCTAGAATAATTGGAAGTTTTCACAAACTTTCATTCTACCATCATGGAAAATCATCATTAGCAATCTAGTGGTAACATTTTTTCCTTGGTACAGACATAATTGTTATTAGGGTAAAATGTGTCATGCAAAACTTTAAATATATTATATATGTTGGTTGGAAAGATTCATGTGTTTTAAATTAATTATAATTATTTGTTATTATTACTATGTATTTAGAAACTTAAACATACAACTTTTATAATTAAAAGTAATTTTACTTAAATGTATAATTTAGAATTAAAAATAATCATAGATTAATTTACATATTAATTTATTAGTAACAAAAATCTTGATAATATTACCATTACTTTAAGGTTTTGGGTTAAGAGTGGTGTGAATCCTTATGTGTGAGTTAAATTCATATCTCATTGGTGTTGTGTCTCTCGGTGATCCTTGCAAGATCCAACATTTATCAATAAATTAATTATAGATTTTATTTACAATGGAGACTATTTTAGATATGTATAATTTTTAATTTATAAAATATATCTAAATTAATAAATATAATAACTAATTATTTTAATTTTTAAAATTAGTTATTATTTAATAATTTTTAGTTGTGTATTAATAAAAATTTAAAGTCATGTGTAAATTTTGAAGAAATCTAAATAAAAGTATTTAAATTTTGAAAGAAGTAAAAGTAATATGATTTTTTAAAAATATTTTTTGTTAATTTTATCCTAATAGAGTCCATATAAAATATAGAAGTTATGAATATAATAAGTATCATGTTATGAATGAATTCACATATAAGAAACCCAACATTATTCTTTATTACAAAATCTTAAAACAATTTTTTTTTAGTTTTTTTTTTATATATTACCCATTTCATGTAACACCTAATTAATTAGATTTAACTTCTCAATCACATCACTACATAAGATATAAAACATATATATCCTTTTATATATTAATATATATATATATATATATATATATATATATATATATATATATATATATTTTTATATATATATATATATATATATATATATATATATATATATATATATATATATATATATAATTTAAATCCAATTTAAATCACCACAAAATTTTTTTTGAATAATTAGTCTGTATAGTGACTAATTTATAAATTAAAATTTATTAGCAACTAAAATAATTTCAAAAATTTATAATTGGTTTCTAAATTGGTAACTAAGAAAGTTTCTATTATTAATTGGTAGCTAATATTTTTAGTTATCAAGATTTTTCTTCAAAAATAAAAATATCTCTAATTAAGAAATTGATTTCTAAATTAGGCTTTAAACATATTTTTATCATTAAAATTAATCATTATTTAATAGTTTTCTTATAGTAAATAAGCATTCAAATTTTTAATACATATGATCATTCAATTAAAACAAATACTTTGCGAGATAATAAACACAATCTAAACTCAATTTTCAGAATAACAAATATTCGAACGGAGTACACTTCACTCATGCACCTGTCATACTAATCTCTACAATGGATTCGAGCGTTATAACATTAACTCCACTTGGCTCACATGTACAATAGAGTTAATCTTATATATCCTAGTTATAATGATTATATTTCAAATTAATATGTTTCTATAAAGATTTCTTTCTACTCTTATCACCTAAACTTCGTTCTCTATATGAATTATGAATATATGAGGTTGGTATATAATGACTTATACTCAAGACTCAAACTTAATACTTACACTATACTTACAATTGAAACAATTTTCCTTAGAATCACTTTGATTAATATCACAAGATAATATTCATATTTTTTATCTTAACACTTAAAAATATTACCAATATACTTATGAAAAGAAAATAAACAAGCATCAATTTTTTGCTGCATAAAAAGTAAAGGACAACAATTTGAAAGATGAGAAATAGGAAACATTAGAAGATAATAAGAAGATGATGATTTGAAAGACGAGAAATAAGAAACATTACAAAAGTGTTGGATCGTTAATTCTTTCAGGTTTATAATGGATCTGTTAAAAAAGTATTGTAAAAGACTTGTTTAAGAAAAACAACTTATTAAAACCTAATATTGAGGGAAGTAATTATTGTGAGTGAGTTAAACTGACTCCAAAAAGGAGAATCTGGTGCAAATGCAGGTGGATACTGGTGGTTAGGAGACACAAGGGACGGTGCAACCACAAGCCGACACGTGTCCTGTCATACCGCACTCTCATCTGGCGGCTCTGTCATATCCAACCGTGGGACCAACCTGTCAATGTTACTACTCTTTACTTTTCTGTGACAGCTTTTTATATGTCTTTTCATTGCTTACATCTCACATTCAAAAACAATGGTACATTGAATTGGTCGCATTTTTACTCCATAATTTTGTAGTTTAAATCTTATACTGAATCACAAAGATTGTCTATGATCTGACTTTTCTTTTTAAGAAAAAAAAAATGTTGACCTTAAATTTGTATTTTATTGAGTAGAGGTAATTCTCATTAAATTGGTGAGAAAGTGTCCATAAACACCGCCTCTCAGCTGCTGCTAAAACAAATATTAATGGCCAGACATATATATTTTTGTGCAATATATATACATGTAAGTTATACTTTATCCATACTTTATTGTAGTATTCATAGATTATTTTTGGGAAATAATGTCGGATAATATACTGATCTTTTCGACCTTAAAATCGAAAACTTCTTAGTTAACGGTCGGATAACACAGCAACATTATGTAATCTAAGACTAACAATGATACTTAACAAATCAAGACAATTATGATAATATAATTAGCGCGTTAATTATACGATCACAAAGTAATGTTTTTAATAACGATAAAGGAATAAATGAGTTTGCATGTCAAGCCAAGCCTAATAGTCTAATTATGTAAAAGCCCATGAAAGATTAGATAAATAAGCTAATAATCTCAATGCTTGGCTTTGGAAATATATATAATTTCCTCTAAGATCATAAACTCACACTCTCTCAAGACCATCAAATACTATCCCGATTCTCATAAAATAAAATACATTAAACACTCAAAAATTAAGATAGCAAACCCTCTTAAGATTACCGAATACTACTTGAATTATAAAGATCAAAACTAGAAAAAGAAGATGATACTTTGACAAAGTTTGACAAACTACTTATTTAAGTAAAAAAGTACTACTTTATTATTTCATTTTAATTAAAAAATAAAAAATTAATCTATTTTAATTTTGTTTATAGAAAATTTGTTAAGTTTGTCAAAAATAAAATGTCAAAAACTCATTTTTTACTAAAAATCAAGAGTATAAAATAGTTCTGAGACCACCTGAGCTGATGATAAAGTAGACGAGCTTTCATGTGAAAGATCACGTAGATGAAAGATGATAAGGTTAAAATTGTAAAACAGTTTTTATATTTGTAAATCTTCACTTATGAAATCACTTGAGTTAAGATGTACTCGACCTAAATATACTCGACTAAAACGACATCATATTGGTCAAATTATTGATAGTGGAAGAATGTGAGACAATGGCTAAAGCACATTATAGTATTAGCCACTTGCATCGGGTTTAATCATGTAAAAGCCCATAAACATGATGTAATTTAACTATGTTATATTGTTTAATAATATATGACGCACTTTGTTGACTTTGAGCTCAAAGTATCTTCAGTAAATATATTTCATTTGATTTTGGAGAGGCGAGTCAGTTTTCTTAAAATATAAAATAAAATTTTTAAAAAAAGTATTTTTATTCATACACTAATATATATATATATATATATATATATATATATATATATATATATATATATATATAAACTATACGTAACAAAAATATTTTAAATATTGGAGTATTAAACAAAATTTAAGTTGTTTGTTTTTGGCATCTTTGGGTAGTAACTCTCTTCTTTTAAGCGTTTAAGTGAAAATTTATTTTGCTAAGAGAAATGAGAAATTTGGTAACCTAATTGGTTTTTGTTGAGCAAAAATATCACTAGATACTACTTATTAATATTGCCTACGATCCATTAGGCATATTTAAATTGCTAAGCGATTAATGCAGAAATTATGATAGCAAAACTCAACATTATTAGTAAAAACTTAATCTTTTTCTTTCCGTTTCAAAACAGTACTAGGCTTCATTTTTAATTGAATAAAAAACAAGTTTTCTCCTAATTCAAAAAACTTTATTCTCAATATTACTCAAAATATATTTGTTTTAAATCAATTGGATTCAAACATTCAACTTGTTAAATAACAACACATGCAACTTCTTAACAGAGTAATTGCTTATTTATGTCGTTTCTAAACCATAATCTCCTGTTAAATTTGTATCAGTTCACTGGTTGTCACAATCTTCACACCAATAAATTGACAAGTCCGATTTTAAACACAATAGACTTCTCTTCGAAAATAAACAGAGACACCCAAAATAAAGAACAACCTCAATGGTTCTATGATCTACTTTGCAATTCTTATCTTACAGCGCGTTGGGATGCAAAACCGCGACATCGTTAAAGTTTGATGCTCTAATTGGGTAGAAGCACTGTATTTGTTAGTCCAAACTAGTACAGGACTTTATTCATCTCCTAAATATACAAAAGAATAAAAACTTAGTTACTCAATAATATGGACTTAAAATTGTAAGACATACCGACTCAGTTAAATACTTTCCTAAATATGTCATGGTCCCACTTAGTTATTAAAAAGATTCAGCCAAACATACCCCTGCCCCAAAACAAAATACCAGTTCTACATGTTTCTAGTCGCATCCACCATTAACTGGATTTCAGGGTGATAGCGAAGTTCGACCACCCTCAGCTGATTCAACTGAAAGAATAATACCAGGAATGAGCAATACAAAGGAATAGCAGTCAATTATTTAGGAGTGCTTGAAGGGCACACAAGGATTATAGCGACGTTACTCGCCGATGTTGTTGATCAAAGATATAGTACCATTTTTAACTGTAACCAAAGATTCTACAATACTAAGTTGATTTAGAAATATTAAACTAACCAAATAAATAAAGAACTAGGAAGTTGTCACAACAACACAAGTTTCAGAGCTTTATCACTACTGCACTAAAATAATTTGCTGAAATTAAATTTAGTCCAGCCATGAAAAGGAACTACAATCAGTTTGCCCTTCCATCAGCTTTTCCATCAAAGACTGAAATCATTCGTCCGCAGGGGGAGATTGGCTGTATTATAAAAAATGAACACATAAACGATGAAGATACCAAACAGGAGAAAATAAGCAGTAATAACAAACTCTCAGAATATATGTTTACAAACCTGCGATATCTTTCATGCATGGGACTTTCAGGACCACCATAGTTAGGACTGTCCCTAGCATCAGGCACAGCATTTGGGCTCCTTCCATAACCATTGTAAGGGCTGGCATTCCCTTTTTCATTGGGACTTCCAGAGCCATGTCCATTTTCAGGGCTAGTCTTCCCAGTATCACGAGGACTACGGCTAGAACCACGACCATTTTGAGGACTTGTCCTCCCTCTTTCTTCAGGACTATGAGAAGGAGAAATGGCATGGTCAGTTCTCCCTCGCTCTTTGTGATAAGGACTGCGGCTGGAGTCCCGAACAGGATCAGAATCCTCCCTTTCTCTTCTATATGGACTGGGGCTTCTGCGCCCATATGCAGGGCTAGCTCGCTCCCTCCTAGGGGGGCTTCTGCTACGGCTTCGGTCACGGCCATAGTCAGGGCTGCCCCTCTCTCTCTGATATGGACTGGTCCCACGACCGTAATCAGGACTACCTCTTTCTCTCCTATAAGGACTAGGGGATCGTCTTCCATCACGGCTTCTATCACGTTGACGATCACGTCCTCTCTCAGGGCTATATCCATTTCTCCTATCATCATCATCTTTTACAGCAAATTCAACAGAAATAACTCGATCCAGTAACTTACTGTTTAGAAAAAGAAAAACTTTTATTAACAATGTTAATAAGCCAATTATAAAATATACTGGGAAGTTAAAATTAACAAGATAAACATCATTTATTCGTTAAACTAACTTGCTAAAGTATACAGATAAACAGAAAGACCGAGAAAAAATGTCAAATATCTTGTCAGTAATCATGCATTCACTAGAGGCTAATGACAGATTTGAAAGCAGAATTCTGCAACAAAAATGATTTTACCAAATACATTAAATTACCTCATATTTGTAGCTTCCAGTGCTCTGCTAGCATCATCTTCCGATTCATACTGAACAAAAGCAAAATTCCTTCTGATCCTAACACTGACTATCTTACCATATGGTTCAAAGTGCCTCTCCAAGTCCCTTGTTCTGGTATGGTATGTATCAAAATTAATTACAAACAAGGTCTTTGATGGCCTCCCATTAGCTGAGGGTCTTCTTGAACTAGATGGCCTTCTAACACCACGTTCATGCTGCAATACATTATGTGAATTGGTCATGAAAACATAATGGATCAAAACAACACTCTAACCCAAAGAGACTAATTATGTGTTACCTTTGTCCATTCCACACGGAGTCTTCGTCCCTTCCGACCAAATTCCACTCTATCAAGAGCACGAATAGCAGCCTCAGCATCTCTTTCATCTTCCATATAGATAAAAGCAAATCCTACAGATCATGTAAACTTTTCTCATTTAGGTACTAAATTAAACTTATCAAAAAACTGAAATGAGACGTTTCTGTCCATTACACCAATCAACAAACACTTGACGTCTGATGTGATAACGGGCCTTTCTGCCATGCACAATCAACACTGCTCGGAAATTAAAATTTTGGCAAACCTCCTTATTTTATAAACTAATTTGACCAATAGAATTAGCAACAGACCTTGATAAGTAAACAAATTGATGTCAAGAACAAGAACCCAAAAGTGTATGTCTCATGAGGGTCAATGGAAAATGAGTGCCTTCTCCATCATTCTGCTGCCTCTCCTGTGAGGTTGGCAATATTTCAACCTCGAAACATGTCCAAAAGAGGGCTGGGCAAAGGCACAAAAATTGAAAGGCAAATGTGACTGATGAATACGTGGAACAGGTGTGTCATTGCGGATCAAATTGAAGAATTCTTCATTAAAAGAAGATGTGCATCACAGGCAGGAAATGGATTTCGGACAAGCCCATCCATTAGCTTGGGAGAAAATGGATATGCCAAGATAATCCTGCGTCAAAGAAAACGTTGAGTATGGGGGTCGATGCTACCAAAAAAGATGATTTTTTTACTTAAAAATATCTTGATCCCCCACAAATGCTCAACCAGAAGCTGTACACCAAGGTCCAACTCCTGAAACAGAATCACCAGCAGACACCATGTAGTGTCTGAACCACAGGTTGTCAAAAGTGCTGCTCCCATGCTGCTGAGTGTCTTAAAGGTCTGATTGCAAAGGTGCAACTTGCGGATGTTTACTTACTCCCGTCTTGAACTTAATGTTAAGGTTGACAAATGATTGAGATACTTCTCCACTTGGCAAGTTAAACGTTTGAATTATAAATCAACCAATTGGTTATTATAAACATTTACTACCAGATAACAGGACAGTTTTCATTCTAGACCAAGTTACTCTTCCTGAGTTTGAATTTCTCTGGGGAATGTATAAATATAACACATAATTTACGTTTAATAACTGAATTGGAAAAATATAGTTATTAATTCACTACACAGTTCCCAACCACACGAAGCCACAATCAAATCTAAAACTCACGAAAAATAAATAGCTATCACACAATAAACTCAATGTTTAAAATTGCAATCTGCTCAAAGAAAATCCGTCTTCAAAACTTTCAAGATTTTATGCTATATATACACCTAAATGTTCATGTTTAACCTCAAATATTGACTCCAGGATAATCCCCATCCAATCCCAACGACAAAAAGAAATGGAAACTAATAACTCGTCCACCCTAACATATACAAAAGAGAATTAAAAAAGAAAAAACTTACCAGACTTCATATCCACCCTGTCAACCTTCCCATATCGTCTAAAAAGCCGCTCCAACTCTGACTGCCGGGCATCATATTCAAAATTTCCACAGAAAATAGGCTTCATTTTCCCTGAACGCAGGTTAAAAAAACACTCAAAGTCACCATGTGCAAACATGAATATGCATAAATAACAAAAAAACAAACAAAAATTACATGAATAATATTGTTATGCTGCAAGGGATGCAAGGCAATAATGAACCTAAACATTAGAACTTTCCACACCACCACATCCATCACTAAACCACGTGAATAATGAAAAGAAAACTTATGAATATATAGACACATAGAAAAGAACCTTCCGAAAATTTGAAACATAGGCTATTACATCTAAAATCTAAAAAAGAAAATTCAAAGGGATTAAATTTAATTAATGGAGAGAAAATGGACATACAAAGAGATAGAAAAGAAGCTTACTTTGTACAACAGAAAGGATTCAAACCCGATTGGTTGGCAAGAATCTCAAAGAACAGAGTGTAACAGTGGATCGAGAACTTGAATTTGGTTCCAGATCTCAGATCTTGGTTTTTCCTAAAAATTGAAAAAACCGAAAGAAATAACCTTGAGTGAGAGACGCAGAGGAAACATAAAATTTGGAGATGGAATCGAATGAATCGGAAAACAATGGATCACCTTGCATGAGAAAGATAAGTATTGGGCTGGAACCCTAAGCAGAGCAGAGAGTAACAGATATTTTTTTGGTTGACCAAGACAAAGATGCGGATCTCAGGAAAATACCTATATATAGAATCAATTTTTTTATTTCTGCCTAAATGCCCCTTATCTTTCTATGTTTTGCAAACTATTCCCTAATTTTACCCCTTTTATTCCCCCGACCACATAATAACTACGGGAAATTTGCAAATATTATTTTATGTCTACGTAGATTAGTTTTTTAAAATTTGATAAAGGAAAAAATAATTTACTTTAAAATTAAAAGCATAAATTATGCATTTGTTATTAAACTCTAAAAATATATCCCTTACGAAAGAATACTATTCTTAAACACGTTTACTAAAATTGATTCCTTAAATAATTAGCCAGATAGACTTTAGTATTTATATACATCTTTCATGTAATATTGATACATAGATTATTTTTTTTACCCCAGTAGCACGGTTGTGCCTTTTAATTTCCCAAACAGCACATTGTTCCTAATATATAACTCAATAACATGGTTTTAATTGTAGGTGAAAATTCGATCCCCTGGAACACGAATTCTACCTTACAAAATGTAATTTTTTTTTTATCCCAGTCAGAATTCGGTCCCCAAGGACTCGAATTCTGAACTGGGTTTTTTATTTTTTTTTCATTTTCTTTAAATAAATAAGAATTAAGATTTTTGATTTTTTTGAATAAAATATTTTTAAGAGTTAATTTTTCTTTTGTGAAAAATGTTACATTAGAGGTTAAAATTATTTTTTAAAAAAAATATATTTAATAATGTGTTTTTAGTTATTTTAGGTATTATTTGAAACAATGAAAAAATAAATAATTTTTTTGTCTTTTTGAAATTTGTTGATTTTAAAATAGATTTTGTATTGTGTAATAAGTTATTTTATGTGTAATTTGAAAATATTAAAGTAAATTTAATTTATTTTTTTTATAATTTGTGTAGTATTAATTATTTTTAATTGATGTTTATAAATATTGAAATTATAGTTATGTTTTAGTTTTGGATAATTTTTAAAATTTGTATATTATAAACATTGAAAATTTGTAAAAAATAATTTACAACCATTTCATTATTGGAATTTAAATAATTTTGTTACTTGTTTTTTGTTTATTTAAAATAAGTAATAATAAAAGATAATAAGAAAATATGTAGCATTGAATTGAATCAAGTATAAATTTATTGAACACAATTAAAAGTACAACATAAATTAAGTGGTTGATATGGATCATCTAAGTGCAGGATTATTAGGACAATGATTTCTTGTGTGTCCTTCAGTTCTACAATAGGAACACTTTCTAGATTGTTTTCCTTCCTTAATGTCCATCTCAGTCCTAATTCTACTTGATTTAGGATGACCCCTCTCACTTCTTTCTGTGGCAGGATGAGGCCAAACCTGTGGCCCTTGGTATGGTGGCCAATATTCTTCATGTCTTAACTCGCCAAATAAATTTTCATATACTTTCATGACGACATCCAACCTATAATGGGGACTTACAGAAGTTGTGATGTGCATGCTTGCAAGCTGCAATAACATGTGAACATGGTAGATGTATTTTTTGAAACTTTCCACAATCGCACCACCTTTCATCTAATCTGACTACAAATTTTCCTGCAGGACGTATTTCTCTAGGATTCACCATCTCCTCCACTGTGAATCTTGTGGTTTTTCTATCAAATTCAACGACGTGGTGCGTGTTTGACTTGGAGTCCGCATCTTGTAGGAAGTTGGTCACATATTCAGAGTACACATGACCAGCATTGACCATTGCAGTTATTTGCCTACCTCTTTTCGTGAAGTATGTGTTGCACCTGGTGTACGTGGCCAATACTATGGATGAAATTGGCAAATTCCTTATCTTCCTCAGGACAAAATTTATTGCTTCCAATGAGTAGTTCCTCTAATGTAACATTTTTCACAAAAGAAAATTAACTCTTAAAAATATTTTATTCAAAAAAATAAAAAATGTTAATTCTTATTTATTTAAAAAAAATGAAAAAAAAAACCTAGTTCAGAATTCGAGTCCCTAGGACCGAATTCTGACTGGGATACAAAAAAAAGAATTACATTTTGTAAGGTAGAATTCGTGTCCCAGGAGACCGAATTTTCACCTACAAATAAAACCATGCTATTGAGGTATATATTAGGAATTTGGGAAATTAAAAAGCAAAAACATGCTACTGCGGTAAAAAAATCACATAGATTATAGATTATAGATTATATATATATATATATATATATATATATATATATATATATATATATATAGTTGAAGTTTTAATAAGTTCTAAAAGATTATTAATAAATACACATATTTGCTTCTTGTATAAGCATGTAAATTAGTAGTTCACAATGAAAATCGAGTTTAATTTACACAGCTCAGTCAAATAATATTAAATATATTAATTTCAAACTTACAAAGTAAAATGAAATATATGTATCATTTTGGAATAAACATATCAAATAAGGAAAATAAATATGATAATTAATTTTAATGAAAAAATTATTCAAATTATATTTAATTTCACTGAGACTTATATTAAAACTCATAATTTAAAATTGAGTATTTAGGTTTACACAAAATATGAAATAAATTTAGCAACTAAAATATTTGATGAGAATTCAAGTTTGACATGCACAATCATAATAAACTAGAATTCAATAAATTGGTTTTAAAATATAAATTGAAAGAAATATTCAATATATTGGTTTGTAATAAAAAAAAAGAAAACAAATATTTAAACTAATTTGTATGCAAAACTCATTTCTATTGTACTTACTAACATTTATAAATAAATTAATACTTTACAACTAAATTGTTACTTTTGAAATATTTTTATAATTTGTAACAACTAAAATGTTTGCATGATAAATTAAGAGCTAAAGATGAGAATTTAAATTTGTCTTTGTTACCAATAAATAACTTTAATTGTTCTGAATGAAACTTAATTTTAAACCTCCGATTTAAATAAAATTCACACTGAATTGAAAATCCAGATTCTAGCGAGCAATTATAAGATGGGAATAAAAAATGTTTAAGTGTAAAAATCTATATAATAATATTATAAGTTATAAGATATTAAAAAAGTTATTATTAAAAATACTTAAAAATTAATAAAATTGTATGAATTTTTAGAAAATATTTAAAATTATAAGAGTTACTAAAAAATGAAAATATTTGAATAAAAATAAGTAAATTTAACATCTTAATAACTAAGTTTTAATTTAACTTCATGTATTCCTGTTTCTTACTTAGTATTTCTGGTTGTGAATTTAAAAAACAAGTTCAAAACTAAATTTTGTTTATTAGTAAACAAAATATGAAGATTCGTTTATTAATTTAACTGATTATTTGATAACACATTTATATGTCTGTTTAAATTAACGTAAAATACCTTAAATATTCTCTTACACACAACAATTTTGTTTATCATGATTAAAATTTGTGTTTTTTATGTGATAAACAAACTCAATTAAATGTATAAAACTTTGTTGTTTATTTAGATAAATCCCATTTATCATAATAAAAGACAGTAAGATTTATTTATATAATTTAAAAGCCTAATATATCTTATTTTTCTTACAAAATTATATTTTTATGTTTTTCTACCATCTACTCTAACCTTTGTTATTTTGTTTTACTAGATTTTGAACTAAAGTGTGCGTAAATATATATCTATTTATTTTATTATTAAAAATATATAATATAATATAATTTTCCGTACAAGAAAAAATATTTTAACAAAGTTTATTTTTACATTACTCAATGATAAAATTTCTGCTGAGTTATTTTCTTAGGTCCTAATTTCCCACACTAAATCATTATTAGAAGATGTATTTGTTGGAATTTTACGAATCTTCAAAAATGGCAATAGTATTTAATGAAGTTTTTAAAACTTTTATTAAGTTGTACGATTTTAAAACTCTGATTTATTACCGTAAGTTTTGAAACTTTCTTTAACATATCACGAGTTTAAGAACATCCGTAAAATATTACTTTTCAAACTTTCATTAACGTGTACATGCTAGAATTAATTTAAAAATAATAACTTTATAAATTTAAATATAACATTTTAAAACAATTTTATAAAAAAGTAAATAAATATTTTTATTTAAAATTAAAAAAAAAAATTCAATGTAAAATAAAAATTTAAATAAATTTAATCTTGTTAAAAATATCAATTTTAATAAAAATATCATAATAACATTTATATAAAATTTAAATTTGATCTCAATTTGAAAAGAGATGAAATTGTTAAAGTTTAAAAAAATAAAAAGATTGTGACTCAAGTGAGACAAAATAATAAATACAGAGACTAAATAGAGATTTTTCACATGACATTTGTGCCAGCAATAACACTTAACATTGTCAGTGTCATGTCATTCTGTCTTTGCCATGTGATGGAACCTCTCATTTAATACTTGACAATTTTTAAAAACAATAAAAGAAAATCATGAAGTTTTGATGCTAACACGTGACACATCAATTAATGTTGTTAGTAATATATCAACAAAAGTATCAAATTACAACACATTTTAAAACATGACTACCAAATTGAGACTAAAAATAATGTCATGACTTAATTAACATTTTTGGACAAAAAGACCAAGAAATAGTTTAAACCTTTCATTTATAATAACACAATGTCCTTTTCATTATTATCTTTTTATTTTTATTATTTATTTTTCTCTCAATGATATATATATTTTTTATTCTTTTATTTACGTTTAATAATATATTAATTTTTTTATAATTACTTATACCTATATATGAGATTTTTTTTTTCCGGTGTCATATTTGTTTTCCAATTTTATACTTTAAATACATTTTTCTTTTAAATTGAAAGAACTATTTTACCAATTTTATTATTTAAGTCTTTAATATAAATAAAAGGTTAGGGGTTTTGCTCTTTGGCTAGTGTTTGTTTTATTGTGAAATAGTACTTAGGTGATATTTCTTTTTAATTATTTTGTTTTTGTGATTTTATTGATTATATTGTAGTTCATTTAGGATGTTAAAGTGAGTTAACTTGACTTATCACTGTTTGAACTAAAAAAATGTTTGCTCAAATTGGTTCACTTTCTAGTGAGTCAAAAATTTTAATCTAGCTCGACTCACCACGAGTTACTGGTTAGCGGGTTGACTTATTTACAAATATTTTACTTTTCAAATTTATTTATATATGAATGATTTACGTAAACTCATGAGAGCCTAGTCAACTTGATTATAAACTCGTAAGAGTTCAATTTAGATAAATAAATACTAAAATATTTATAAAAATTACAATAATTTATTATTATATGATATCATAAATAATTTTTATATTTTTATTGAAATATTATTATTATTAGTTGATCATATTATATATTTTTTTTATATTTTCTTAACTATTTTTCTTATAATAATTTTAATTATATAATATATATATATATATATATATATATATATATATATATATATATATATATATATAACATATAACATATTTAATATTTTACAAAAAAAATGTATAAACGTTGACATCCACAAACTAACTTTGAGGCCCAAATGGTCAACAACATAAATCCTAAACTCAAACACAAAGACTATCTATCCTTACGAGTCACCGCAGTAGGAAGGCAACACATGAAGATCCACAAAACAAACCACCAACACAACAATGACGATGACTGACAATGACATTGGCACCAAATGAGAGACAAAGACAATACAATAACGAGATGAATTCACAAAAGGCGAAGGAAGCAAAAACCAGGAAAACCAAGTTTATAACCCTAATATGATAAGTGAGCCATAACATGATATTGTTTTATGGAAAAAAACAAATCTTGTCAAAACTCACCAAATCGAAAGCAAACCCTTAAGTTCAACAGATTCCACCTCCGATCCCACAATTCTATTCCAAGATTGAGTTTGCTTTCGAGTAAACTTAGAAGCATTGGGTGAACATGTAAAATTGTCCAAGTTAACGAGTTAACTCGCGAGTTTATTATACTACAATAAAAGTGGATTGACTCAATCAAGTTTTTTTAGTAGTATAATCAAAGTCTTTACCAAATCAATATTCTCCAAATATTATTATAAAAATAATAGTTAAAAATTAAAGTATTAACATATATAATCAGACAAACAAGTAAATAAACATCAAAACTATTCAAAATATTATTGATTGTAGTACTTAAAAATATCAAATTGTGAATCTATATAATTAGAAGTATTAAGTATTTTTGATGAAAAACTTATAAAAATGACAAAAATACTACAAAATGTTGTTGTTGGTGGGTTATAGGTGAATATACCTTCAACCTGACTCAAATCCGTTTATGTGACGATCAAAACTAAAGGTTTTTGGAGATGATATTATTCTTTTATGTGTGAATTGAAGTGGTCTCTTATTAATAATACATAGCTCCGTTAATCCTTCCTTAAAGTATCCATCACTTGCACAATAATTTGTAATTTATTTACTTATATTTAGTCTTTAAAAAATATTCGGTTAATTAGCCCAACTATAGTAAATTAAATGTAAATAATTATAACCATATTCGATATGTAGTTTTTTTATTCTTATTTATTATGATGCAAATTTACATTGATATTTTTAATTGTTTTAATTTATGTAATAATTTTATGAGATAATCTCTGTTTCATTAATACATTCTAAATCACTTAGTTTATTATAAAAATGCCAATAAATTTATGTAACTTATTATGTTTTCAAATATTTCATCTAATTGAAAAGATTTACTCATTCACAAAATGTCTATTTGAAAAAAAAAAACAATTAATCCGACACAATCTTCCGTTTCCTTTTTTAACAAATTGGAAAAAGTTAGATAAAAAGATGCTAAAAATTGAAAAATGATGCTTTTGACAAAACTAACCAAAAGTTCAAAATGATAAATAAAAACATAATTCATTATTGAATAATTTTTAATATTATGGCAGTTAAATATTTTATATACTTATAACTTTCTATTTTTTAATTTTTTTATACACTAATTCTTTTATAAATTTCAAGTAATATTTCATTGTTCATTGTAATTTAAAACAGTTATCCTTTCTAGACAAACAAATACTTATTGAAAAAAAAACAATTGAATAATTAAAACAATAATAAATGTTGTGTAATATTAAATCAATAATTTTAAAAAACGTGTAACAATAAAAACACAATGGAAAAACTTTAAGTAATATGTTCAAAAAGTATAAGTAGACAAAAAAACACCTTATCAAACACAAATAAAATAACTTTATCAAATAATTTCATTGATAATATAAACTAACTGCTTTACCATATACGCCCATAAAAGATATGATGTACAACCATGGTCTTTTTATACCTATAGTTTTTTTTTTTTGTTTCTAAATTGTCCAAAGTGGTTTGCTTTTGAAACTTGGACAATCCAGTAAAAATGAAAAATATAAATGGGCTTGCTCTATGTTCCTCCATTTATGAATTCATATAAGGCCCATAAGAAGATACCAATGATTGTATCCCTCACTAAACTCTTGACTAGGCCACTGATCCAGTCACCAGAAGAATCTTTCCCTACAAGGTCCCTAAACCTCAAATTTCCTGTGTCGCATAACAATGCATATATCACACCCTTCATGTGACCTTTTCCTATCACACCCACAACCCTTTTACTGTTATTCACAGCTTTGCTTCTCTTCAATGACCATGCAAGATACTGCACCAAAAATAATACACCATTCATACTTGCATTTGCATATGAAAGGATACTAAAAGTGTAACATAACATCTTAGTTAAGCGCATGAAACCAATTTTTCGGATATGACATTTAAAAAACAAACATATTTATGTTAGTCTTTGAAGGAAAAAACATGCAAGTGAAACAGGAAAAAGAAACACTTACTGTATCTCGTTCGTGTATCAGAGGTGACAATAAGGAAGGATATGAAAAACTCAACTGCTCATAAAGTTGTAATTTATCATCATCCGAACTTGCTTCCTGCAACTACCATTATTTCAGTCTATAGTTTTTCAAATAATTTCTATATGGCAAACCTTGACGTATATTTGTGTGATTGAATATCATAATGAACCATGCATATTTCTCTCTTACAGACATATACATACACACTTTTTTTTTTCTCTTTTTCCTAGTTCTGCACAATTTTTTTTTTCGCATGAATTGTACACTTCCCACTCTACAAAATCTTGCTCATAATCATCATTGCTCATATATCAATCCAATCATAAGATGAGCAATGACTCAGTTTTTCATTTAAATTGAAGAAATGAAATAATGCATAAACGATTCACCACATGTCTGTGAATCCCTCGACAAACTATAAAACCAAAATCAAAGGAATACATAGATCATTTAGACATTCCTAAAATAGCTTGTTCTTACATCAAATATTATTTCAATAAGATGGTTAGCTATCTGCAAGAACAATGTCAAAGTCCCTTTTTTTCTCCCATTCCTTAATATTCATTATATAGAAGCTAGAGATTTAGCATGGAAAAAAATAATATAAACTAAACTTGTAGTATCTTGATCAAACAAACTAACCTTTAGCTTATTTACAGAAATGTTTGATGAAAATGCTATCCCACGAAAAATTGATAACACTAAACTTAGTTTCTCATTCCATTTCATAGCCTTCCATGCTCTTTGAAGCTGCAAAACAGATAATAAACAAGGAAAAATGATTTTTTAATCATAAATTCCATCATATAAATCTGTCTAACTCCTTTTTTTACGTGGTTTGAAATCAATACATCAAGTTTAATTGAGGGAGAGGATGAGTGTATACACATAACACTTAGTTGTATCATTAAAGAATTATCTTTCACTAATTATCAAGTTAGCCTCATTGTGAAGATATAACTTTTTGATGGGTTTATATATATTTTCATATATAATATGGTTATGGTCATAAGCATGTTTATGGATATTGAGAGATTGTGGTTCTATATGGTTATATGACATTAGTCTTACACATATAAAACCTTAGACACCACTTTTACACCAAAATCTTAAGGCAATGTTGTTATGGGTCTTTATTCTTATATAGTGTTTAACTTTGTCTATTATATCCAATGTGAGACTTTTTGACTCACACTTGGACTATTCCCAACACTTTTGCACCCAACCCAACTAACATAAATACTTATCAAGCTTTCATGTGTTAATGCAAGTTATGACCGATAGAAAATCTGAAGTTACATACCGTTATTTCAATTGGTCGATCTCCTAAAACTATTTGTGCACCAACTTCTTCGGAAACCTTTCGGGCTGCACGAAACTACATTATAGATATTACATTTATTAAAAGACTTTCTACTTCCATGTACTAGAAATCTATAGTACTTTGAAACTACCTCATCACCGAAAGGGCGATTAATATCCGAAGAAATCTTTGATGAAAAGGCAGCCAAAAGTAATCGCAACGCTAATGCAGTTTGACCACCTGATATTTAGATAAACAGTAAATAAGTTTTTTTTTATAGATATTATAAGAGATAAAAATTGTGAAGTTACCTAGGTTTATGCTACGACCAACAGCTCCAAAAAAACCGGTGCCACTCAAGGAAAACATGTTAGAACGCAATTGTTTCCTAGGCTCTTCATCGTCAGAAACATACATGATCCCAGCTCTGGAAATGAGATCTGTAACAATTGAAGTTAAGATGTGGAATAAACAATGTGGATAGTATAAGTTGAAAAAGAAAACCCTGTACATTCGATTTTGGAAAAAGATAAGAAAGGGAAAAGGAAAAATATGAGATACAATATTATATTTGTCAAGTTAAGTTTTACATCAGTACAGTTCCAGTAATAACCAATATAGTGTATACTCATGGTATCTCTGAGAAATTATTTGCAAATTCATTTGTGACCTTTTATTATTCATTTTCATTCCATCTTCTCTTTGCACTCGCAATTTTGTCATTCTTTTCTAGTACATGTAATGTTGTCACGTTTCACGTTTTCTTCCGGTTGTAGTATACATTTTCCACTCATGTTTTTGTCTTTCTTACCTCACATCCGATTCATCGATCACAATATTAGATTCTCACTCCCCAACTACTTTGAGAGGATTTATACTTCATTCATAGTTCACTCTTCATTTCTTACAAATTGATCTTTGCTTCATATGTTGTCAATCTTTTACGGATACTCTCATTATTAACTCTTAATTTTCTTAAATTTCCCTACACCATGTTTCAAGATCTAAGCCATTTTTGTGTGTTATTATTATAGAGAGTTTGATTCTCATAAATATGAACATATGTAGATACTAATTTTTCAACATAATTTCTCCATCCATGGAGAATTTAAAAAACATGATATTTTTTAAAATCTTTATTAATTGTGTTGTGATCTTTCAACTTTCGAACAGTTAACATTTTCTTTTAAAATAATGAATTTGAACATAACAATTAAAAGTTGTTACAGTGTTTAAATTAATTACATGTTATAAGATAACCAACACGCCACTATGTTATTAACTTAAAAAAACTACACACAAAACAAGACTATGATTAATTCGCCACTAGAAACGGTTCCCGGAGCTGTGGAACTACAGGCCCACAGAGTCACGCATACACCATTCCCCATCAAGAGATGCCTTAATTGTTGAGACACGATGAATGATTTCCATGAAAGATAATGAAGCAGGAATATGATAACAGCAGTGGTTGTAGTTACCTGCTTCTGCAGAGCTCTACAACAACATTATCAGGCCTCAAAGCGCGCACCACGCGTTGTACCTCCATAGCCGAATCCTTGGAAACATGGGAAGTTCCTATCAGCCAAATGAATTCAGGTTCCACGAATTCGGTCCTCCAAGAAGGGACTGGGCCAAACCTCTTCTTCTGGACCAAGACCAAGCTCCCATTGTCGGCTAAGTCCAGCAACTCGGGGTGAGATTCGGCTATGGCGGCTCTGGACTCCTCCGAAATCTCTCGCCTGTAATCAAAATCTGGGGGTGGGGGTTTCACGGAAACCTTGAAGGGTTTCAGAGGTGTTGTTGAGAGGGAAAATGGGTTGCTCCTGAAAACTGGGAAGATTGACTTCATCGCAGTTGAGGAGTGGAGTTCGTGGAAGAGAAGCAATTTCCAAGTGATGACGATAAGAGCAGCTTGTGGAGGTGAATTTCGATGAAGGCTATTGATATGTATTCCCCATTTTGCTTCTTAATTTTTTTTTTTTTACTTTAATTTATGAAATATAAAATTTTATTATTTTTGTTTTAGTTGAACAAAATTTGATATAAATTCATACACACATCATTAGAACAACATATATGATATATAACAACTTTATGTTATATACTTTTTATGTTACTTGTCATTTAAAAATAAACTTCAATATTAAGGATTAAAATGATGAAATAAATACATTATACAGATAATTTAATTATTTATTATCAAACTATTTTTATTATATTTTAAATAAGTTAGAACATTTATAAACAAGAATTTTAACAAATACATAATTTATAATTTATTAATTTATTCCGAATTATAAATTAATTAAAAATTGTAAAATTAGTTAAATTTACTTTATGGTTGATTTCATCAAATAAAGAGTTGTAGTTTTTAAATTATACTATATTGTAATTATAATATACTATGCAAAGATTTAAATATAATTTGAAGTAATAACATTAAACAAGATTGATATGATAAGATCCACTCTCTGTCTTAAAAGTTTTGGGTCTAGTTTATTAGAGGGACAAAGGTCAATCCACTTGTTTTTTCAGGACCCCTCTCAACTGTCCACATACTTCCGATTTTGTGTCATCCACCCAAACAGTTTACTTACCTTTCTCCTCTTCTGAGACATGAGTTCAGCTAGGACTTAAGTTTCTTCTTCCTCTGAACTTACTGAACGTTCTTCTTCCTCCGAGGAAGTAGAGCTCTAAATATCTATCCTTTCGTTTCTTTTCTGTTTGGTTGCTCTGGTGCCACGTGAGTCTCAATTATGGTCTCATTTTCGTCTCCCTTGGTTCTGTTTTTCAGCTCCTTAAGTTGTTCCTGGTCATGGTGCTCCTTCCGCTACGAGATTCTTTCTCTTTAAGTTGTCTTTCAGTCAAGAGCTAAGGGAAGCTAGAATTCAAAAGCTTTTACATTGGTGTTTTTGCTGATTTTTGCTTGATATTGGGTGTTGATTTATACTAAACTGATGATAGCATGGAATGAAATCAATTGCATGTTTGTTTTCCATTGGTTTTTGGGCTTTGCATGTGTTAGTGCAGGTGGGAATCTGTTGTTCTCGCCTAAGCGAGGGATTTTTTTTCCAAACGAGAAGTTTTCGCCTAAGCGAGAATAGTAGAAACTCGTCCCTGCTCTCCGCCTCGAGTTGTCGCCTAAGGGAAGGCCTTTCGCCTGAGCGAGAGTAATCTCGCCTGAGTGAGATGAGTTAGCTTAAGCGAAAACTCGTGGTGCTCTCTGTTTGCAATCTCCCCTAGACGAGAGTTTCTGACTTGAGCGAGAGACTCTTGTCGTTTGAGCGAGAGAATCTTGTCGCTTGAGTGAAATACTCTTGTCGCTTGAGCGAGGGCTCTTTAGCTTAAGCGAGATTGACAACAAAATAATTTCAATTACTTGGTTGCTTCCATGATTTTGAGTGATTTACCTTAAAGCATGAAGTACAATGCCATGTATGTTTTATGTGATATAATGGGACTGAGATTTTTATTGTGCTTGGTATGAAATAAATCATGAATTGGTTGGTTGGTTGGTTGTGCATTGGCATGAGATTTTGATGTTTTGAGATAACATGTGGATTTGGTGTGAGAAACATGGATATGGTATGAGTTAGACGTAATTCCATGAGACTCTTGGCAAGATTTCATAGTGGTGTTGTAGTATATATAATCACATAAGGATTCAAGTAAAGTTGCATCTTGAAACTCTAAAGAACCGGTCATACTCACATAGAGTAGACTAATTTAAGTGGTGAGAGTAGCAAAAGGTCCTAGTCTTTGGCAGGATAATGGCCTTACATGATTATGGACTAACCTTGTGCATGGTAGGGTGAGACCCATCGATAATGGTTTTGCAAAGCATTACAAGTCACCACAAGTACAAATATCCAATGAATCCGATCTTTTTATATTTATCCGGATAATTGAGTCAGAGGGTCTTTATTGTTTGCCATCACATCACATGTCTTGTGTGCTTACTGAAATATCTGTTTAAAATATGCTTGTTTATATATATGATGAAAAATTATTTGTATCACTAGCTTACCCTTTCTTATTGTGTTTATTTCTTGTTTGGTTTACCTTTTTGTGATGATCACCACATCTTTGGTGTGAGCAGATTTGGAAATTCCTGTTGATAACCATGGTGATGAAGAACATGTTGAGTCTATTGAAGAACATTTCTTTTTTAATTGTAATTCCTTTCTTTAGGAGCGGTTTCATGTTCAACTGTTTATGTTTAAGGTGTTTGATGACATTGTTTTGTGCCTTAGTACCCACTCCTAATTTAGTATATATGGGATAATTGTAATAACTAATCCTCTATAATTCATGTCTCGTGTTATGATTATCTATAATTGTGTGATGCTTCATCTACTATAATTATTTTATTAAACTGGGATCTCACATATATAAATGGAATTTGTAAATATTTATTATTTTCATATATTTTAGTCGAGACACATACATAAGTGCATTTTAACCACCACAAAAAATAATTAAATAACAATTAAATTTAAAAATACAAAATAATTAATCATTATGTGGACTAAATTAAATATCGTTTTATAAACTAAAAATTATTAGTATGTAAAATAATCTTTATTATTTAAAAAAATTGTAATTAGTTTGTGAATTATAATCTAAATTGATATATAATATTAGCTAAGTTTTAGTTATAACTAGTTACTTTTGTTTTTCTTATTAAAAGTGTGTTGAGTAAAGATATCATGAATTGTGGTGATGAAAATAGTTTCTTAATCATTTTACTTGATGACAATGAAATTATCGAAGAAGATGAGAAACCCTTTATTCAAAATGTTGTTAATAAAAGTAATAAAAGTCATCCATCATTTTAAATTGTCTCTAATATCATTTTGTATAAACAAAAAAACTCACATGTTTTAATTTGTGAAGACAAGTAAACAAGATGATAAGACAAAATAACATTCATGCCATCTAGTTAATAGAAGAAATAAGCAACGAAAACTCATATGAAAAATATAAACATTTTGAGTACTTAATGGACTAAAATATTTATTAAGAACTCAAATAAATATACCTAAATTTATCATATACTTAAAACTCAAATAAACCTTTTGAAAAAACTTAGATCATCCAAAATGAAAGTACTTGTTAAATACACAATACTAGTGTGTTTGGATAGCATGGCGGAAACACAATCTGCACTTATTTGCAAAGGAAGTTAGATTTTCAATGTTAAAATGCATGTAAAACAAGATGTTTTTGTTTAAAAAACATTATTCATTTTGCATGTGTACGAAGGTTTACGTTGTGTTTATTTGAAGGGATTTACTAAAGGATTAGAGAGACATGATTTGAGGGTAAGTTAGGTGGTCACTTATAAGGATTTGAGAGAGAGTGAAAGGAAAGAATAAGGGAATTTCCTTATTTTTGCATCTATACTCATGTGAGATGATTTGAGGAATATTACAACTATGCTCTCAATTCATTTCCCCTTTCCTTAATTCACTAATAATATTGCATAATTATGATAATAATATAAAAATATAGCTTTTAAAATTACGCTTACAACAATCACTATAAGAAATATTACTATAATTTAAACAAATAATTCGTAGATAATAGACAATTTTCGTAGATAATTTGATGTTATTTATGAATTACGTACGAAACAGATTTCGTAAGTAATTAACTTGTAGGTAACTTTATCTAAGAAATGTGTATTCATAGGTAATTCTATCTACGAAAATAGTTGTAGGAAATAACTCAAGTTACCTACGTAAACCTTCATAGGTAAGTTAAAGAAGTAAATATATTGTGTTTTATTACTTTTATTAAAAAAAAGTTCTTAATTTATTCATTTAAATAAGTTTTATAAAATAAATCTAACTCATTTAAACATAATTTTAGACTACTTTCAATGTCAAGGGTAATTTGGTAATCTTCCATTAAATTTAATTTTTAATCTATCAGATCAATCAAATCACTCACCAACTTTCACAAACTTTACTTTTAAATTCACTCACTTTCACATCTAAACCCCTTAAAAAGAACAATCCAAATTGCATCCTCTAATCTACTCAAATTCATCGTCTCCCTCTCTCCCAAATAAAATATTCACAAGTGAACACACCCTTATGCTATGTCTAGATTGGAGTGTGGATTTGAGGGAGTGAATTTACGTTGATTTGTAGGTAAAGATGAGATTGTTTGAACTAAGGGAGAGATAATATGATTTCAGTGGATATGAGTGAAAAGTTTATAAAAATTTGTATATTATGTGATTGATAAAATTTAATAAATTATAAATTTTAATAGAATAAATTGTATAATTACCATTTTACCCTTCAATGGAAATAGAAAAAAATGATATTAAAATAAAATTAAAAATGTTATTTAAAATTAAAAAAATATAATTTATTGATATTATAATTAATAACCTGAAATAATTTATAATATAGACTATTTAATTTATATCTCCACATTTATTTAAATTTATTTTATTTAATATAAAATGCATTTATTTGAATAATAATAATAATATTGTTATTATTATTATATAATACTAATTATTATAATTATTATTAATATTAAAAGAAATAATAATTATATATATATATATATATATATATATATATATATATATATATATATATATATTTGTATATATAAATTATACGTTTCATCAAAGGGATGAGCTTGTATGGTATTTATATACATATTTTTTCAATGGAGCATAAAAGATTTTCATATTTCATTTTCATAAATCATTGGATTGTGACTATCCACCGGTGCGAACAAAGCTTTAATCCAAACAATTTTATTTTCACTCTCTCTGATCCATTCAAATTCAGTATTTCAAATTCATCATTTCTTCAACAAAGACTACATAATCAAGAAGCCATTAGTTGAAATAACTAAATTCAAAGATACAGTTTTAGATTGAAATTTCACAAATGAAAAATACATATTAGGAGAAAAAAATATTAAATATGATCAATCAAAGTTTTCAATAAAAATTAATCATTTGTGAAAGACTCGCACTAAATAATATGTATATATTATCTAGTTTTCAAAAGACTTCGGTTCATGCATAATAGTTTGAAGAAACAAAGCCCAATGAGCACAGTGCTCTTTGCATTGGCATAACATGTGGATCCATGAAAAGTGCAAGTCTGATCCAATAGCAGTTAACGACAAAGTAAGGGAAGCGAGAGAAAGGGTTAGCCAAATATTGAGAAACATGTCATAAAACTTATTAAATGTGAGACATATCTGTACAAATAGATTTCATGAATGTGTGAGGATATTCTCTTTGAACATACCGTTTGGTTTGTAAACAAGATGAAATCTAAGTAATTTTATCTAAACATAGTTAACTTTAAATTGACCATAGATTCCGAATAAGTAATAGAATACAGACGAAGATATCGAAGTTGCAGGAATCATGGGTATCAAAACTCAACTTGTTTCAGCATAAAAATTCAGACCCATATATTAAAAATTCGATTTAAAGTATCATGGTTGCTACAAGTGAGGTTATAATATTCCATACCATATACAATATTGTTGCTGTTACTGAAAACGCATGCCTCTCTAAGCCGAAAATGCATGCATCGCTTACCCTAATCTGTAAATTCTAACACCATTTTTGTAATTTGTTGAGAAAAATCACAGAATGAATCCTCTGCTGCGACGACCTACTCTGTAATATCATTCTTTTTCTGCATTATCTAAATGTACTGTATAGCGTGTTTTTAGGCCTTAATCGTATCAACTAGGCCCATGCTGGAAATCATTGTTTTTTTTTCCTACGTCACATTCTTACACTGGAGGACACACACTTCTCAATGTTAATATTGGTTTAATATCTCTTATTAATCCGTCTTTTAAATTTTGATATCTTTTAGTTACATTAATCATATTCAAGTTGTATTAAACTTTGTTTTAGTGGTTTTACTGTGTCTTTCACACACAGAAAAATCTTCTCGCTAATCTTTCTTCGTATGTTAAGTCATTTTGTTGTTTGATTGAGTTGTGCAAATAACAGAAAAAGATCGATGTTTATATTTAGAAGAACAACAGATACCGTCCACAGTGATGATACTACAAAACTATGTGATAGACATGCTTAAGATTCGGAGGGGGTGTTGTTACATTGAACATGTTCCGATTCTATAACTATTCACATAATTTAAATATTTTACCTACCATCACATGGTTCCAGCAAAATGAGTACACAAGTTTTCCCGAAATGTGACTTTCTACCAACAACGTACTCTCTGTGCTTCCTTTTAGCATCACACGCGGACATATAGCATGTTGAAAGAAAACATAAGACAAAGCATTGGACAAGGTAGAGCAGAAACCTGGAATAAAAATAGTTTAGCTTTGAGAATCTGAGAGTGAGAAAAGAAGCAATATTTAAGAGTATTTTTCTTATCTTTTGATTGAGAATCAAAGTTTGAAAGATAGTGACTACGGTTACAGTCTTACAGATAGACAAAAGTTTATGCTTGAAAGATGATGGTCTTGGTTGTAATAATTGTTTTGAAAAGCACTATGACATGACCCAAAAAAAGAAAGAAATGCACAAAGAAAAGAATGATGTTAAAGACCGTGACAAGGACGATTATTTCCTTATTGGTTGTGCCAAAGGAAGCATCATTTCATGGTTGAAGATGTGAGGTGCTGTAACCGGTGTTTGGATTTTATGACTCCCAACTATAATTTTATGCTTCTTTTTTTGGAACTTAGCTAACTTCATATTGGTGCCATAAGCTCTATTTTTCTTTTCCAAGATAAAGGATGTTATTCATTTTGAAAGGTTCTTATTGCTTCTCTACTTTCTTCTATCTTTTTCTTATTCAGTTATGGATTCATTACTATAAGTTGTTGTATTTTCATAAAAAAATTTCTTCTGTTATGAAATTTTTGTAATTTTTTATTATTATTTTTCTTAAGAATTTCATAATTATTTTTACAAAATTATAAAATTCGTAAGTATTTTTTATAAATTTTGTTGTAAAAAAATATTATTTTAAAATTAATAGTAAATTCTTGCAAATATTTATTTATAATAAAATTTGTTAATATTTTCTTAGAAAAATTTTCAAATACTCTTATTTGTTGATTCGCATATTGTATGGTATGATATTTTAAATTTATCATCCTGATAAAATGACTTCTAACTCTGACATATAGTGTAATATTACACCATTTTTTATTTTAGATCATACTGAATTAGCTTATATGTATAAAAGTGTTATCTAAACATAAAAATGGCCACAAATATATAAGTGTGACTTAAAACTACTAAAGGCCACATTTTATAAAATGTTGATTATTTAAGCAACATTTTTTTAAAAGTTGTCCATAAAAAATATGGACAAAACAAATAAAGTGTGGTATCTTCTTTGTGTATACATTATGAATCTTCTTCATACATATAGATTAGGCAACACCATTGCGTAAAATAGGAATAATTTTTTTTTATTGTTGCTTATATAATGAGTTTTATTTGCCTCAAACCTAGAGAACATACAAAAAAAATGTTGTTTATTTGTTTTGAGCAATATGGTAGAAAAAGTTAATAGTTATAGACAACAATGATTAAAATGTGGATAGTTTAGATCACACTTTTAAAATTGTGATAATTTAATTTTAGATATTTTTAAATTAACATTATGTGACCTAATTAAATCATTGTAAGATGATAAGATGAATTAATTGTCTTGTGGTGGAGGGTAGTTGGGTCAAGTCTCAATCAAATCATAAATCATAACACTTTGGTTGCTATAATCTTAAGAATAAATAGTTGAACTGTAATTATTAGTTAAAGCTTTTGGTTCAATGATAAGTGCTTAATTGGTATCAAAATAAAGGTCACAAATTCAATTCTTAGTGAAAAATTGTTCAAGGAAAGATGAGAAATAAAATATATTTAAAATGAAAATATATCTATTTAAAGAACAAACACCAAAACTTTGGTAAAAGTGAATACAAAAAGCACAAAAAACTTATATAACTAATTATTAACTATATATAATGGATTATAATTTAAATAGTTTATCAAAATGTTTGCATGAGAATGAGAAAATATGATCGATTATATCACAGGTATTTTATTAATATTTATGTTAATTTTGAATTTACATAATTAATTATGAATTTTTTATTATAATAGTTAATAATTATTAAAAATAGTAGATAATTTTTTTTATTTTTCATTTTCCTTCTTTTCAATTAAATAACTATATATTTTTTCCTTTTTATATCCTCTCATTCCTTATCACGTTATCCAATAAAAAAATATTACATAATTTTATTACAAAAGGAAAATAATTTCTAAGTTGTTGAAAAATATGGAATATAACATGATCATATGATAGAAAAAATGTGTAATATTATTGTTAAAATTATTGAAACCAATGTTTTTATTCTTGATGTCCTAATGCATTATGTCGACATTGTCAAATCATATTTTTGTCGATGATTTATTTTATTTGTAAATTTGATTATTCTATATATTAAATAAATCAAGTTAAATTCGATTTATATTTATAATATTTTTTTCTAACTTAACAACTTAAACTTTTGATGGCATGAGTCGTGTCATCATACATTAAGACAGTTAATAATCTCAATAAACAAGCATGACATTAAATCAAATAAGTAAATAAATGACGCTGTAAAATTCTACATGTACACAAAGTTCCCATGATTATACAGGCTTTCACAGTTACACACAGATGGCAAAGTTAATTAGAGAGATTTGTATGAGTTTTTCACTAAATAATGACCATTCAAATCAATATATATACACTATATGCGGTTACTTTTTGTTGGGTTTATATATATATATATATATATATATATATATATATATATATATATATATATATATAATTTAATACTATTTTTATCCCAAAATTTGAAGATAATGTGATTTAGGGTTATTGATAATTTTAAAACAATATGATTATGGACCTTTGATTTTATATAATATTTAAATTTATCTAATCTATCCAATATGAGACTTTTGATTCACACGTAAACTATTCTCAATAATTTTAAATTTAATATAAAATATAAACTAAATTCAATTGATGAATGCACTTCTGAATTTTGTTTTTCTAAAATTATTAAACTTTTTTCAAAAGAATGTAAAACTTTTATACTAAAATATGGCAAAAGAATATAATGTGAATTATTTTTATTAATTACCAGTAAAAAATATAAATATAAATAATTTTTATAATTTTATTTTAAATGTAAATGTTTTTTATAATTTTATTGTGAATAGTTTTTATTTATTTATTTTATAATTAAAAAATGATTAAATTTTAAAAAAATTAATTAAATTTTTAAAAAAGTTAAATTATTCAAATAATTATTTTAATTTAAAAAAATATTTAAAGAGTAAAATTGGAAAATGAATGTAGATAAAAAAAAGAATTCACTTCGTATAACTGTATATATCAGCATTGATTTTTTTATTTTTTATATTTATATATAAATTACGTAATTTTATAATTAAAAGTCACAAAACAATTTTCATCTTATTTTAATAAATATAAATATATTAAAATAACATAAAATTAGACTATAAAACAATCCTACAAAAATGCAGTCCCTTCATATTTGTTAGTAATTAGTTAATTCCAAAATATATTTATATTTATATCTATCTATATATATATATATATATATATATATATATATATATATATATATATATATATATATATATATATATATATATATATATATATATATATATGGTTTTATTTGATTTGATTGAATTTTTAGTTTTAAAGCATTACTAAATAGAATTTTGAGAAACTAAAATAAAATAAAATTCTTTAGCTATTATTTTTTGAATCGGTTGTAATTAATTAACTAATTAGATCATGGTCGAGATGTGAATTTGTGTTTATTGTCCAACAATAACACAGAAGAATCAGAAACATTGGTCAAAACACTGAAGACGAAGAAATGGCTTTATACAATACATGTTTTGTTTTGAATCTTCTTTTAGCAAATAACATGGCAGACACGGATATCTTTATTTGTGTGCCTTTACTAGTTCAAGGGGAGTGTGTGTCAAAAATTGTCTTTTTATTCCAAATCATTAATTTATCAAAATATTTATTACTTTTTCTACAGTATTAGACTGGATGTAACTCTGCCTTTACTGTCTTTAGATCTCAAATATTTCTTACAGTTTATTTTCTCCATTCACAGTGTTCAAATCCAAACATCTCTTCCTACTTTGTTATTAATGGGATAATAAAGAAAGTATTTTTTTAAAAATAGTGTATAAAATTTCACTATTTTCAGTTTCATCTCCTTAATTTCTCATCGCATTCTTATTTCTTCCACGTCTTTATTTCTTTTTCATCACCTACACATCTTATATAATTGTTTATATATAACCGAAATAATATTGTTAACTTAGGATGAAATCATATCAATACAGATATTTTGACTATAAAAACAGTATAATACTTTTATTATGTTGAATTTTCAAAAAAAATACTAAACAAAATTCTAAATTGTTTAAGGTATCAATTTACACTCGTAAAAATTCACAAAAATACTATAAATAGTACTGCATTTGCAAACATCCCATTCAGAATTTGGAGAAATTTTACTAAGACAAATTTCACTCATCTTCACTAAGTGAAAAGATACATCACAGATTTGTAATAGAGGAGAAGAGAATCACGAGTTATAAAATTATAAAAATATAAATTTATAGAATTATAAAAATTTAAAATTATAATTTAAAATTTTAAAATAATAAAATTATAACAACAACTCAATCCTATGATAAGATAATAATGATGTGTGCTTCTCAAAAACTGCACTACTAAATTAGCAAAAACAAGAATTCAATTAAAAAAATTAAATTTATTGATTACTCAATAAATTATAAAAATTTATTAAAAACTCAATTGAAAATTTATAAATTTATTAAAAACTTTAATTATATTTTAAATTCAATTAACAAACATTTAGTGTTGATTTTTGAAGTACAACAATGAGATGGTCACGTTAGATGAAGCATGAAAATGAAATATAAAATATATGAGATAAAGTAGACAAAAGATTTGTTGTAATAAGAAAAGGAAAATAGAAAAAAAGAAGAATGTAGATGCTTGGGGTGGTGGACCAATATTTGGTGGCTAAATGAATTTGGCATCCACTTGGGTGAGTGAGTCAGTGCCACACACTATTAACAGAAATGATTGGTTAGATTCTCTCCATAAATTAGATTTACTTCACTCTCCATATCTCTTTTACTATTTTATACTATCAATGTTTTAAAAGCAAAACATCAGGTCAGACAATAAAAATAATAAAAATAATAATGATATTTTAACGATTAAATTTTAACAATTTTTTTTATAATATGAAATGACATTTTTTAAATAATTTTTAAATATTAAAAATAAAAAATCACTTAAAAAATAATACATCAAATTATAAAAAAAATTATTTATCTTAAATAAAAACAGGACAAACTGGTAATTGGTTGAGATTTTTGGATACGGACAAAACAGCATCAGTGCTCATTGGTTGGAACGCAATACTCCTGTGCTAACTTACCTTTTGGCTCTCCATATTTTCAGCCATTCAGTTCTCATTTTCTTTTATTATATCTTTATTTTCCAGATTCTCACAATTTAAAAAAAATGGATGTTTAAAACTTTGTCATAGTTAAACCATTTCAATTTTTTTTTTCTGGAAGATTATTACAGTGAGATTTAATTTCTGATTTTATATAGATTATAAAAATTGTATGCGAATATTAATAATTCAATAATATAGAAATGGAAGGGAATAGAAAAGTATATATGAAAAGGGACTCTTGAAGAGATGATTCGGTTACTTTATGCAGATATCTTAAGACTGCGAGGTCGCAGGTTGCCTGATTTTGCTTGACCTGAACATTGTTTTCTTTTGCTGCTTTCTTTGGGGTGGCCCTCCATCTTAACCTAATTAGTGTCAAATGGCCATACGTGATCTCCCACGTGACGAGGGTGTGGGTAAGGGGACACTACCAATGGAGCAATAACAGATTTGTTGTACTACTAGATATATCTACATTCATTTCTACACATTATTCCAATTTAATTATTTATCTTAATTTTGAGTTATCATATAAATACCTTTAGAATATACAGGTAAGATATAATTTATACTGATTAAATGTTATTTTAAACATATAAAAACATATGTCGACTAAAAATGTTTCTTATTTTTTTATTTAATAATAAAAATATTATATCAATCAAAAATAAAACTAATTTAGATTAATATGACTAATTTAGATTCTATATAAGTGCAAACATGTTTTGTAAGATTGAGTTAAGTATTCTAATGAGATTTATAGTTTATTTATTGTGTCACAATTCGAAATATTTGTCGTTTGTTGGACATGTAATTCAACTTGTTATCGAACTTTTCATCGATGTCTAGTCTCATGCTCGATATCTATATATTTTAGTGTGAAGGATGTCTGTTGGAAGTTTCACACCAACTAAATATAAAATCAATTTAGAGTATATATATCAGTGTAAATTTTACCTATAAATTATTTTTATTTAGATTTAAAATTTAATTTTAACACCTTAAAACATAAAAAGGTGCTAATATGATTTTTTTTTTAAACGTGATTTGTTTATAATTTAGATTTTGTGAACACCGAGATTTATTTTATATTAGTTGTTGTTGATGAGGCGTTAGATGGTGCAAAGTGAAAACTAGGGGTGAAACCAGAAATGCAAAGATGTTAGCGACAAGGGATAATCCAAAAGGGAATGGGAGTGTACTGGTTGTGGACCAGGGAGGCAAAACTCAGTAACCAATTGCAGAAGCTCTAAATCATCGCAAAATGTACAGTGCAGATCTTTTATGATTTCACCACACACACCCAACAAAACAAACAAAATAAAAAGTTATATTCCCAAAGATATTTTGCTTTTGCATTTCCTAACAACGGTATAATAGTGATGTGATTGATTGATTAGCCTTTAAATAATTTAAGATCAATAAACCTGTTTAGGATTCCTTAATGGTCTTTTCCTTGTTTATCCATTTATAGTTAATGGTCTTTGTCCGTCCTTAATTAGTGTTCTTTTCATTCACTACAAAAATATGTGGATAAGCACTTTCATTTGATGATAAAATGATTTAAAAAATTTATTAATTTAACATAAGAGATGCATATTAAAGAAAAACAAGTGTAATGACTCCTCAAAATTAGACAACACAGACTTGTTGTCATTCATTGTTTAGGTTTAATATATAACTTTAAATACATTAACGTAAGTAAATTATGAGATACAAGTCAGTTTGGATTTAAAATATAACTTTATATATATTTTAATTTTTTAAAATCGTAAAACTCATATTTTAAAACATCAAGTCCTGGTTAGACCTCATAATAAGAATCAAATAGAAGTGAAGAAACAAACATTTAATCATAATTATTTCTCAAACACTGTCTTATTTGTTTGAAAGTAAAAAGATATTGTGTGATTGGTTGTTAAGTGGATATTTACCAAATCACACATGAAGTAATATAAAAAAGAAAAAAAAGAAAAAATTATTATTATCGTTTCATTTATAAGTATATTTTTACTAGAACATATTATTTTCTTAATGTATATAGATATTGCTCGGAGAGATGTTATTTTATAATTCAAACGATTTTGAAAAGGTAGAAACAGTTTTAAAAAATTAATAAAAAATGTTTTTAAAAGATTTAAATCATAAATAAAAGTTTAGGTTTGTTTTTAAATAAGTATTATATATTTATTTAAAACAATGATTTAATCACTTATGGTCATAAATATTGATATTTTTCTAAGATTTGTTTTTAACTAATCAAATAGAAATAATATTTAGAAAAATACTAAAAACAAATTCGAATATAAAGAGAAATAGAAATAGAAATTAAGATTAATTGTACAAAGTTTATAATTTCTAGTAGTCCATCAATTAATTATAATTGGTCAAGCTAAATTGATGGATTAAAAACAATTCAAAAATCCATATTCTGTAAAACACATTTATCAATTAAATAAAGTAACCAATTAAGTATAAATGAATCAAAATCTCAAGTTATAGGATTCTCAAGGAAGTTGTAGTGCAACCCTTATACAATAAATTAGCCATGCACTCTAACAATATAAAAGGGAAAATTATATTACTAACTATTAATATGGAAAGAGTAAATAGAATTCGCAAGAAGAACTGTAACCCTTCCTTCTTTGGGTTCATCATTGTTCTCTTATAGAAAGTCAAAGAAAGATTCTTCAAAGAAAATAAATCTAAAAAAGGTTTGAATGCGTAAAGTTTGTAACATTAAGATCTTTAAATAAAATGAGAATAGAGAAAAAAAAAAAGAAGAAGTCAAGTACTAAACAATACTTTAATTACCACAGATACTATTACATAAGAAATAAAATATTGATATTAAGAATAAAAACCGAGTATAGACGAGAAAAAAAGTAGAACATGAATAGAGGAAACACTATATAGAAATTAACTATATAACACTTTATCCACGACATCTATCTGAGTAACAAATAAGGTGAATGTTTCTCTTAGAAAACTCAAACTAAACAACAAAACCAGATAGCATTTTTGTAGGAGAAAGTTATCTGACAGTTATGAATTATTATTTTAAGATATAATAGTTAAGACAAATGCTTAAAGAAGCATTATCCAAAAACTGTTTTTTACATAAGCATTTTGATCTAGAAGCACTGTCTCAGGCACACTATAACCACATTTCCAACATAATGAAATTAGCCAATCACATTAAACTTCTTTCCACTCATACTAATGCATATATACTAGAAGATTTCCCCACTCTCATCTACAAAATCTCTCCCTAATTTGCTTCTACTATTCTATGCCCCATTTACTTGAGTGATGAAGACAATGCACAATATTGTTGGACACTAGCAAAATTAAGAATTTTATTGAGAAAATATTAACCTCATTACTATATAATTATTATTTCTTTCACAATAGAAACATTAAAAATGTTATCATTTCTTTATAATTTTTGTAACAGTTTGAAAATTATAATTACGTTTAATGGTAGTTTAAAAATTATATACTAATTATAAACAAAAAATGATTTTTTTAAATTTTATTTATCGATTTACATTCCAATTTTTTTATAAATAGAAATTATCTTGTATTCTACTTCTTTTATGTAAATCTTATTGGTTTCTCATCTTTATAATCATCAATAAACAATTAAACAATGACTTAAAAATCCAAAATTGTACAGAAACAAGGTTCCAACAAACATAACACATGATAGTCACAATGACAATTGCATATCTCTATCTTATTGTTTTTTAATTTAATTTCTCTAATATGGATTTGCTGTTTCATTTCCTCAAATAAGAATGCTGTGACCGAAACATTAACTCTCTTTATATATCAAAATCTCAGACATCATTACAACAAAATCCAATTCGAAAAAATCGTAGAAAATATAAATCCTTCCCATAAAACCTCTTCAGAATAAATAGACTTAAACTTATTCGTTTACAAAAGCATTAAGTAGAATTTCTCCTTTTTCTATCAACTTTTTGTTCCTTCTACTAAATATACAATTTGGTAGAGTTTTAATGTACTTATTTTAGAGAGAACTTATAGAAAATGTGGTAGAGAGATAGAAATTTTGTAAAACTAAAACACTCAATATCTTATTCATAAATTTCAAAATATTATATATATATATATATATATATATATAATCAATAAATATTTTTAGTGGTTATAAATAAACTAGAAAAAAAATTAAAAGTAGAACAAATAAAATAAATGAATTATTATAAATTAAATGTGAATGTTCACATACATCTTTACAAATAAAGAGATTATTAGTCAGAATCAGATTTATTTAAGATTTGAAAAAAAAAATCTTAGTAAAAGAAACAGGTAACATGAGTAAATTAAATAATAGAACACATTATTCTATTATACTAACATGCCAGTCCTTTTGTTGTTTTTTTTTTTATTAACAAAAATAAATATATTAAATAAAAGCAAATGAGTTGTTCTAAACTATATAGATAGTACTATGTACACATAAAAAAAGAAAAGCTAATAATTGTCTCCTCTTATAAGGCCATACATTTTCACAGCTTGCCATATATATTTTTCATCAGTCTTTCCATAGGGATTTAAATATTCTCGTGACTTAGGATTTAAGTGGATCATTATATCCCTCTGTGTCCCAGTAACATAGGATTTCAAGTGAGTGTTTACAAGGTCTAACTTTTACTGTGAAATATCAACCTAATATTTATATGAGTGTTCACAAGTTCTAATTTTTACTATGAAATACAAACCTAATACTTTATAGGGTATAAATCCTAATTACTCACATCCTTCCAATGACTTCTTAATAATTTTCCTTTTCATAATATTGATATTTGATTTTCACTATTAATGATATTCTTATCTTCATCATGTAAAAGAAACTTGCATTTGACTATTTTATTATTAAGGGCCATTTTTTTAATTTTCAAAATGAAGCCACTACGTACTAATAGTTATATATATATATATATATTTTACTTTTTCCTTTTTCCTTCAACTACGCATTGGGTTTCATCTTTGGCATGGAAAGCATGAGCAAGTGTTATTCATTGTCGGAATTCGAATAAAGATATTTCTCCTTTTTTATTTCTTTACTTTCTAACTGGCTCCAGAGTTCAGAGGCAATTTCTTCTTAGAACTCTCAATTGAACTTCTACTCATCCATCTTTCCTTTTCCATCAATCAATGATGGGAACGCCAATATGGGTTGAATTCAGTTTTCTCAGAATCTGTGGTAAGCAAATTAAATAATAAATACACTATTTCAAAGATCATTCTCCTCTTCTGCTGATTCATCAAAGAATTAGTCCAAACTTAAATTTCATGTCTTAAAATTGAGTTTTTCAAATAAACTTTTTAATCAATGATTAGGTTTATTTCTTTTAATTTGTTCCCTTCCTCGACTTCTTCGAGGTGAAAAATAAAAGAAATTCTTGATTGGGAAATAAAGTTACCATGATTATATATATGACCAAAGACAAATGATCTCCTAACTTTAAAGAGAGGTTCTGATTAAAAAAACTTTAGTTGACATATTTATATTTGTTGTTGGCGAAGGTTTATGTGCTATTATGTTAATAATTTAAAACTTTTTACATTTTGTTCATTATTGTTTTGGTTTTTTAAAGCAGAATTTTATGTTTGGCTCTGTTGAGATGCATAATGAGTCCAATCATATCAATTGGGACATAAACTTGGACATAATCTAACCGTGTATACATTACTGTAAGTAAAATCATATTCATTATTGCTTATGCTAGTGAAAATATTATATTTTAGGCATATTTTGGCATGTATAATCTATACATTAATATAGGTTATCTAAAAAAGACAAACATGTATATTTAAAATTCAGCATTTAGTATATAATACCATGTTAGTCGATATATGGAGACAATAAGTTAAATTAATATGTCAAGGTAATATAATTCCAGTTTCTCTGGGTAGGCTAATATTTCCGAAAAATAATCTGTTTCTTATCCTTCCTTTTTTCAATTGTAATTAACATGTTTGCCTAACATGCTCGTCATTCATAATACATTTAAACAAGTCATACGAATGTGTAGTGTACACTCAATTTTTGGAAATATAGTGCTTTACTATAACATATTAAATTATGTTTTATAAAAATCAAATGTAACATGTAAAATAACTTGGTGCATATTAAAAATTATGAGTATATATATAAGTGTATATTAGTTTTAGAAAAGAGCCTATTAAAAATTTATATCTTTGATGTGTAGTTTGCCAAAGCCTAAATTGTAACTTAATACAATTTTTGCATTAAAAAAAAATGCATGCCTACATACAAGCTATGGTCAAAACAAGCTTTTGAATAGGTGACAGCTAAAGTGTTTGATTAAATAGTTTAAAAAAAAAACTTGGCCTCAATAGTTTTCCTATTTTAATAGGTGGTCACGTTGTTATGGTAGAAAAACGAAACTAAGAAGCATGAAGTGTGATAAAAATAGTAATTAAAAAGCGATAAACACATAAGAGGGTGTAGAAGTGATGGATGATGAGAGATGGTGAAAGTAAAGAGAGGGTGAGACTCGTATAGCAGTACACAAAATGTGGTCATTAAAATTTATTAGTCATAAAGAGAGACCCCATCCCCATGTGTAGAAAAAAAAAAAGTGAAATCCATGATCCCCGATGATCGACCAGCAATTAAACAGCTAGAATTAATTTTGTTGCCAATTGTGTGCCTAATACGTGTTCATAGTGTGGCCTCACCCCAACGCACGACGTATCCTACCAAAACCCCCTTCCTCCGCCACGCGACTTCCCCACGCTTTATTATTACATCACTATAATTTATTAACCCCCCAATCCAGAAAAAAACCACCTTTGCTTTCAGGTTTCGTTTCAGCTCGCTCTCTCACCTCTCTAACCCTTAATTATTACCAACGACCACGCACCACATCCACTTTCATCAATTTCCTTAATCTCCACATAACATCAGCAGCAACAACCACAGCCAACCAACGAGTTCCTTCTATGTGCCTGTCTACAACAATTACTACTACTACTACTTCTACATGGATGGCAACCCTTTTGGAAACGTGCCACCCCCACCAATACAAGTCCCTGATAACTTCCCTCACTCGTCCTCCTCTTCGCCAACCCCAACCACGTCCTCTCCGTCTCCCACTCCTTCCGCCGGCTTCCGCTACCGCGGGACGCGCTCCCGCAGCGGTAAGTGGGTGTCGGAGATAAGGGAGCCACGTAAAACCAAGCGCATTTGGCTCGGGACATACCCGGCAGCGGATATGGCTGCGGCGGCCTATGATGTCGCGGCTCTCGCGTTGAAGGGACCCGACACGCCCCTTAACTTCCCCAATTCCATACTCTCCTACCCGATTCCCGCGTCATTGTCCGCCACTGATATTCGCGCGGCGGCTGCGGCAGCAGCGCAGGCTAGGCTCGTGAGGACGCCGCTGGAGGGTGGGCAAGTGGTAAACCCTGATATGGGACAGGAGTCGGAGAGGCGTGACGAGTACTATGATGAGGATGAGTTGTTGAACATGCCGAATTTGCTTGATGACATGGCCAGGGGAATGCAGGTTAGTCCCCCTAGGATCACTTCCTTTTCTTCTGATGATTCGCCTGCCAATTCTGATGGAGATAACCTTTGGAGCTATACCCTCTGATCATTGATTTCTTGTTGTTTGTATAAGGTAATTTCTTTTTTTGTTTGTTTGAGTTTGTGCGACCACGGATCAACCTACGCAAGTTGTTCCAGATTACAAGTAATGTTATAAGTTTCAGTCTTAAGTATGTTGAATATTCAAGATAACGGCTCCCACGGGATTACGAGGATATTTGTTGTCTCCTACAAAAGAAAAATGCTTGAGTGTGTGTGGGTGGGTGTTTGTGTCAGCGTCTGTGTTTTGGTTTGCCCTCTTTGTTGGTTGAAGCTGATTTTGGTTTTGAAGGCTCCTGCTGGGAAAGTTGCTTTGAGGTGTATATGGAATGGGATAAGGTCAAGGAATGAGATAAGGTTACTCTCATCATCGCTGGGTTTGGTGAGAGATGCCAACGATTTTATTAGGGAATGGTTTATGTGATCCGTTGTTTGTTAGATCCGTAGTAGTTCCGTAGTTCCGTACGGTCCAATCAGTTGGGGGAACCTAGCTAGAAGGATTCTACTTTTGATCATGGGTCTTTCTTTCTCCTTAGTAATACATAGACGATTCTATACATGTGTGGGGTTTGTTGCCCTTTTGGGGTACTTTTGCGGCAGATTTGTATTCGATGCATAAAAACTATTTCTGGCTGTTTGTAGAAGTTTCGGGATCTCTCGTATGTATGTATCTAAGCTCTTCTATAGTATATGACAAATAACTGGTGTATCCATTCTCTTATATGCTATGCATCTGGAGCCAAAGTTAGAGTGCACACAATGTTTCTGCTAATCATAACTTTCTTCATATCCAAACATAAAAGGCAGCCTCAACATATAAACAGGAGACTTGCTGTGCTAACAAGAGAAATGTAAGGGTTTTGTTCAAATTGTCCCAAAAAAGTTAAATAAGTTCGGATACATTAAGAAAGAGTTTTAGGACGGTTATTACTTGTGGGATCAACAGTTTGAACACAGAAAAGACCAAAGGAAGAGTTTCGTATAACTTCAAAACCCTTGAGTTTTCGAGGGTAAACAAAGAATTTATGTTTAAATAGGCATCATGAAATGATTAATTTCAAGGTAACACGTTTCTCTTTGATGTTTTGCAATTAGATTAGAAGAATCAATGGTGTCCTCTTTTTCATTCAGTAGAGTAACATGAAGAAAGATTTTCTTGGCATAAATATCGATACCGATCTATTTCTTGAGGTTGTTTCAGGTGTGTGTTGGTGGAACAAGATATTTCAGAACTCTTTATATCCATCATGTTCATGTCGGTAGTCTTACATATTTATAGTATATGACTAATATATACATGTTTCTGCTTTGGATAAGTAGCATTCAAATGATTCTAAGTTCACCGAAATCTTGACCAATGACCAGACAAATTATAAGAAAAAGAACAGTGATACATCAACAACGGTTGAGAAATGACAATCACTCCTTTTCATTTGGTTATGTTATGGATCTCTACCATGTGCACAACTAGAATGATTTTGTTGAATTAGAACAAGGTTTATAAATGCTGTTGAAATTGAAACATGGATGAAGATAGAACGCTCTGGTCTATGATAGACATTTACCTTTTAGAGGCCTTCCCTTGTCAATCTTTGCCGACATGATGCAAAGTTTGTGCCGACGGTTATGACAGAATGTTGATATATTGATGATCTGACCAAGGCGCCTCTATTTGAACAGTGACTTTTTTCCTTTGCAAGTGTCGTATTAACCAAACCAAATCTTTGATTACGATATTGTATTTTAATTTGTCTTCCTATCGAAAAGAAAACATTGAATGATATATAAGGACGAGATGTCAGTACAAAATTTACAACAATGCTTGTTTCACTGAGAAGAAAATGTCCTCCCTGTGATATGGTATCAGTGTACTTTGTTGATCAGGTTAATAGATGATTAACCAACGAAAATCATCTACTTTTACCTTGAAACTTTGAGGAAGGTTGATGTTATATGACAGTGTTTGACAAGATTAATTAATTTATACTTTATTTATCTTATTTTTCACTACTCTAGATCTTTTATGACAACATAATTAGAGAATGTTAGTTTATAATTATGCCTTTTTCTTTGTGTGTGAGAAGTTTCTAGAATTGAGATGTGTAAAAATAAAATCACGATCAATTATGCACCAGCCATCAAGAAAAAAAATAAGAAGAAAAGAAAAGAGAATATTAGGTCAAAAACATGGCAACTCATTATGATATAGCAGTCATGTTCTAGCTTCTACTGGAAAAATCTAATTTATAATTTAAAGCTTTATAATTTAAAGCTTACATGTACATATGATATAATGAGATTGGCAAATTTTCTGTTGGTCCAATATATTACTCTCACTTGTCAGAAACTTTGTACAGAGGTGACCACAAGATGAAAGGCTCACTCAAACAGTTACATTATGTTTATCATTAACTTTAAAATGCTATTAATATAGATTGATAACACAAATATTTTATATTATTATTTTTTCATAAATTGTTATATATATATATATATATATATATATATATATATATTTTTTTTTTTTTTTTTTTTTTTTTTTTTTTTTTTCGATTGTAACTTTAACGTCATATCTAGAATGGCTGGCTAGTCTAGATAGTTTCAGTGAAGATATTAAGTGACACTGAAATACTGTAACACTTGACAGAAGGAGAGGGTAAAAGTTAAATATTTT
>Ga0209589_1000290_pt1 | contig 64262 bp, 29 predicted proteins | sample CowpeawhiteBW_FD_187525 | JGI IMG/M metagenome (GOLD analysis project Ga0209589, IMG submission 187525) | Root nodule microbial communities of legume samples collected from California USA - Cow pea white BW (SPAdes) (version 2) | ecosystem: Host-associated > Plants > Roots > Nodule | place: USA... | reverse complement strand
GTTTTTTTTTTCTTTTTTTTTTTTTTTTCTTTACAGGCTTTAGTCCTCCTACAGAATTCATTTAAGAAATACCCTTTATTTTCCATGAAGGATTTCATGCTTTCCATAGTTTTCACCTATTAAGGTATTGATCCTTGTGAGACTAAAACCCACATGAATGTAAATACTGGAGTCAATATGCAAATAAAAGAGTTATATGGGGCCAACACTGAAATATAAAAATCAATGGAGAAGTTTGTAACACAAACTTGAAAACTTCAAAAATTTGACAGTGGCTGATGTTTTTTCTTCATTAGATGATTGCGACATGTATAGACTAGATTATGTTTGATTAAGAAATTTCAAGAGGCTAAAAACTGTACAACTCTAGAGAGACGAAGAATCTGTATTGGTTATTATTGATAAATAGACTTTTATTTACAAGAATTATTCTCCACAATGGGTGTATGTTAAGAAATTTCACATGGTTAGGAATATGTCCATTGTCCTCCTTGTCTGAGTAAGTCTTGGTGCAATCCTCTTCTTTGAGCTAACTTTTAGAGTTGAGTTAGATCCAGTGCATGGTTGTCAATTGCCTTAGTCATCACTTGTTAATTGCCTCATAGAGCTGATGTTTAGGAATTATTGTCTATAATTATGCTGATTTGTAATGATACTATATATATAATATTATTAATACCAGATTATTTGTGTGCAATCAATACAGTTTCCTTCTGTTCTTGAATGTGAAAAGGGAGAAAAATTGTGTAGAAATATTTTTACTAAACTAATTACTTTAAAACTGTAATTAGTCCATATCATGATGATTTTCTTGTTTGTTAATGTACTTCTTTTCATCTTACTATTTTCAGAAATAATGTATGCTTTTTATTACTGTTCTTGATTTCCTATATTAGTTGTTTTGGATGTGTATAAATCACGTCAACCTTGATGTCTTTCAGAGTTTTAGTGGACCTTGCAATACCATGTGATAAACAAGGCCCTCACGTATTTCAAGGCTTCACTGTTGGTTTTCATCCAAGATCATGGGAACTTGTGAGCAGTTTCTACCACTTACACTATGTTTGCTTGAAGAAAATATGCATAATACCTGGAATTAAATTAGTGGGAACTCTCATTTCAGTCCTCACTAGAATATTGGAACATCAATTTACTCCAAAAAAATAAAAATTGACGTCAAAGCGTTCTTATAGGATAAATTTGGGTCATTGAGGTAGCTTGACCGTGATAGAACTGGTACCAATTAGAGAGACAATTTAATATTTGCAAGAACTTTATTCTTTCTGATGTGTCTCAACGTGGAACGAGGCCCAAAAAACGGACAGTACGATACAAGAATGCCGAGTAATTTGAGAGTCTCCTAATAGGAGTTCTATTCCTATCATAGTGTTTGGTTGACAAGTTGGAACAGAAACAGAACATAACATTTTTTAACACAAAAAGGCATGCAAAAGCATCACAATAGAGACAGGCATCCCAACATGCCTGGCACCTCTGCTACTACTAATCATTTGCAGGAGACCAAACAATTTTTAGAAATGGAAAATGAGAGAACAGAAATACATTGGAAGAACACATAACATATACTTAATGTATTTAGAAAATAAAACAGGACAGAACATAGAAATTAAATAGTGGGACAATTTGGTCCCATAAAAAGGGTAGATCAACTAAGAATAAAAATGAAATGTAGATTTATAAGACTGAATTTAGTATTATAAATCTGCGTGCAGTTTTATAATACTACATTATTAAATTGAATTATAATATTAAACTTTCCTTTTATGAAATTGTAGGTTTATAATGGGTTGACCCAAATTGGTTTTGAGGAACCCCACCATGATTTTAGGTCAGGATTGCTGCTGCTATCACTTCTTTTAGTTAATCATTGACATCTTATTCTTTTGTTATCAGTGGTATGGTTTCACTTACCCAAGCTTTCCTTTAATTAGTACAAATATGTTATGTTTTCTTTTTACAGCTTTCATACAGGGCAAACTCAGGTAGTCCTGTTTATGACTGCGGTTGCCTCACTTTCGTCCCTGGTTCAAAAGCCTAGTTTAAAGGTACATTTTTTTTATTGAATTAGTCTCGGGGGGACTGTTTTTGGCTTTCATCAAGGCACTGAGGACATGACTATTGTTGACTGCTGCTAATTAGGTACATCCAGATAAGGGCCTGGAAGTTAGATTGTCTGGATCTGCTATCAAAGGGATGCCTCCTACAACTTTGTCACCCTCAATGTTGATTGTTGATTGGAGATGTATGGCCCCACTTATTTTAGGAACATCGGTTTCCTGCGTAGTTGCATTCGTTAAACTTTAATGTTTCGACTCTTTCCAGGTGAGGTGGCCCGTGATACCCCGTATGAAGTTAATATCACAATCCCTGTTCAGGGTTATGAGCCAATTCAATTTGTGCTTACAAAACAATGTGGTGAGTGATACTAAGTACTAAGCTAGAAAATTTAAATTCTACTGTTATTCCTCTTGTTCTTTGTATGCATTTAAATTAATATGAATACTGAACGAGTATGGGCATTATGCCTATGGTATTTAAATTTTATGATTTAGTTACTAATTTAGTCCTTGAGTTGTATGAACTTTAATTTTGGTCTTGTGCTTAAAACTTATTCATTTTAATCCTTACAAATAATATTTTAATCTATTTTCATCCCTATGCATATTATTTTTTAATTTATTATAGTCCTTACACTCTAAAATGCTTAAGGACTAAAAGAGACTTAGGATAGTATGTATAAGGACTAAAAATGATGATTTTTAGGTGTTAGGGACTAAAAGGTCATGTTTTTTCAATTTTACCTAATTTTCCTTTTTCTTTCAACTACCGTTTCTGTTGAATGAACGACCAGTCCTGTTGATTGTTGCAGATTATACGCAGGATCCTGGTGGAGGTCGCACAAGAGGATGGGCAATATTTGGAGTGCTGTCCTGCATGTATAGAAACTCTCTTATATTTAATCTGTATTCGATTATGCAAAATAAAAAATTAAACCAAGAATTAAGGGCTGAATATTGTAGTAGTTGATAAATGATTTAAAACGATTTCTTGTAGTCATCATATACAGATGGCAATGTTTTATTATTCTTTTTTATTAAGGGATGAATTTATGGTAATATTGTGTTGGGCAGATTTTTTGTCTCTTCAACACTCTTTTGTTGTGGAGGGTTCGTTTACAAGACGAAAGTGGAACGGCAGGTCAGTATTTTTCTTTGACTTGCAAGTTGTCAGTATAAGATCCAATGTCTCTGTTCCTCAGTGTTCTGCGACTTCTTCATAGCTTATCTTGAATATCTAACATGTTAACCTTTTGCAGCGTGGAATTGATGCTTTGCCTGGCATGACTATCCTTTCTGCGTGCTTAGAGACAGTGAGTTCTGAGCTACTTGCTAACTTTTATTGGAACTGTTGACTAATAGTTGTTTAATTCTGAACTTGATAATATATTGGGTGCAAATTACTCTTATTAGGTCTTGAGCTTCATTAAACTAAATATTAGACATCACTCCATTAAAGTGCTATACCATGAGTTTGAGGAATTTTAAGCATATGGTGAACATCACAATTTCTTTTTATATAATTTATATTTATCCAAATGGCAAAGCGGTGGGGGGAAAATTAGATGAGAAAAAGAAAGAACATATGCAGAGAAATTAGAATAGTGAATATTGATTTAGATAGGTTAACTTCAATTTTTATATTTGTATTTATTGGTCTAATTGAGAAGGCTTGTCAATAGAATAAGAACTTTTATTCAGCTTTATGGAAAAAGGAATATGAATAAGAGCAAAGAGAATGCTGTTTAGGGTTTAGGGTTTAGGGTTTAGTGTTTAATAAGTATTCTTAGCTCGCTGGTTAAGCAATTGAGTGTTAGAAGTGTAAAAACTTCCTATTATTTAGTATAGTGCCCATGAGGTGGTTATTTGCAAAACCTAAGAATAATACTTCCTTGTTCTCTTCATTAATGGCAAAGTTACGTTTAAGCTTCACTTAAAAATGCGATTTTTATTTTGAAAAGATTTAAATATGCAGGAAATGCGGTATTGCGTATACATCACCAACGGCGTTAAATATTAAGTATAAAAGTAACTAGAAAAAACCCAAACTTCAGACACATTTTATTAGTGGGTAACTGTTTTTTCGTATGACCCACATAAAATTTACCAAATAATAGAGAATGTGCAAGCTTTTGTTGCCAGCATTGCTGTTGATATAGTTTTTAGACACATTATGGGTTTGATATTGTTCCCAAATTTTGTACCTTGCTACCTTTTTTCAAACTGAAAAGAATGAAACGTCATAAGACCATGCACAGCAAAATCAACATTGCAGTTTGCAAGTTTGTTTAGCAAGATTGCCTACTTCATTTGCATATCTAACATTTGTTGAGTGTGTGATGACAATAGGTTAGTGGTGTTGGGCATGGCTACTCACGCCCAGAAGAAGTGAATAGTGCCTTTGGCAGTGAAGCCTCTTGGGAACGTCCTCCTGCTCCTCCTGGTCCTTCACAGGGTGAATGGAAACCATCAGAAACAAAATATGGTGCCATTTGAAAGTGTACCATCATACATTTTGTTTTGTTTATTCACAATCTGCCATCGTGTTATCTACTTTTTGGGAATTTCTTCTGCCAAATATGTTGTTTGTATCAACTGATTACGAGGGCTTTGAAGGCCCTCTGATATTTTATTTTGTAAACATAAAAGTCAGATAGAAGAAAAGAAAGGGTAGTTATAGTATCAACCTAGTTGCTGAATTCCATTTAATGAATTTTATAGAAATTTTGATAGGGTCTATCGTTTTTGTTTGATTCCATATTTGAAAAAAATAAATAAATGTATTGTTTGTTTACTTTATTTCAAAGAAATAATGTAATTTTCATCCGCCTGAACAAATTGAATATGAACTATTAGTTCTGTTCTGAGAAGATAATTTAAGCCAAGCAAGTGCCAAGTAAATTATGTGAATAATGAATTAATCGAATCACAATTGAGAGAGAATATAAGATTGCATGGTCGAAGAAAGAAATAAGAGTTTATTAAAGTATATGAAACTAAAAAAAAAAAGAGTAACGAATATAAGTTTGTTCAAGTTAATTATTTTATTAAAGTATGAGGGTTTTTTTAAAACAAAAATAGATATAAAAATGAGTATGAGAAACAAAATGGATATGTATTTATTTATTTTTATTCTCGTACCTAATTTAAAAATTTGATTATTATTGATATATATTATTCTCATACTTGGTTAATGGTTAATGCAGACTCAGTATTCGTTTTATACTTTGAGTTATAACTTAGTCCAGTATTCTATAAATTTTTACAAAGTATAATTTTTTAAAATAATTATGCATTGTTAATAAATATTTTTATTTAAAAATATTTTACATAATATAATATTATGTTTATATTAATATTTTTTTATTTATTACAACATTATAAAACATCCAAATTTAAGCTTTAAACATTTTTTATTATACAATTCTTATTATAATATTTATTTATTTATATTTATTGGATCAATAATGATAAAGATATACTCCTAATCTGTAAATCCACTCTCCTAACGAAATAGGAGGATGTAAGAAAATATTACGAATACTATGAATTTTCTTTAATTTTTTTTTTAACATACCTTATGATTATCATTAAAACTTTCAAAATTTTGTTACTTTTGCTATAAATATTTTGTCAGTTTCTTTAAAATCTGCAGAAAAATCTATACAACTTTTTTTTTTTAAACTCATACAAAAATTTTGAAAAACAATTCTGACAAAATGTAACTTTTTTTATAGATGTATTCTGTGTCATTCGAATTGATATTTTCAACGAGTAAAGTTGAATTAGCTTGCTAATAACTGAAGGCATAAGTTTAGATGAATTCGATTTGACAACTGTAGCTGAAGTTATTATATTATATGGTAAAAGACAGAAGGAGAGTGGACACAGTTGGAGCTAACACACTTTATAATCCAATCCTAATATTCTCTTCAATGCTCATACACTGGCCAACATTTATCTTCTTAGTAAGTAAGGCTATGCATATAATGCTAAACCAATAGAAGACAATCCCACATGAATATTAAACTAGTTATATTCTGCAAAAAATAGTTGGTATCCAACCATACCTGTTCCATTCACCACATTTTACCACAGATTTATCTTCTGTTACCTTTTTATACTTTTTGCTTAGTTATTTGTATATCCTAACAGATGCATAATAATTGAACAATTGTTGAAGGTTTTGAAGTCAAAAAGCATTCACATCTAATATGATAGGTCGACCAGAGCAGCTTCAAAAATATATCTCAGTAGGGTTAAGTCATTAACTGAGTCACTAAGATATAATTATTTATTACAATTAACCATTGAAGTTATCTATGTATAAATTTAACATAATAAAAATACAAATATTTATATGACTTTTTTAAATAATTCTTTTTGCTGATAAATATATTTTAAGATAATTATATTTTTTAATTAACTTTAAACTTGTGGCTTTTATTTGTAGATAAATTATTTTGATCGTATTTTTAGTTTCAAAATTGTTGTATACTATATACATTTTTCTATATATCTTATACATCTTTAAATATTTCCAAAATAGTTTACAATAAAATTAAAAATAGCATACGCTGAACGTTCTAGTGATTAATGTAATGGTTACAAAATTATGAAGTATAATTGTAGCATCAGTGAAGCAACCAAATTAAGATCAACAAAATCTATCTTATGTAAGAAAGTTTAATAGATGTTTTCTTGTAATATAGAAAAAACTTGAAATAAACTATATTACAAAGTCAACTAAGTAGGTGAGTCAACTTTAATTTTTATGGCGTCTCTCTAATAAGACAGAGATCATAACCTGCAGATTGACCAAGCTACCATTTGATATTGTGGTATTCATCTGGAAGCACCACAGGGACCAGGTAGCAAGGTCCTGCTAAATCATCTTTATTTTACTTGTTCCTTAAAACAGCGATTAATCTTTGACCTTAAGGGTGTGTTTGTGCTATAAAATTTACAAGCTTGTAATAAGCACTTCCCAGTAAATAAAAGTTAAATCTAAAAAATACAATTAGGTTTGATCTTAGTTGTCCAAAGTGAATGTATAAAGCAGAAAAGTGTGTATGTGAAATAACGAAGAATTGTCACAGATCTTGAAATAAGATATAGCAGTTAGGTATAATCAAACATGACTTTAACTGCAAGAATACGATAACATTGCCGCAGGAACAGGTTCAAAAACTTCGGCTATTGCTATGTCCAGCATGTTTGCTTTAAGCTATAACTGTGACCTTAGATCTTAAGCTTTTGAAACTAATTGCTTACACAATTATAGGTTCAATTTATAAGCATGCCAACTAAAACTCCCACGTGCTCCTTAATCCAATAAAAACGTGATATATGTAGCAGTAGATAATTCCAAAAAAATGTTAAAGATTCTGCATCAAATATGAAACAAATTTATAGTATATAATGATCGCAAACTTCATCTTATAAATTGATTTTATAAATTGAGTTAAGTTTAAAGTATTTCTTAGTATCAAAGTCATCTGAAACTTATCCTAATGAAATTTTTTATTTGTTGGACCTATCGTGTTACTGCTATTAGATCATTATCGATCCATCCATTAATATTCATTATCATGCTCGAGATATATATGTCTTAATTTGAAGGAGTATGTTAAAGATTACATATGTAGATTAAAGATAAGACGAATATACAATATATAAGTCAATTTTTTATGATTGAATTAGACTTACATCGTGTTCATTTGTGAAGATTTCCCCTCAAAAGAATTAGAGATACATGATTTGAGAGTGACAAGCGTATTTAGCTGTTGGTATTTGAGAGCGAAAAGAATTGAGGAATTTTTTAATTTTCTCATCTCTTCTCATATGGGTTGATTTAAAGGTGATTAATGGTAAAATATTATTGTACCTTCAACTCATTTCTATCTTTTATTCATCTACACGTGTGTTTCTTGTCTATTTTAAAATTATGCTTACAATAGTAATTAATATTCCAAATTTTTAAATTGTTTACCAAAATAAATTCAATATGTAAATATATTGTGTTTTTATTATTTTTTATTAAAACAATTATTTTTTTCTAATTTATTCATTTAAATATGTTTTTTATTAAAATAAATTCAATTCATCTAAATATATTTTTAAATTATTTTCAACAAGAACAATTTAATAATCTTATTTTTTTAAAATTAAATTTAATATTTAATCTATTAAATATTTACATATAAATCCATTCACTTTTACTCTCAAATTTCTTATAAATAATAAGATCAACCTCCCCTTCTAATTTACTCAAATTCCTCATATTTCTCATCTCCAAATCGATCATCACAAGTAAATAGAAGTTCAGCTCATAAAACAAACTATAAATTTGAAAGGGTATTTATGGCTACACCCGTCAATAACCTTTGACATGAATCATGATAGCAAAGCTTCGTGTTGAAGTTATGATATTATAAAATTTTGACAACATTTGAATCGTTCAGACTAGTTAAATTTATTTTCATTAAAAAGCTACTAACTCCATTCTTCCTCCCTTAAGGATATGAAAATTGGTTAGCTACCAACTCCAACTTTTTTCGTTCCTTTCCTCCCATCTCTTTTTTGTAATGCAGTAATTTTCCACCATCTTTCTTTTCTATAAATACCATTCCCCATCACAGCACCATGCAATGCAGCCAGCAGAGTTTGACAACTTCCTTTTCTTCAACCACTTTCTATTCTTCTTGTAGCTTGAAGTGATATTGAAATAAACAACAATGGCCACTTCCATGAGCTTTTTCTTGCTTCTTTCTTCGCTAGCCTTTGCTCCCATGTGTTTGTGTAACTACTACCAAGAGGGTAAACTCTACCCTCAGTTTTATGACTATTCATGTCCACAAGCTCAGAATATCGTCAAGTCCATCCTTGCCACCTATGTTCAACAGCAACCCCGATTGGCAGCTTCTATTCTCAGGCTTCATTTCCATGATTGCTTTGTCAAGGTCTTTCCCTTCTATTTTTCTGACAAGATTACTATTAGGAAGTATATATTGATCTTGTTAACACTGCATAATTAACTTAGTTATATATCACAAAAAACTTCGCATCATTAGCATTTATCGGTATCATATAATTATATGATGCTAGTTCTTAATCCTAATGGGTATAAATATAGTTAAATTATTATGTTATGGTGTTATAAGTCTCATTAAACATATACACATGTTGTGTTGATGTTATATGTATATGTTCAGATGCTTTTTCAAATTCTTAATGCCAAGGTGATGTTGCAGGGTTGTGATGCTTCATTGCTGCTAGATAGCAGCGAAAGCATCATCAGCGAGAAGGGATCAAATCCAAACCGTAATTCAGCCAGAGGATTTGAAGTCATTGATGCAATTAAAGCTGCCTTAGAGAGAGAATGTCCTTCTACAGTTTCTTGTGCTGACATCTTGACTCTAGCTGCAAGAGATTCAGTTGTTCTTGTAAGTACTTCACTACCCTCTCTCATGGTGATTTGGTTTCAGAAAAATACATGCACTGATTTCATGTTTTCTTTACATTTTAGAAAGTGAAATCAGGAAATAAAGATAAAAACATTTTCTGATATTCTAACCTCATTTTCCCACTTTTATCAATCCTGATTCACTATCCCTTTCATACTTGTACAGAGTGGTGGACCAAGCTGGGAAGTACCTTTAGGCAGAAGGGACTCTAGAGATGCAAGCATAAGTGGCTCCAACAACAACATTCCAGCCCCAAACAACACATTTCAGACCATCCTAACAAAATTCCAGCTTCATGGACTTGACCTAGTTGATCTAGTTGCTCTATCTGGTATGTTCCTTAAACTGAAACTTGCATGAATTTTGATGGCAATAGTGAGATAAGACTTTATGGTTGATGTTCTGTTATCCCCATGTCAGCATGCACCAACCTGAGTCAAATCTATCTGATATACTTCCTTTTTTCTAAACAAGTTTTATGCAATTGCTATAGGGGGCCATACTATAGGAAATGCCAGATGCACCACCTTCAGGCAAAGACTCTATAGCCAAATCAGTGGCAATGGCAAACCAGATTCCACTCTTGACCAATACTATGCTGCTGCATTGCGCAATAGGTGTCCAAGATCTGGGGGTGACCAAAACCTGTTCTTCCTAGACTATGCCACCCCATATAAATTTGACAACACCTACTTCAAGAACCTTTTGGCTTACAAGGGTCTCTTGAGTTCTGACCAAATCCTTCTCACAGACCAAGAATCTGCTGAACTAGTGAAGTCCTATGCAGAAAGTAATGACATTTTCTTTGAACAGTTCGCCAAGTCCATGATCAAGATGGGAAACATATCTCCTCTGACAAATTCAAGGGGAGAGATCAGAGAGAACTGCCGGAAGATCAACGCTTGAAGAAGCAATATCATTGCCGCATACTATCAAACATATTGTAGTCATTAATATGTGACAACATTTAATTTATGTTCGTTTTGTTTTGTGGTCAGGAAAATAAAAGTCGAATTCATCATGACCCCTTTGCACTGTGTTTCCTTCCACTGGGGTTTAGTTTAGGCTTTTTGTATCACTTTTGTGTGTCACGAAATTTGTGTATTCCAATTTATTTATAAAGAAGGTATTATTTTTCGAGAAATGATAGGTTGACACCCATATTTGACCACTTTTTTTACTACTTTCATAGGTTATAAGTTAATTTATTTTGGGTTACAAGTTAATTTTAAGGTGATAAAAAAGTGGTCAAATGTGGGTGTCAACCTATCATTTTTCTTATTTTTCGGTACTGGCTGTTTGAGGAGAGAAATCACAATGCTACATTGTAATCAAATTCAAATTTTAGTTATGCATACTTTCATAAATTTTTAATTAAATTTTTACATATTTTTAAAACTTGAAATTGTTTTTTGTTGAGTTTAAATTTTTATTAGTTATTAAAATGTGACACTGTTAACTTTCATTAGTTAATTAAAATTTCATTTTCAATGTCTGTATTCTATTCATGGAATAAGTTCTCACGGATGACGTTCAAAAAAAAAAGGTTTTTTCAATGTAATTAGTAAAATGGAAGGATATTAACCACCTTTGTTTATTAATTTAATTAATTATTGGCATTTTTTCTTATATTTAAATGATGATATTTTACAATGAAATGAGATATTTTTGCGATATATGAATTTCCATCCACAAAGCTTATAGCCTTAACTCATTATATAAGTCAACATGTTTAATTTTTAAAGATAATATATATATATATATATATATATATATATATATATATACACTTTTTAATATTATAATGTATTAAGGTTTTATATATATAAAATCTTAATACATTAAAATATTAAAAAGTATATTATTTAATATTTAGTCAAACAAGCCAATTTATTAGGCCTAAAATATTTTCTAAGTTACTCAAAGCCTTCACCAAGAAGATTCCATAGAATGGCAATGATGTTGTTAAAATTGGTAACAGAGGCAGGTATGACTATTACTCATATTGGCACAACAAAATGTAGTAATCTTCACATGAACAAAACGATCTACTTAAATCACATTTTACCTGGACTGCTATCACCAAGAATTTTATAAATGTTTCCGAGTTTCCCAAAGACAACAATGTGTATTTTTAATTCTATCCGAACCATTGTCTTATTAAAAGCCATGATACCCTTAAGGAAAAGTTAAAGTCCTTCCAAAAGATTCTATTGTGTTTACCTAAAGCTTTTTCTTCTACACTCTTATAATTTTTTATTATGTAGCCTTAATATTAAAAAAAAAATACTTTCTATGTTTTCGTGAAAGACTTTTCTTTCTTTAATGGTGACAACAATGGTGTGTAGCAAATATAACTTCAGAGTATTGGTTGAACTCTTACTAACAATTAAGAATGTATTTGTGTAGAGGTAAGTGGTTGGAAGGGTTAATGCTGTTTTTCAATATTCTTTTTCTATTTTGTTATTCGAAAGTCTTTTAAGATAACTTAAATTTTAAAAAAACACTTGGGTATTACTTTTTTAATGAGCCGAAGTTGTCTAAGAAAATATTATATTTTGAATAATACAATTTGTAGTAACAAGAATGAAGAATTTGAAAAGTCTTATTGAGAAGAGCACTTGTATTATTATGGTAGGTTTTTTCATTAATTTTAAATTAGGTAATCTATAGCCCATCCATGGAAACATATGAAAGAAAAAACTAGTATGGATCATATATCCATTACTTGTTTATACATTTCCAAATTACATGTTTTAGAATGTTATTGTGATTATAAAATTTGAATTCATAATACTTCTAATATTAAATAATATTAAATGTATAATGATTTGATTCACAAAGTTGTAATGAATGATGAGTTTTTGAGGAAAATGTCATATAAAATTAACATGTTCAATATATATCAATTGATTTAACCAAAATTTGGTTAAGTTATGAATGGAATCATTAAAGAAGATGATTGTAATGATATTTTTACAACGAATAAGGTGAGTCATATTATTGTTACACAAAATACGAATAAGCTACATGTAGGTATGTTGTAATCTATTTGTATATGGTGTTTGTTTGCTATGTTCCATGACTTACTTGAATGAATTTAAATGGTTGACTTTTATTTAAGTTTGTCATTGTTATATCAAGATTATACACATCAAACAAACAAGATGTATATGTTGTTAGGATTGAGAAAGACTTAAGTACAAAGCATTCTATGGACTCTAAGCATAGTAAACAAAGTGTGACAACTACAAAAGAATATGTAATGCAAAATATACATGTAGAAAATAAAAAAAGTCTAAGAATAGAAATGTAACATCTAATGAAATTATTTAGTGTAACATATATGTTCATTCTAATAAGTGTTATGGCTTGAGATCAAAATATTAACGTTGTTTGTGGGAACAAAATAGAGGTTCCAAACACAAACTCCTATTCCCTAAGAGAATTAAAATTCTCATTTCCTTAACTCTTAATTAGGGAAATGAAAAATTGATTCCAAATATAAAGTTTTGTTCCCCTTATATCTTAATGGGGGTTGATTCAATATGTTTAATAGTCTTATATCATGTAGGAGTATATATAGAGGACAATTTAAATACACATTTTGCCTTCAACCCTCTGAGAGGTCTTCTATTAATGAAGTTTTGAACTCCAAAGCACACAATAGATACGGTAAGTGACTCTAATAATGTTTTTTCAATAGGCTTAAGTCAATTATATGTTGCATTTATTTAAGATTGTAGGTTTAATACCCAGAGTGCTAGTTAGGGATGACAATACAAGTCGTCCCGACCAGCTTTGCCTTGTCCTACATTTGGCCCACGCGGATTGGGCATAAGAAATACATGTAATTTCTTTGTCCTATCCTACATAACATTTGGACTTCGGGTTTGTCGGTCGGCTCGCGGTCTGCATAAGAATTTTAATAACTTTATTTTTATTTAATTAAATTAGTAGCAATAATAATATCTATAAACTCTTTTCTTAAAATAAGAAATATTCATTACTTTATAATTTATAATTTTTAAGTATAAACTTCTTGAAAATATAAATGACTCTAAACGGGAATAAAACAAGGAAAGGATGAGAATGAGGTCTAAGTGTTGGCTACTTGTGCAACATATATAAGTGGGCTAATATACTTAATCTATTATGTATTTTTTATTTTCAGGCCTACATACCCGTCTACATACATTGTCATCCCTAGTGTTATCATTCTTATAGCATCTATGTCATTAAATCTGAATGAGAAAAGAACTTTATTTTGATCCTTAAAAGATTTTTTACTAAGTGTATTTTCGTCTTTGTCCATGGGAAATCATGGAGTGCAGGAAGAAGAAAGAAGGGGCAATCACGGAAATGAAACCGCCCCGGCCCAATCCAGCCCAAATTCGACGGTTGTTATTCGATCACTTTCCATTTCAGTGTGAACGGAAGGGGCAAATTCGTAAAACAGATAAGCGTCGTCTTCGTGTAGGGTTTAGGCGGAAAACACAGACCCTGTCACCACTCTCATCTCATCATACTCACCAACACCATTACACACCAACAGCTTCTTCCATTCCCCCATCCAATTCAATGCGATGTTGAGAAACAAAACTTGCCACTAACTTCCTCAACAACCATTAACAATGAGGTTCTATTCTCGCTTCAAACACTTATCCCATCTCCTTCAAACCCTAACTCCACATCAAAACCCTCCCCTCGCTTCTGCACGGATCTCGATCTTACCCAACGCGCAATCCCTACTACGACCCTCTCACGCGCGTGGCTATTGCACCGCGTCGCAGTCGCACACTTCGGAGAAGGTGGCGGCCATCGTAGACGAGGTGATGGGACTGACATTACTGGAAGTTATGGACCTGGTGGAGGTGATGCGCGAAAAGCGCGGTGTCAACGAGCTTCCAATCATGATGTTGATGGTGCCGGGAATGGGGGTGCGGGGCGTGCCGAGAGGTGCGCCCAAGGGCGGCGGTGGCAGCGAGGGAGGAGAGGTGAAGGTGGCGGAGAAGACGGCGTTTGATTTGAAGCTTGAGGGTTTCGATGCGGCGGGGAAGATCAAGGTGATTAAGGAGGTGAGGACCTTCACGAGTTTGGGGTTGAAGGAAGCTAAGGATTTGGTGGAGAAGGTGCCTGCGGTGTTGAAGAAAGGGGTCACGAAAGAAGAGGCTGAGAGTATCATTGCCAAGATGAAGGCGGTTGGCGCAAAGGTTTCCATGGAATAATGAGGTATGAAGTGTTGCTGATTAGCTTTGTTCTTGTAGGATCCTGTGTTTTGTTTAGGGTGGCTGGAGAGTGTGCTTCCATGCTTTTACTTGTTGCTCGCACGGTTTTCATAGTTTTGGAAGTTTCCATAACTATATTGGCACCATAATTCAGGCCCCATCACCCGCTTTTACGGTGATTTTGGTCATTTCCCGACGTAGGTAGTAAGTTAGTTCTCATAGTAGAGATTGGTTAGTATGGTCATTAGTTAATAGTTCAATAAGCTCTAAATAGAGCATGTATCACTATTATTTTTATTATTTCAATAGAACTCTTCTCATGCCTTTTAGGCACTCTGGATTTTTGGCCTCAGCAAGCTGGGTCTCGCGTGTGGCTAATGCAGTTCAAAATCTTTTTGTCCACCATCTTGTTAGTTGTGTTTCATGACGTTTTGTTCTGGGGATGGTGGGTTGCTAGAAATTCCGTTGTTTAATAAGGAATTAGAAAGTTTTCGGCTTGTAAAATTAGAGAAGACTAGGTGTATCTTTGCTTGTGCTTTCCAAGCTGATGGCGGGCGGGTTTTTGAAAATGAGAAGCTACATGAAATAGTTTTACTTGGATTTGGGAATTTGGCGTGATGGCATTTGAAACTGTCGTTAAACCAGGCAGGCGTAATACCTGATTATGAGGCTTATCTAGAGAACTTGTTTACATTAACTGAGTTATCTGCCTGGCTATTTGTCACCTACGTTGATATCACACGCTCGTTAGCTCAAGTGGGATATCAACGTTTAGTTGAACAGTTAGAGCATGATAACATACTGCCGAGGTGTGTTTGTTCCATGTCATGTAACATTATTCCTCGAAATGTGAACTTGGGAATATGACATTCCTGTGTTCTTCATAAGCTTTAAAGATATTCTTTTGGGCTTATTGATTCAATTCTCATTGAAGTGTCATTGTCATATTTGACTTCATTTTCCATGTCATGATTACGGATTGGGATGTTGTTTATAGCCCAGCCGTAAGATCTGGTATCTCTCATTTCCACTCCCACTTCTATCTTTTTACTATCATTTAAATTTAAAAAATGGTATTTCCATAAATATTAAATTCTAACCAGACATGTATTTTAATTGATCCAAGAATAGCATTCTGGGGAATGTAATTATATACCTCAAAGCAAACATCCTGAGTAGATATAAATAATTTGAAAGTATCTCAAGTAGCCTTTTTTTATGGTTGAAATTTGATTTAGTGAGTTATCCACATGGCTATTTGTAGGGATCAAAGAAAAAGAAATTTTGTCAGCAGTGATCCTAACAACAACCAAAGTTTGAAGCTCCTAGGTTCAATGAGATGACTTATCCCTCCTTTAGCCAGATTGCTGTACGTAAGCAAATGCTAACCATTGTCTGTTTTCTCATACACTCTTTCTAATGTTAAAAGGATTCTTACAAATGCTGTGGATTTTATATTAAAGATAAGAGTAAGTGTTGGAAGGTTGAACTTCTATGAAATTATCAATAGACAACTAATTTGCCTAGCGCAATGAATTATATATGTTAAACTACGACAATATAAAGTGGGATGTAAGTTGAATCAGTATGTATGTCCTGAAATGGGGAACAGTGTTATACTGTGTATAATTTGGTTTAAACGCTACCATAAGAGATTTTTGTCAATCTCAATTTCTAATTAGTACTTATTATTTGGCCTTGCCTAGGAAAAGACAAGATGACGTACAAAAACATGGGGTAGAGTATTTTTTGCTTCGATCAAGTGTCGCAGCTTATTCCTCACATTCAAGTTATCGGCAGGTGATGGAAGTCAATTAATGCGTTGTTACAAAGCGAAACTGCTATCCCTTGTATTTGAAAACTTTGCTGAGCACACTATGCTCCCACCTCACTGCCTTTTTTTTTATTGATTTCTCCTTTACATAAGGCACATTTTACCTTGAATTTTTTATCATTTCTTAACCAATGTTGTAGAATTGGTTTATGACAATGGAATCATTTTTGAACCAACATATACATGCTTCTTGATGTTGAAGTTCTCGATCCAATTGATTTTCAACTGAACTACCATAATGGTTTGTGGTATTGACTTCATTTTTTCTCTCCTTATGAAGTTTTGATACATCCCTTCCACCTGTTTGCTCTTACACAATGTGCATATGCTGTGCACCTCATTTCTGTTAAATCCTATACGTGCATAATTGCATGGGTAAATCAGTCTGAAAGCAGAATAGTTTATGAATGAGGAATTCGATAGCCTCTTATACTCTTATCTCGACTGGTGGTTGAAAGACGCCTTCTCTAGACATTCGACTTTAGTCTTGCAAGTTCTGGCTCCCAAGAATGGTGCTGAGGTTGGACATCCAGTTCATCTATAACTTATGAGGGGTGAACTTTATTTACGGTTTTAATAATAATTTTTGTTTTTTCTGACGTATTGCTTCCTTCAATTTTTAATTTATTGTCAAGAAAGATACTTCAATAAACTGTATGGTCATTTTCGTGTATGTAACTTAATGACTGTTGAGCAAAGTGATTTGTGTTTGAATACCTTTCTATTTTAACAATTTGAAAGAATTGGATGGACCTAAAACAACTAGAAACAGTACCTGAATGTGGAACCAACGTTTGAGGAAAGGCCAATTCTGTTGTATGGCCAAGCCTACATTTTGAATATCTTCCACAACGAACCGAACACTCAATCAATCATTACTCATATTTTTTGTTGGTTCAATTTAGTATCCAAATTATTTAAAATGATTTAAGTTTGTCATCTTTGTTAAGTTGGAATTAACACTGTGTCTGAATATGATGTGTGTCAAGTCGTGAAATTTTTTATTTATTTTGTTTTAAAAAGTTATAATGTGTCAGGTTACGTGGCAGGTTTGTCGTGTCACATGACAATAGTAAAACTTGTTTTTAATTTAGTTTTCTATTTTAAATTTTTTGTTCAATTTAGTACTTCTATTTTTTAAAATGATTCAATTTTGCTCTTTTCAATTTGAGATCAAATTAGTAACTAAACTTAATTAGAATTTATTTATACATGTTACAATAATTTTTTTAATATATACATCAAATCATTTCATTTAAATACTCAAATTATTTTAATTTTTATATATTTAACTTTATAATTTTTTACACTTAAAATGTTTTATACGTGTAAAAAATAAAATAATTTGAATATTTAGGTATAGTGATTTGATGTATAAATTCAAAATAATAATTTTAATATGTATATATAAGTTATAATTAAACTTATTTACTAATTTGGTTCCAAGTTGAAAGGATAAAATTTGATCGTTTTAAATCATTTGGATACTAGATTAGATTGAATGAAATTTTATAACAAAGGACTAAATTTAAAATAAGTTTTAATAGTGTCACGTGTCATGATAGTAACCTGTTATGTGGCATGACAGTAACCTGACACGTGACAGGTTATAAATCTTTAGAAAAGAAAATAAAAGTTAAAAAGTTTTACGACTTGACACACAGAATACGAAGGCAACTCCAATTTAACGAAATTGAATCAACAAAAAATATAGATACCAAATTGAACTAAATCAACAAATTAAGGAACTAAATCGGTAATTATATCCATTTTTAATAATCCATTCGTTCAATTCCTGTTAGTTTGCTTCAAATGGAAGTCTAATTTATTTTAGTTGTAATTTTAAGGCAAACTCATTTTCATTACTTAAAATCACGTTTCTTGATAGTTATATTTGTCTGGAATCACGTTCCCCATAATGGTTGAATATCTAAAATATGTATGAGAATGAGACATAATTTTACGGATAAAAAAAAATCTGATGCTTCGTATTTTATCTTGATAGATCTATTTTAAAATAGGTATTCGAGATGTGAATCATTTGATTTTCATCCAATGCTCGACCCAAATGATCGAGTCTGTACCCATCGATTGAGCATGCTTCATCTAAAAAATGTACCCATCGATTTCCACAGCCATAGATTTTTAGATCTTTGGTATTTGAGTGACATGGTATGATCATATTATGGAGGGAAAAACATAATTTAATATAGATTGATGATCTAGCACGATTGATTCTAAGATAAACATATTTAAGAATATTGAAATTCCAACTATAAGAAAGAAGAGAGGATGAGACTTTAATGGATATTAATTAAGACTATTATAATATATAAACTTAAATACTAATATTTATTTATGTGGAGCTTGTTTGGATAACTTCTTTTCATAATAATTCATAAGAATGAAAATTAAATAAACTCTTCCAAAAATCAAAATTTAGTTTATGAAATTAGTTAACAATCATCTTTTGGAGAAGTTAATATGTGAGAAAATTACGAAATAGTTTAGAAATAGACTAATTTAAGAAAAATATTTCACTTTTTTTTTTTCTAATTAAACGTAGGAAGACAAATGATTTATTATTATAATATACAAAGAAGATTCTATTTTATCTTTAATTATATTTTAAAATAATAAAAATAAATATCCAAATGGCAGGAGTAAATAGAAACACAACACAACAAATCACTTATTTTTATATATATATATATATATATATATATATATATATATATATATATATTCACATCTCAGTATACTGTGCCTCTTTCTCATTATTGATAATATAAGAAAAATATGGCAATTAATATTAAGAAATAACTAGAAAATAAGGAAACTAGTTTTGGAGGATGTTTTTCAATATGATGAAGTATTTTTATACTTTAAACAATTTTAATTAGATTGTTATTTAACATGATTATATTTTATTGTTTAACAAAATTAAAATAGTATTTTTTTTTTACGTGGAATGTATTATCATTATTGAGGATTAATACTTAGTGTTATCTTTCACGATGACATATTTAATTGAGGTGCATTTTTGTCTTGATCATTGTTGTTACTATTATTGTGAATTATCGATGTCATTTAAATCATTACATTGATACGGTTTGTATTAGGGTGTGTTACGTGTACGGTACATATGACTAATTAACGTTAATTTTTAAATTTAGGAAAAATCCGAGCTCAAGAAAGACAAAGATGAAGAAATTTCCCTAATTGCAAGATTTCTCCTAAATTGAAGAATTAACGTTAATTAGCCATATGTACACATAACACACCCTAATATAACGTGCTACCTGTACAATGCTCCGTTAATGGTTTAAACGGCGTTATAGAAAATGACCAAATAAAACACCAATTGTGAAAATAAGGACCATTTTAAACGTTTTATGAAAATGAACACCATTTTAAACATTACGTCAAAATGAGGATTATCCACAATACACACTACGAAAATGAGAACCAAATGTATTTAAGCGAAAAATAAAAAAATAAAAAATAAAAAAGGTAGAATGAAAAACTTGAGGGGAAATGAGAAAGTAGACACAATATTATTCATTAACGTAATAGACAAAATCAAACCACACTGCTGTTTCATTCATACTATCTCCATTTCGAATTCAGTGTTGAAATCAATTCAACTCTGAATCTGAACCTTCGCATATTATATCATATAATGTCAGGGGAAGCGTCTAAGCGCCACCAATGGCAATGGGAGAACGCCACTGCCGGCGCCGCTGCTGGATTCGCCACCGTCGCCGTTATGCATCCCCTTGATGTTGTTCGAACTAGGTTCCAAGGTTTTCTCTCTTCTCGTATAACTGAACATTTCTGATCTTTCGTGCCTTCCATTCTAAGACGCTTTGTTTGATTCTGCAGTTAACGATGGTCGAGTCGCGCATCTTCCCAGTTACAAGAACACTGCCCACGCCATTTACACCATTGCTCGCTACGAGGTTTGTCATTTCTTAATCCACCAGCGTCTATGTTTTTTATAACTAATGGTTCAATTACCGACGTTCTTCTTTAATTGTCAATCAAAGATTCAATTTTCGCTGTTCAATGAACATGTATTTTGATCACTATATACACAAGGAGATTGCCCTAAGTAATTTGTTTGAGCTCATAGCTTTTGCTACCATATCATGGTTCGTGAAGTATGCCACTTGTTATGATTTTCGTATGTCCTTGTTCATTAAGAAAGAAAACTATCCTGGTAGAATGATTGTCGAACCTTCTAGGCATAGAGTTGTTAGAATGTATTGAATTACGTGACGTCTTTACTCCCTTCCTAGTAAGTTCAGCAGATGTTCAGACTAATAAATCTGACAAGACGAGTACTTGTAACTCACTCCTTTGAACACTTTCTCTTTTATTGATAAAATTTTATTGGAAATTGAAAAATTATCATTAAAAAAGATGTGAGATCCTTATGATTTTGAAATTTCCAATCATTTTAATTAATAAAAGACTGTGTTGCAAGTATTTTCATATGCAAATGTGATAAACTCAGCACTATGGTTTCTGGTCGTCGGTGATGAGTGATGAGAAGCTTGACAAGGTTATTCCAATTGTATTCTTAATACTTTTATAAAAAATCTTTAAATGCCATATAAATTGCAACAGAGGGAGTACGCGGTAAGGTTGTTTGTTGCCCACTTCTGGTCCAACAGGCAAGGGTGGTTGTGGGGGTGGGGGAATCATGAGTCAATGTTTTTGGTTAATGGATGGTTGCTTTTGTCATTAGACGTTATCTTTCACCTTGATATTATCACTGTTGCACTCGCCGTTAAGACCAATAGTAAGGCTCATTGTCCTTCCATCCACATATTATTCATTGGTTTGGTATGGGAAAATTGCTACAAGCAAGAAACTTTTTGCTTTAAGTACTGTGTATGTAATACTATGAATGTGTTACTTATATCCCATGCTGCATCTTGCAGGGATTAAGAGGCTTATATGCTGGCTTTCTTCCTGGGGTTCTTGGGTCTACAATTTCGTGGGGTTTATATTTCTTTTTGTAAGTACTAATTCCATCGGCGATAATTTGATTGAAGTCAAATTTTATGTTTTATCTTATCATTTTTATGTCTGACATCTAGGAGAGAATGATATTATAAAGGATGACTGGCTCTTGGGTGTCTCAGTCCTGTTGTTTGTGCAACAAATATGCATTCTCTCGAGTTAAATTTTAACTTTTTTAAACAAGTTTGAAAATCACTCTCGTACTCACCCACCAAATCAGTATGTCAATCTCTTGGTTACAGTTAATAGTAGTTTCATTAACACCAAACAACTTCTGTAAATTTACTTTCTATGTGCTGCCAAAGGATTATCCTCCCTGTCTTAATTTTTTTACCTGCCGGAATTGAGTGATTAACTATTACCATTAAGTGGTTCTGGTTCATCTGCTTGCTTTCCTAGAAGATCGAAGTCAATGTACCTAACCTTTTTTCATATTGCAGCTATGACAAAGCCAAACAAAGATATGCAAGGAACCGGGAGGGTAAGTTGAGCCCAGGTCTTCATCTTGCCTCAGCTGCTGAAGCAGGAGGTTTGGTAAGTGAGAAAAATCCCAATGTTATGAATAGAAAGTCACATATATAATTCTAGGTGAATGTGTTGTACAACACTGCTTGAATTTTGCTGCCCCTAAGATTTGCTTTGTAAATTTTGTCACTATGGGCTGTATGAGAGATGAAATGTGATACATTGAAGAAATTTGACATATCCAAACCGAGTGATTCACTTTATAGGGAAAAGGGAGATGATATGGCCATTGATTTGAAAATCAACAATTGAGGTTGTGATAAAATACATGTAAATATAATAAAATATGAAATCATCTAAATCTATTCCTTTTATTTTCTTTCTTGTTGATGGATGTTACTTTTATCCATGTTGAAGATCTCACATGGACTGAAGATATAACCAAATTATAATATATATATTATATATATGTGTTTGTGTACAAACCTTATTTTTGGTTTTGTGAAGTTAATTTAGGCCTAAAACCCACGCTTTCTAAGACTCTCTAAAGTGTTCCCGTCAATTTAGATTCATTTTGGAGGAATAAAAACCACAATGAAGTACTTTAGGTAAAGTAAACTGTATTTTATCAATTTGCTAATGAAAATTACTGTTTGATCTTTTTGTGACGATGGAACTAATGTGCTTAAGTTTTCAAATTTATTATCCATCGTGATCTTGCTTAGCTTTCATATTTGTATGATTAGGATTCCATAGCCGGCCAAACATTTTGTGGGACATCTTTGTGTGGGATGGGATCACAACTGAATCTTGTTATTTTTGTTTCCATTGCCTTTGGTCAGGTTTCCTTGTGCACAAATCCTGTCTGGCTAGTAAAAACGAGATTGCAGCTTCAAACTCCACTTCATCAGACACGTCCATACTCTGGGATTTATGGTCAGCTCTCCATCTTAAATTAACTTTATTTTTTTTTTTAATTTTTAACCTTGGGATTTTAATTTTTACAGCATTCATATTATTTGTGCTTTGACTGTAGATGTTAGCCATAATTACATAGCTTAATTATTATCTTTTACATAAGACTATTCTTAAGCTTAGCACCTTACTCTAAATTGTTTTTGAAATTAGTATCTACAAGTTGAATTTGAGTACAAGTATTTAACAGAGAGCATCTATCTCTGCCACCCAAAAATATTTCTATTATGTGTATTCAGTGATTCATTAGTAACTAGTATTAAGCATATTCTTTCATCCTATTTATTTTTTTGCATTGTCTTGGACGATGTTTATTAAGGTTGAGAGAGAGAGAATGAAAAGGAGATTTAGATTCCATGTAAAATGAATTGGTGATCCAAGAGTAACTGACTGTAGTCAATCTATTATATTTAGCTAACTAATCTGTAACAAACCTAACTGAATACAATCAAGTATATGGAGCTCTAACTAACCTATAATAAATCTAAAATTAGAGTTAGTTAGGAAGAAATAAGAGACCATCATACTGCTAAAGTGACAGTTATGCCCATACTACTGCTGTACAGAGAAAAGAAAACTATATTTTTGCCAACTTACTATAATTATGTTGGTTCTGAGGCTAGTTAAAGAAATAGTTTTCAACCTTAATTTAAATATATTATGTAGATGATTTCATTTGTTTTGAGAAAGGAAAAGAATGATCAAGATGTAAGAGTTAGGTGCATAAGTTGACTTTATTTTTTTCTTTTTTTATTTGTGGACAAGGATAGTTATGTTTCACTCAACTACCTAAAATATTATAGTCACTGCGCAATATTGTTTATTATAGTTATGTTCTTCATCATATAAATTGCTAACCAGTCATGAAAATTTTTATCTGTAAAAATTAAATATCAGATGCATTTAAAATCATAATGAGGGAGGAAGGATTTAGTGGACTTTACAGAGGGATTGTCCCTGGTCTATTTCTGGTATGTTGCTGGTTCTTTGTTATTTTACCTATCAATCTTAGAACTTAAAATTTTAACAAATTAAGTATAATGCCTGGGTTGTGCTTACGTAAAGGTAAACAATCTTATTCACCCTAAAAAAAGTCTAGGTCTTTGTTTTCCAAACTATATTCAACATTGTGCCGTTTGCCACTAGCCACTTGCACACTTTTATCTGCCAAACCCCAAAGACTATCAGAAACTTCATTATTGATCCTTCCTTTTAATAACTGTGAGTACGTTTGGCATGTGACGGTCTCATGATCACTATATATGTTAGCATGTTTTGTCTATTGTGGTTATATTCATCAATATATGATTTACTAACTAGTTGTGAAATTGTATTTTAAAATGCAATATCAGATGCATTTAGGACCATACTGAGGGAAGAAGGATTTAGTGCATTTTACAAAGGGATTGTTCCCAGTCTGTTTCTGGTATGGTGCTGGCTCTTGTTTTCTTTACTGTCAATCTTGGCACTTCAAATTTTAAGTTGTAAATTAAATATGAACACCACACCTTTCCAACTGGCCACGATGAACTCTGAATCTCCAATTAACATTATTGTGAAATACCAACTTGACAAGGACACCAAATATGACGTGAGACTATGTCTAATGACCGTAATATAGGACATGGGGGGCAATGCTTTCACATACCTGTGCATATCACAAAGGGTCCTAGATCCTTCAATTAAATTGCTATTAAGTTACTAAGGATGTGTTTATTGTGTGATTGCTACATGATCATTAACTTTTCAGCGAAATGATCTGCTGTACCATCTCCAGCATTCACACATATTCTATGCGAGGACACGATTAAAAATTTGTCCACGAAATTCCTGTTGTCCTTCTACCTTTTTTCCCTTGCTGTGTAGCAGTCTGGTGGGAATTATTCAAGTTGAAATCATGAGTGAAATTATAATTCTTTTTTTACCTGTAGCTTCTGGAAACTTAAGGTATGTAATCTTGAGAGTGGATGCTATTTTTCTAAAGTTTGTTGAACTTTGGAGCTATGAAGAGATTAGTGGGTTGAGGATTTGACAAGGCAATATTGACAATATTCTTTAGGGACCAAAAGTACAATTAAAATATAAGGTTACAAAACTCACTTCCTGAATTTTTTTGCCCAATGACATTTAATATATGCTTGTTATGTTTAAATATAGTGCCAGTGCCAATGTATTTTAGTGATCATGGTAGGTGATCATCACATGACAAACATTCCTGGGGTTACTTAGTGGCAGTAGGACGAAGGGATCTGTTGTGATATTTCTGACAGTTTAAAAGTTTAAGGTGAGAAGTTGCATTTGCCCCAAATTTCAGGTTGAGTATACATTTTATTCTCAAACTTTATATTAAAATTCTCCTAAATTTGGTGTAATTTAGTATACACCACAACCTTCCTTTTCAGAATACCATATCATCATGAAATTTTGAGAAACTTTTATTTTGGGAATCATTATCCAAAATATGTACAGCTTAGAAACATTTAACTAAATGGCTTTTGAATACGAGGAAATTCTTGTTCTAACCATATGTTGACCATTCCACTAAATTATTTTTGAGATTGAAATTTTTTTCTTAAAATTAATAAATTTGGAAATTTTCACTTCATTACCAGCGATTACATGGTAAATAGAAAGTACCTAGCAGAAAATTTGGCTGGAATAGTGTTAAGCTTAAAAGTAAAGGAGGAATCTGCTTGTCATTAAATCTAATTCATTGGGTGGATTGCATCTTTATTTAAATTTATTAACTCTTTCCTTATGAGGATATTAGTAATAACAAGGTTCCCTGCATTTGTATCTGAAAACTAATTGTATTAAACCTTTAGCTTATGATAATTTTTTGCTTAAGCTTTTTAGTTTTATATTCACTAAAGCCATTATTAGGTTGATACTTTACTCTAGGGTGTGGAAAGCCAGTTTTAAAATTTCGATGCCTATTTCAACTATATCAAGTATTGACAAAAGTCCTAAATCATACTTATCAGCTTTTCATTATGTCTCAACAGGTTTCTCATGGTGCTATTCAGTTCACAGCATATGAAGAACTACGTAAAGTTATTGTTGATTTTAAGAGTAAGAGAAGTACAGTACATAATCAAAACCCAGATAAATTGCTGGTAAGTTAGAGGACCTTGGATCCATTTAACTCTCGAGCTCACATGCATTGGACTTTTTACATTTTTCAAATGATTATTTTGATGAATGACCTTTCTAATCACATGCATTGCTCTCTAAGTCATTCTTCTATAATCATAGCTGGTAGTTTGGTAGAGAAAAATGATGCGTGTCATGAATCACGACTCTAATAGTTCCTGCACGTCAGTAGGGGATGCCTATAAGACTTGATTGATTGTATACTTATTTGGTTTTACTGTATTTTAGCTGATGTTAGATACCTCAGCTTTTATTCACCATTTTGAAATGGCTGTGTAATATTCGGGGACATTTAATTGCGAGAAATTTAGCTTTATGCATATCCTACATTTTATTTGTTTCAAGTTTATAGCTTTATAAGATATGTCTGAGTCGCGTACTTTAACTTACTGTTATCTAATGTTTACAAATGATTGCCATTGATTGTGTTATAAACAATTAAACATTTTCTTATCCAGCGCTTACAGTTGTAATGTTTTCACATTGTATTATTTTTCCCAGAATTCTGTTGATTATGCTGTTCTGGGAGCAACATCAAAACTTGCTGCGATACTGCTAACCTATCCATTTCAGGTACAACTGTCTGTCCCATGTTTTGAATTTATATCTTATATAGTCCTTGAAATTGATATATCAGTAATTGATGAAGTTGCTTTCACTCCCTTTCTTTCAGGTTATGCGTGCCCGATTGCAGGTACTGAAATGTCCTTTCAGAGATACATTGCATGTTCCATTCTATTAACTGCATCACTACATCTTCTGAGTTGTTCTGAAATTCCTGTCCCTGCAGCAACGGCCTAGTGGTGATGGTGTTCCAAGATATATGGACACTTGGCATGTTGTGAAAGAAACTGCACGGTACATAACTACACATTAAAACTCACCCAGATTTAGTTTACATCTCTCTATTGACAACTATGCACGGGAGAAACTTGATAATTTCAAATTGAACTATGTTTCTTGCCATTATTATTTTGGAATGTTCTTGCAGATTTGAAGGTATCCGAGGTTATTACAGAGGAATTACCGCAAACCTGTTGAAGAATGCTCCTGCTTCTTCAATAACATTTATTGTGTATGAAAATGTTCTAAAATTGCTTAAACCGACTATAAGGAATGATTGAGAGTATTTCATTTTCCTTCATGTTTTTTTTCCTCTCCTTGGCCTTTATTATGGTTACCGAAAAAAAGATTGATAAGAAAAACAGAACCAAAAATTATTTACATAAAAAAAATTAATAAATGGATATTTATAGCTTTTACTTTTTAATTCTTTGATAACTGCTTAAAATTAATAATAATAATAAACTTAAGTATAACTTAAGTTAATTATATATATATATATATATATATATATATATATATATATATTTTAAATAAAAGACCCCATGATGTGTAAAACTAAATTATAATAATAAAAATAAATAAATTCTATGTATATTTTATATATTTAAATTTAAATAATTAATCTATTTAACACGTGTTAGCTTTTACTTTATTTTTCTATTTTTTATAATCTACTGTACGAAAGAAAAAGGAGTCAGAAAACAACAGACAAATAAAAGAGCGAAACGCGCAAAAGCTGTTTAAAACGACAGCTTCCAATCTTGGTCGTTGTGGGCTTCATTCATCACAAATCCCAATCCCAAATAATGAGACGGTGGCGGCGCCGTAGACAATGAGAGCAGCACATTGCGATTTCACCCAGAAGCTCCTTCCTTTCAACACCGCCCTCACCAAATTTCCCCTTCAACGCACACAACCCTTCTTTCTCCAGCCCCATCGCATGGCGGATCCCTCGCGAGCCGCCAATACGCCCGCGCCGCACCCAATCCAACCCAAACCCCACGCCCTCACCGATGATAACAATCCCAATCCGCCGAAGGAGATTCCGCCGCCACCGGAGAAGCCGGAGCCCGGCGATTGTTGCGGCAGCGGCTGCGTCCGATGCGTTTGGGATATATATTATGAGGAACTCGAACAATATAATAATCTCTACAAACAGAACGATCCGAGCCCCAAACCTTCTTCATAGTCTTCAGCGTCGCCTGGGTTAGTGTTATTCATTCGTTGTATCCTCAGTTTCGTGAAAACTTGATTATTTTTCTGTCCCCTCTTCTAAGAAGAGGAACCAAGTATTTTTATCTTGTATGTCGAATTGTATTATAAGAAACTCTTTTTCTTTTTTTAAATATCAGGATTAAATTGCACTTCCCAAATATGCCGTCCTCAACATGTATTTTACTTTGAGGATAAGATGCATTGAATTGTATGGAATATCTGTGACAACATAAAGTGTGGTGTCTGGTTTAATCAATATGTACGTCCTGATGATGGTGTATAGGATTATTCTATGTATATTTTGATGAAAATTTTACTACAATGGTCTTTGGCAATCTCACTTTCTGGCTAGTATTTCTGCTTTGATGCTTACTTCTTCACTCTCAGCTCTTATCCTTTATTTATTGTAATTGAAAAGTTTGGTGAGCAAACCTCACTACTTTTTTATTGTTATTTCTCCATTACCTTAGCCACTTTTTGCCTTGAATTTTGTTCATCGTTTTTTAACATGTATTGTAGAATTGGTTTATGACAGTGGAATCAATTTTGAATCATATACATGTTACTTGCTGATCTAATTAGTTGTTCTACTACCATGGCCACGCAATCATTTGTAATGGACAACTAGAATTGAAGTTAAACACTTATTCCCCCAATGTTGCCTCCTGATTTTAGGCTTCTCATGACTGTTTTTTGCAGTTTTTTTTTTTTTTGTGGGATAGACATTATTTTCTCATTATTGTTTATCTCCTTCTATTTTATGGGGTTTTGATAGATTCTTACAAACTGCACCTCATTTCTGTTTAATCTCATCCTTTTCAGAATTGCTTAGGTAGACCGTCTCTGAAAACTGATTTGTTTTGCGAGGAGGGAAGCTAAGCAGCTAGAATGAGTTTCATAGTCTCTTACACGTAGTTGTTTTCTCTCCTCTCCTTTCGCAAACTATACAAAATTCGTTCTCTTTCATTCTTCTTTATCATTTGGATCTTTTTCTTCAAAGTCAAGTCACTCACCAAATAGGCCATAAATGTGGAACCAAATAAGAAGGGAAAATTCCAAATTGTGTGTTTGCAATCGATACTTGCTTTGATTTTGAGAATTCATTAGAAACCTTTTAGTTCTTGTTAATTTTGCTTTAAATTTGCATCCTGATAATATATCATATGAGGTGTTTGGTAATATGAAATCTATTTGGTAAAACATTTTGAGCAATAAAAAACTTTTGACACTGGATTTCTTTTATTTTTTTCTAAATTGTATAATTCATAATTATTTTGAATTAGCTAATAAATTTAAGATTTAGTGTTATTCGTATAACTCATAATTATTTTTAGTGTTCTTTCGGAAGGTAAGTGTAATTTCTGAAAATATAACCCATTGTAAGATTATTTTAGAAGGTCATTTATAACTTGGATAATTCAAAAGTAAATTGATATATTTTGATTGGATAATTTGTAAAGCAATTTTAGATCACCTAATTTGGAATTGGATTTATGACTTGAATTTGACAATTCTATTTTAACATTTTTGAATTGGTTAATTTGGAATTGTATAGTTTGGTATAGATTATGCAATTCAAACATTATATTTTATTCTTTCAAATGCTTATTCCAGAATGTATTTTTTGTTTTAAAAATATAATTTGTATTTGTTTGATAGAATTATAATGGACGATTAACTTTAGATAGAATTATAATGGACAAAGTGATGCTCTTGTGGTGAAACTTGTCGTGTGTCTTGCACAGACTCTGACATTAATGATAAGCTATCTCACTGAGGCAATCATCCTCAGACATCCAATTGAAGTATGAATGTAATATAGATTGATACCATTTCATGTATAAAACCACACATGCAACTAGATGTGTCCCTCTGTTAGATTGATTCATAATTAGGTGATTAACAAAATGTAACCATCTTTCATCTAACTAGTAGTAACTCCCCCGTCATAAGATAAATTTGTGGGAAGGAAAGGGGTGAATGATGATTTGCATGTACAATATTAGTGCAACACATTTAGACAAATGAAGATGTTTGTAAGTTCCTAGGCAAATGTACCTAGAAATCATGGATTTCCACTCAAATGGTTCGTCGATGATGTGATGTTCCTCATACAACTTTCACTTGACAACATTTAAGGTCAAACTATCAAGCTAGAACCTGATTTCTTTAAGCACAGATAATGCCCGACCTACCACATATTTGTTAGTACAAGAATGATCCTTAACATAAGTCGAACTAATATCCTTGAGAATGATGTTAGGAAAATGTTTATATATCCACACCTATTACAATATTGAGTATTGACCAATGTATATAAACTACATTTGCAACGTAGTATCAAACAAATCCAAACGATTAAAGTAGTGACCAGGATAAGTATGACATAACTTGCAAGCTGCCATGTCTGTGCAAATCTAACATTTGCAAGTTGCTCATATAAGTGGGTGAATACAGTTACTTCCTGTGAATATCCCTTCTACAACCTAAGGTATTGAAGATCATAAGGATCATCATACTCTACTTCAAGCAACTCTGCCTAAACACATATTGCCATAGTTGCAACCACACTAACACATGCAAAATTGTCCCACTATAAAAATGTGAAGACATAAACAAGAACCCTTTGTTTATCATCTCATAACTAGTATTTCTGCGTGTCAACAAACCAAAAATCTCTATTATAGCATCAATCCACTCATTTGGGACTTCAAATTTATTAATCTTTCGTGCATGAGACACCAATTTTAACTCCTCGATATCCTACAAAAATAACATTTAGTATGTTATTACAAGCAAACTTATTTCTTATCAATATCAACAATATGTTAATTCAAGAAATATCAACCAATCTAGAGTCTCTCTGACAGAAGTAGAAATGAAAGAGAAATGATACATTGACACCTAAATATAACCACTTTTGTTACCACCTGACGTGGCATCAACTATTTCATTTAATTTTTTTTTTATAACTGACAAATGAAATGACAATGGTGAAGCGTTTGGGGACGCACTCGCACGTGTAGCCAGTTCCCCACTCATCACACGCCACTGACCACTCATCACAGAACACTCACTGTTTTGATATTGGTCTTTCAAAACCAGTCTCCTCCTCCGCTACCCTTCCCGCACACACACCGCTGCTCCTCCTCTTCCTGAAACCGCCCCACAAGACCCTTCCCGCACACACACCCCTGCTCTACGTGTTCTTGAAACCGCGCCACAAAACCCTCCTCGCACACACACACACCTCTGCTCCACCATGAGAGAACCCCTTCTGTCGTGATTATTGAAACCTCAAAACCCCTCTTTGACAAACCCTAACCCAATTTCAATCTTCAAATTGTTCCCTCTATCCCGAATCCCTCTCCACCAACAATTCCCCGCACCTCTCTTCTTTCATTGCTCAATCCCCTAACCCGTCTCAGTTGTCATAAACCCGAAATCCCTTTTCCCCTCCCCCTGAACAACATTATCTCGTTGTTGAAATTTAACATGCGACCCAATCAAATGTAAGCTGTAACCCAGGACATAGTTTTTGGACAAATTTTATGTAACATATTGTAATAAATTAATTATCCAAGGGCCTTGGTGGACCCCAGTTTGTTCCCCCATAGGAAGACACACAATATTTGATTTGTTTTAATAAATGTGTAGTTGATAATTGACAACAAATATTGGTGGACCTTCTTCAGAACTAACGTGCAACCCAAACACAAGTAATATGTAACCCAGGACATAGTTTTTGGACAAATTACTTGTAAGGTATTTTAATAAATTTATTATCCCAGGACATTGATGGATCCCACTATGTTTTCCCTTTGAAGATAGACAATATTTAATTTATTCTAATAAATGCATAGGTTATAAGTGACAAAAAACATGGGTGGACCTTGTTGAAATTTAACATGCGACCCAATCAAATGTAAGCTGTAACCCAGGACATAGTTTTTGGACAAATTACTTGTAAGGTATTTTAATAAATTTATTATCCAAGGGCCTTGAACCCCAGTTTGTTCCCCCTAGGAAGACACACAATATTTCATTTGTTTTAATAAATGTGTAGTTGCATCAAATTAGTCCAAAAACTATGTCCTGGGTTACATATTAATTGTGTTTGGGTTGCACGTTAGTTCTAAAGAAGGTCCACCAATATTTGTTGTCAATTATCAACTACACATTTATTAAAACAAATGAAATATTGTGTGTCATCCTAGGGGGAACAAACTGGGGTCCACCAAGGCCCTTGGATAATAAATTTATTAAAATACCTTACAAGTAATTTGTCCAAAAACTATGTCATGGGTTACATATTACTTGTGTTTGGTTTGCACGTTAGTTCTGAAGAAGGTCCACCAATATTTGTTGTCAACTATCAACTACACATTTATTAAAACAAATGAAATATTGTGTGTCATCCTAGGGGGGAACAAACTAGGGTCCAACAAGGGCCTTGGATAATTAATTTATTACAATACGTTACATCAAATTTGTCCATAAACTATGTCTTGGGTTACAGCTTACATTTGATTGGGTCGCATGTTAAATTTCAACAACAAGATAGTGCTGTTCAGGGGGAGGGGAAAAGGGATTTCGGGTTTATGACAACTGAGACGGGTTGGGGGATTGAGCAATGAAAGAAGAGAGGTGCAGGGAACTGTTGGTGGAGAGGGATTCGGGATAGAGGGAACAATTTGAAGATTGAAATTGGGTTAGGGTTTGTCGAAGAGGGGTTTTGGGGTTTCAATAATCACAGCAGAAGGGGTTCTCTCATGGTGGAGCAGAGGTATGTGTGTGCGGGAAGGGTCTTGTGGGGCGGTTTCGGGAAGAGGAGGAGCAGTGGTGTGTGTGCGGGAAGGGTAGTGAAGGAGGAGACTGGTTTTGAAAGACCAATATCAAAACAGTGAGTGTTCTGTGATAAGTGGCCAGTGGCGTGTGGGGAAGTGGCTACACACGTGAGTGCGTCCCCAAACGCTTCACCACTGTCATTTCATTTGTCAGTTATAAAAAAAAAATTTAAATGAAATAGCTGATACCACGTCAGGTGGTAACAAAAGTAGTCATATTTGGATGTCAATGTATCATTTCTCGAAATGAAAAGGACACAAACCAATAATAACGTTGGTGGAGAATTACGATGACAATGACACAACTGGAGAAAAAGAAGAGTTATGACAAAACTTAATAATACTTACGATGGCTAATTGACAATGACACTTGCTTGAACTATAAAGGTGTATGACGAATGAAAATAGGGTGAAAAGTTTATAATAATTTGATGAACATTAGGAAGAAATTACGGGATAAAAGAAGTAAAACCTCTTATTGGTCATTGTGTATACCTAGTTCACCTTGTACAAATAATCTATAAGTCATCACCCAAACCAATGATGAAAAGAAAAAGAAAAATTAGAGGTCAAAATTATGCATGAAAAAAAAATGACTTTCATACTATCTATTTTAAGTGTTCTTTAGGAAAATCTATTTTTTTACTTTAATAAAATGTTTGTAATATTTTGTTAATTATTTTTTTCCTTTCTATTAGAAGTGAATCGTAAGAATATAAATAGGAAAATAGTAATCAATATTATTTTGATGTTGGATAACGATAAATCATTAAAAGATAGATACTTGATTAATTGATTAGTTTTAATCATGCTTAAAAATGTATTTATATTTATGTGAAAATTAGATAAAAGAATTTTACATAAGAAATTAAGCCAAACAAAATAGTTATAATCTAAGTTTAATGAATTAATTCTTAACTCAACCATGGTGCAAAGTTGATGTATTTTACAAAATAAAATATTATTTTTAATAAAAATAAAATTTAACATTATTTTATAATATATATTAATTCAACCACTCCTTTTTGCACCTCTAATGTCCATACTCAGATTTTTAGTGATGGTAGAAAAAACATAAAAACTCAATTTCTTTAATGCTGAACTTAAAAAGGGTGATATAATCATTGTTTTTATTTACTTTGAAAACATAAAATGTAACCGAAAAGATAGAACACTCAAATCCTTGTTATTTTTAACAAATTGTTATCGGATAAGTTTAAATCAATCTTATGATACAATTTCTCTATCAATCTAAAATATTTTAATTCGAGTTTTTTAGGAAAATATTTTTTGTTGACATTACATCACTACATAATAATCCACTCTAGAGATATTTTAGTCATTCAAAAAGGTTAATTTTAAAATATTAAAAATAAAAAATAGAAAAAAAAGAAAATCACTCAGAAATAACACTTAAAGTTATAAAAAAATTGTAAAAATTTAATAATAAAAAAATAATTTTGCCGAAACGTAAAAATATAATTTCTTTTGTCGCATAACAAATGATCACCAAATAAATTCTGATGTTTTGCACGTGACAAAAGCGCATGTTGGTTGAAAGAGAGAAGCTCTAACAAACAAAATCCAGATACAGTTGAGTGTAGCAGTCACAGTCAATACAACTCTGAATCTGAAGTTTTCCATACTATATAAATGTCAACGGAAGCGCCCAAGCGCCATAAATGGCAGTGGGAGAACGCCACCGCGGGCGCCGCCGCCGGATTCGCCACCGTTGCCGTTATGTATCCCCTCGATGTTGTCCGCACTAGGTTCCAAGGTTCTCTCTTCTCATGTAAACTACGATATCTGATTTTTCGTGCCTTCCATTCTTAGAAGTATTGCTTGACTCTGCAGTTAACGATGGTCGAGTCTCTCATCTTCCCAGTTACAAGAACACCGCTCACGCCGTTTTGACCATTGCTCGCTCCGAGGTTTGTCATTTCCTAATCGACCAACGCCAATGCGTTTTCTCTATTAAGGGTTCAATTGTCAAAGTTCTTCTTTAATCAATAAAATTCTGGAAGCTTCTGATGTGTCCTTAAGAAAGGGAATTAAGTATCTATGTCGCTGGTGCTTAGGCGAGTTATCTAAAGTTAAGGAAAGATGCTTAAAAAAACTCATTCGAGCAAATTACATAAGTAAATTTTTTTAAACAAGTAAAGTTTCTTAACCGGTTCGTATTAATAAAAAACTATTTTTCAATCAAATTTTAATAGGTTGAACAATCACTTTAGAAATTTTAATATCGGAGTGATTTTTGAGTAATTAAAGTTCTTATATCTACGTGATATGCAAGACTTACGAATTTGTGGTAAAATTTAGACAATCATGCATTTAAATGGTGTTGATTGCTGAACCTTCTACACTTAAGATATATAGAGTTATTAATTACATGGCACCTTTTACTTTCTAAACAGTGTAGTTGAAGTTCAGCAGCATGAATAAATCTGACGAATATGATAAAATCAGTACAATGGTTTCTGGTATTTCTGAAAAGTTAAGAGAAGCTTACTAAGATTATTGCCACGACCTGAGATTGTAACAGTGCTAATGAATGCAATAGTAAACTGAGAATGAATATGAATCTTTTTACATATTATTGTATGTCGGATATGGATTACAGTGAAGAAGGCGACTGTAGCAGGTACAAAGATAGTAAAGACAAGGAAATAACAAAAGAATATTTCAGAGAGAGGATTAACATCACTTCTTCCACCCGTTTCTCTGTCCCTCACAGAATGCTATACACTAGTGCTTGGATCGCGCAAAATCCTTTAATCGTGAATTGGTTATTTTGATCCTTGCACTTTTCCTTCTTTTTTGGTTTGGTGGAGCCGTAGCCATGTCTCCCTCTTCAGCTGAGCGAGCTAAAGTCCCTTTTGCCCTTCGAATCTGAATTTGTTATAGTCATCTGAAGGTATGCGTGCACTGTGAGATTCAAATGTGGAATGCTAAAATTTGAAGACATTGAAGAACTTCGGTAGATCATAGAAAGTATACAATAGGATATGGGTCCAACATTGGTGAAACAACCATTTTCAAGTGTCTATGTTTCAAAGTGACGGGGGCTAGGGGAGGGTGGGTTCTCACTTTTCAATTTTGTTTGTTAATGAATGGCTGCCTATTTTCGTTAGACATCACTTTCCACCTTGCCCATGGTCTTACTTTGACGAATTTTATCATGACTGCGGCTGGCATTGTTGCTCAACTTTCATTCCTTCCACGTATTATTGATGGGTTTGGGGGTTGAAAAAATTAACATCGGTTGCAAATTGTAATCAGAGAGATATTCTTTTTTTTGGTACTTTGTGTGTCTTATTATGAATATATTACTACTTATATGCCATGCTTTATCTTGCAGGGATTAAGAGGGTTATATGCAGGCTTTCTTCCTGGGACTCTCGGATCCACTATTTCGTGGGGCTTATATTTCTTTTTGTAAGTACTAAATTCCATCAGTAAGTATTGCACTGAAGTCAACTTTTTAACCGATCATTATATAACTAACGTTCACTAGGAGAGAATGATATTATATAGATGTCTAACTCTTTGATGCTTCATTCTGGTGTTTTGTGCATATATGCACCTTCTCTAATTAAATTTGAACTTGCTTCATATGATTTCGAAATTCTTCTCTATGGCCTACTCCTTCATACATAAAGTAGAAAATCATATCTAAATTATTTTTCTTGGTCACAAATACATTGTTAAATATCTAAGTATGAGTTTGAGTTCCATATTAAATAAAAGTGAAAAAGTTGAGTAACATATAAAGAAGAAGACCTATATATCCCTTGTCTTAATATTTAGGGTTGGAAGTGGTGTTATAATTTCTTATGTGGGTTTGCTCATGACTCGCTAGTACTGATACTTACAAAGCCAAATTCTTAAGGTTTTGAGTTGGAGGTGATGTCGTAATCTTTTATAAGGGTTTACTCCTAATGACTCATTGGTGCTTATACCCGCAAACCTATTGCCTCATAGTAGTGAGTTAGAAATGGTACCGTAATCCCTTATATGAATTTGTTTATAACTTATTGGTGCCAAATCCCTCCAATGTATCCCTCCTAAAAATAGCCAAAACAAATCAGCATGTCATCATCTCCTAGTCTGCAGTCTATAGCAGTTTCATTTAACATCAAACAATTTCTACAAACTCACTGTTAATTATATTGCCAAAGGATTATCCTCCCCATAAATTTTTTTACCTTCCAGAATTGAGTGATTAATTATTATAGTTAGAGTGGTTACCGGTCCATCTGCTTGCTTTCTGAGAAGACCAAGGTCATTGTACCAAAACTTTTTTGACTTGCAGCTATGATAAAGCCAAACAAAGATATGCAAGGAGTGGGGAGGGAAAATTGAGTCCAGGTCTTCATCTTGCCTCAGCTGCTGAAGCAGGAGGTTTGGTATGTGAGAAAAATCCCAATATAAAATCCACATATAATTCTTAATGATTATGTTGCACAACCCTGCTGACATTTGTTGCCACCCGAGGTTCTCTATTTTTAAATTTTGTCAATATTGAGATGTGGGAGAGATGAAAGGATTTGAATCATCCAAAGCAAGAGATTCACTTTAATGGGAAAAAGGTGATTTGAAAATCAGCAAATGAGCAGTATATTGGAGAGTTGTAAATCCACAATGAATTACTTTTGGCGACTTGTATTGATGAATTTTGCACTGAAAATTGTTGTTTGAAATGTTGTGAGAATGGAACTAGTATAATTAAATTTACCATTTACTTATCAACGTGCTTATCTTTGTGATACTACTTAACTTTGATAATTGGATGCTTAGGATAGGATTCCAAAGCCTGCCGAACATACTGTGGCACAAACCTGTAAGTGGTCAAAACTAACTTCCAGTTATTTTTGTTTCCATTACCTTTCGCCAGGTTTGCCTGTGTACAAATCCTGTTTGGCTTGTAAAGACAAGATTGCAGCTTCAAAGTCCGCTTCATCAGACGCAACCATACTCTGGGCTTTTTGGTCTGCTCTCCATTTTAAATTAACTTTAATTAGTATCTTTTACAGTAAGATGTTTCTTAATTTTTGTCACCTCACCCTAAATTGAATTCAAAATTAGTATCCAAAAGTTGAAAGATTGGTCATTTTCAGAGTGGTTCAATATGGGACTCAGTATTTAATTGAGCATTTATCTCTCACCCAAAATGGTCTTGGTTGTGTGGCAGTTTTTATATCACCAGTATATGTGTTTCAGTAATTCAGTACCTACCAGTATTAACTATTGAACATGTGCATTCATCCTATTTGTTCCAATGCATAGTCTTGTATGACGTTAATTTTCGGACTGGTTAAAAAACTAGTTTTAACTTTTATTTATAGATTATTTCAGTTGTTTTTGCAAAAGGAACAATCAAGATGCAAGATTTTGGTGCATAAGTTGACATTTTTTTTCTTTTTTTTTGAGCGGGGACCATGGTGATTATGTTTCGCTCAATGAGAAACGCTAGTAATACGCTTTCTAGCAAACTCTTTTGAACAAACCCCTTCTATTGGCTGAATTTATTCGAAAATAACAATTTTTTGTGAGTTCTATTTTGTAGTACCTAATGAATCCAATAGTTTAGATTGAGTTAAAGGGTTTTGGTAGCACTCCTCTTTAACTCATCTACCTAAAACATTTTATAGTGAATATATATTTTGTTTATTGTGGTTATGTCTTCGCCATATGAATTGCTAACCAGTCATGAAAGTATTTTACCTGTCAAAAATAAATATGAAATGCATTTAGAACCATAATGAGCGAGGAAGGATTTAGTGCATTTTACAGAGTGATGTTCCAGGTCTATTCTGGTGTGTTGCTGTTTCATGTTATTTTACTTATCAATCTTGGCACTTAACATTTTAATCAAATTGAGTATATGTAGGTAACTATCCTTCATAAAGATAAAAGGTCTTATTTACCCAAATTGATTCTAGGTTCAGATCTATAATCAACATTGAGCCATTTGCAAGTATCCACTATGGACTCTTTTATCTGTCAATTAAACCCAAAGACTATCAGAAACAACACAGTTTATCCTTACGTTTAATAACTACAAGTTACTAAAAGAATGTGTTTGCCATATGATTGTCACACAATCACTGCATATGTTAACATATTTTGTTTATTATATTTGTATTCATCAATATATGATTTGCTATCTAGTCATGGAATTTGATTATAATAATATTAATTATCAGATGCTTTTAGGACCATAACGAGGGAAGAGGGATTTAGTGCACTTTACAGAGGCATTGTTCCTGGTCTATTGCTGGTATGTTGCGGACTCTTTATTTTACCTGTCAATCTTGGAACTTAGAATTTTAGTTATAGATTAAATATAATATGTGGTATTGTGCTTTGCAATTTATAGTGGACATCACATCCATTGCGTAGCCACTATGAACTCTTGAACCTCTGCCAATTAATATTATACAATAGTAAAAGCATCACAATCCTTGATCCTTTGGTTCAATTGTTGTTAAGTTATCAAGGAATGTGTTAATGGTGTGATTGTTACATGATCATAAACTCATGTCAGCGATTGATTTGTTCATGTCATCTCCACCATTAGCACATATTCTGTGTTAGGAAATGATTCAAATTTTTTCAATGGAATATCCCTTTGTCCTTCTCCTCCCCCTCCCCCCTTTTTTCCATGCTGTGGCAGTATGGTGGGAATTATTCAGACAAAAAAGTCAAAATGATGAATGAATTTTGGAATTTTTTTTACCTTCACCTTCATGGCAACTTGTGATACGTGGTATTCTTGAGAATGGGTATTATTTTTCTAAAGGTTGTTGAACTTTGAAGCTATAGAGATTAGTGGGGTGGGAGTTTGACAAAGGAACATTCAAAATTTTCATTTGGGACCAAAATTGCAATTTAAAAGGGTATTATTACTTAATGCATTATTAGGTTGCTACTTTTCTCTAGGGTATGAAAGGGGAAATTTGAAAATTATGATGGCTGTATCAATTATCAATTATTAAAATCAAACATACCATTGTCTTTCTATGCTTTATAATGAGCTTATTTCAATTTATATATTGCAGCAGGTCTCATGGTGCTATTCAGTTTACAGCATACGAGGAGCTCCGTAAAGTTATTATTGATTTTAAGAGTAAGAGAAGTACATTCCATAATCAAAATCCTGATAAATTGTTGGTAAGTTAGAGGACGTTGGGTCGATTCAACTTTTGAATTTACATGTATTGGACAATTTACATTATTCAAATGATTTCTTGAGGTTTGACCTTTTCTCCCACTTGTATTACTCTCCAAGTCATGCTCCTAAATCATTGGCCTAGTAGTTTGGTTGAGCCAAATGATGCATCTCAAGAATCACGACTCTGATTGTTGCCTGCATGTGAGTAGTGGATGCCTCAGTTAGCTTTTATTCACTGTTTTCAAATGGCTAGGTACGATCCAGGGACATGTTAAATGGGAGAAATGTAGCTTTATGCATATCCTAAATTTTTTGTTGTTGTTGTTGTTGCAAGTTTATAGCTTTATACGACACGTTTGGGTTTGGTACATTTAGCTTCCTGCTATCTGATGTTTACAGATGATTTCAATTGAGTTTGTGTTAATGGCAATTAATAAATATTATATCTAAAACCTACAGTTGTGATGCTTTAATATTGTATTATTTTTCCCAGAATTCTGTTGATTATGCTGTTCTTGGAGCAACATCAAAACTGGCTGCAATACTGCTAACCTATCCATTTCAGGTAAAACTGTCTGTCTCCTCTCTTTTGAACGAGAATTCTAGCGTCATTCCTTTATGAGTAATTGAAGAATTTTCTTTCTTCTGAATCATGCTCCCCCCTTCCATAATTTCAGGTTATGCGGTCTCGCTTGCAGGTACAAGAATGTCATTACAAAGATATAAATATTACATATTCATTTTGTTTTAACTGGCATCACATCTTTATCTGATCTGGGCTGAAATTTCTGTCTCTGCAGCAACGACCTAGTGGTGATGGGGTCCCAAGATATATGGATACTTGGCATGTTGTGAAAGAAACTGCACGGTAAATAACTACATATTGAAAACCCATCCAGATTTAGCTTACATCTTTATATTGACAAATATGCAAAGGTGAAACTAGATAGAATCATAAGTATTATTGGTGATTGAGATTAACATATTTCTTATACCTTGGCAAATGGCGTATACAATAGGTTGAATCTTGGTGACGTGCTGTCAATGAATTGTAAAGACTACATTGACACTCTTGTTTTTACCCGAATTATATGCTAAAAAGAAATGCTCTTGATCATTTCAAATTTAGTTATGGTTTTGCCTTTATAGATTTTGTTCTGTTCTTGCAGATTTGAAGGTATCCGGGGCTTTTACAAAGGAATTACCGCAAACCTCTTGAAAAATGCTCCTGCTTCTTCAATAACATTTATTGTTTATGAAAATGTTTTAAAATTGCTTAAACCGACAATAAGGAATGACTGAGTATTTCATTTTCCATCAGGATTTTCCTTTATCCTTATTGTTGTTTAATATCCTCTTATTTGATATTTGTAGCAATGGGTATCTATCATTTTTCCTATCACTTTTTCATGATGGGATTCTACAGAGTAACAAATAGATGCAATTTCCAGAGATAAAATTCATGGTTGCTTGTATACCCGTTTTCCATGCTAACAAGTTTTCTGTTCATTTGCTCCCAGAGTGTTCTTACGACGCCTTTCCTTACTGGATTATTGTAAAAAAATAGCTATGTTCATAGAATCTTTTATTTAAATAAAAATCTATGTACATAAGAAACAAAAATATAGATAAGACGACCATTTTCATAGGGGACTGTCTATAGGCAATATTAAAAGTTCATAATCTAAAGTTAGAAAACAAAGTAATTCTTGACCATTTGCATAGCATTTGACTGTTTGCAAGCAAAATTTGACTCAGCTGTAATCTTATCATAGAAGTGAATCTGCATGAGTTTCGTACACTCTTTTCTAATAAACACCAGATCCCCGCATATCTGGAAGTATTATTAAGCTTAACATGCTTCCTGTAGAATTACTAAATCTATTTAAAGTCTATTTAATTGTTCATTAATGACATTACTCACCTTTACTCCCTATAAATTATGAACTTTTTAAATGGATGATTTGTTTGTCTTTCTCTTACACAAACCCACAATTCTAGTTACGTAAAATTGTAGATAATTAACAATGGAAATATAGGAGTTTGCTTTAACAAACAACAATATAAATAGCTAAAAATCCACCATAAAAAAAAGGGTACAAAAATCGGTAACGTTATGTGGAAGCAATGGGGGGAAATTTACGGATGAAGGAGAGGATTTCGTCCGAAATTTGTTGGGCTTTTTCTTGATGTATAAAATGGTGGCCGTCTATAATAACAACTTCAAGGTTGGGAACAAGGCTCTTGAAAATGCCACTTTCCACAAAAGCCTTTGTACCAACTGTTTCAAGATCAAAAGCGATGTCTTTGTTTCCGGCTATGAACTTCGTTGGAACTGTTATCTTTGATCCTTGCCATGGTGCAACAAGCTCCCAGTTTCTGTAACCACACACCATCACCGTAAGTAAAAAGGTGAATTCCTTCATTAACAAATAACATTTGTCGGATTTTATTGTTTACTGTATGTCACGTGTGTGATAAGCATCATAGAAGAAGAATGGTTTATGATAAGATGTAACGTAAAAGTTTATGCTTATCTTTAAACTTATCTTTGTCAAATTAAATTGTTGGAAATATAATATAAAATTAGTCCACAACTTATATACAATTTTATAAGTGCTACCAACGGCTTAAGAAAAAGTTGGTTTTTCCAAGTTTGACTATAGTAGAGAATTCAAAGTTGCATTGTGTACTTCGAAAGTAATTGAATTATTATGTTTTAAAATTAAGCAGAAAAAAAAAAAAAACTTACAAGTCCATTGCTCGGTAATAATTGAGTGGCCCAGTAAAACCAGACTCTTGGAATTTGTCTGCAAAAACCGTGAGTTCTTCCTCAGTTATCCATGATGGCACAACAGAAGGTGTTGGCAGAAAATCAATTAGCTCCATGCCTTCTGGACATGCTAGAATATCTGTAGGTTTTAACAGAATAAACTTCTTCATCACTGTGAGATAATCATATCTAGCAAAAGCTCTCTCTGCTCTGCCTGGTTCCTGCATACCCAACTCAACAAAAACAAATCACATCATCATGTACATCACTAAAAGCAATTTAGGCAAGCTCAAATCTTAGAAATCTTAGATTTGTCATAAAATTCATGTTTTGAAATACATAAAAATGTCAAAACAAACAGCAAGTAAAGGGAACCTGGAACTGGCAGACATGACTCTGATCTCCAAATAATTTTCTGATACTTTCAACCGTTTTACTGGTGGGTGATCTTGGGTGGTAAGGAACACCCAGAACAACAAATCCTTTTACTCTGTCAGGTCTAAACAGACTCAGATACCATCCAATTGTTGATCCCCAATCAGATCCAACAACAAAGGCCTGTTTTGTTGAAGTGGGTCAAAAACAGAAAGACAAACACATAGAAAGGAAGCATGATCATATATACTCATACAAAAAGAACTGAGAAAAATTTGATACCTGTTGTTCACCAAAATGGTCAAGCAAAGCTATAAGGTCACCTACAAGGTGGTGACAAGTGTAGGAAGTAGGATCAATAGGAGAATCAGAGTCACCATAGCCTCTTAGATCAGGTGCAACTGCATGATAGCCATGTTGGGCCAAGTAATTGATCTGGTGGCGCCAGGCGTACCATAGTTCTGGGAAGCCATGAAGCAGAAGAACAAGTGGGCCTGTCCCTTTCTCTGCCACATGTATCCATATCCCGTTGGCTTTGATTCTTTGGTGTTTCACTTCACTCACCATCTCTAAGTGCTCCATAACCTTTGAGATCAAATTAACCAAACTAGGATGTTCCTTAGGAATGAATGAAGAAGATGAAACATGTCTTCAAGACACTCTTAAATGTCATGGCTTGGGTCAAACCCCAACTCTGACTTGATAACCACAACATTTCTGTGTCTATTCCACACACACCATATTAAATAAATCATAAAAGATGAACTAATCTACCCAACACTCATTAACACCATTTTCTCATTATAAGATGAACTACATCAATTAAACAATAAACATGTTATGATATTATGGAAACAAAATTTAGACAATCAAATGAGTTATACTTCTTTTGTATATTATAAATAGCTCATACACTTCTTTTGTATATTCTTCGCCTACAATTCTTTTAAAATTTTGAAGAAACTTAAATTTTGAAATCTTAATTATTTTAAATTTTTAAGTGTTTTATATGTATTTTTTGGATAAATTAATTTAATTTTCTTAAATTTTAAATTCTGCATCAGAGTGTAATATAATTTACTTATTTTTATCTAAGATATTAATCAAGATGAATATTTATTTCTTATTGTGTGAAAAATATATATTTTAAAACTAATTTCGCAAGGTTTCTTTTATGAAATTAAAAATTAAAATAATATTTAATGATTAAAATATAAAAGGTGGAGGAAAAAAATGAAGGGAGAAAGAGAAGGAGCGAGAGTGGAGAAAGAGAATAAAGAAAAAGTATAAATAGAGAAAAAAGATATGTGAGAAAAATAGGGGGAGAGATGGAGAAAGTAAAATAAAAGAGATGATAAAAAATGTAGAATTTTATAATTTTACAATTTTATGATATTTAAATAATCTTTAAATTTATAAAATTTATTTTTTTTAATTCTTTTCTAAAATAACATATCTCATTATTTAAAATCGAAATAATTATCCTTTTGATGTTATTCGAGAGCAGGACAGCTTTAAATTCTATCTAAACCAATCAAGACTAAATATTTAAGGGCTTGTTGTGTGATTACTATCGAATAGCCTACATCTTCATGTTTTTTCTTTCTGCACCTTTATAAAAGTTGTACCTTTATTAAAAATATAATAAAAAATTTTACATTTTTTTTATTTTTAATATCTTTTGAATTAAATATTTTGGAAAGTATGGATCTAGAAAATAATTTCCAAAATATTAAATTTGAAATATAAAAAAAATTCCAAACAGGTTTTTAAAATATATTTCTGGATCCAAAAATACTTTCAAAAATACTTGTTTTGAAAATTTTTATATTCCGCAATATCCAAAATATAAAAAAATTTCGGAATGTGTATTCCAACAGACATTCTCATCTTCAAAAATACTTTTTGAAATAGTCATTCTGACAATTTATTCTATCTTATATTTTGAAAATATAATGATATTTTGATATATTTTTTTATCCATTTTTAATTTATCATTCTTATTATTCTCTAATTATTATTTTTTTAATGATATGATGTAATGATCCAATGTGATTGAAATAATGAGTTAAGAGTAAGTAAAAAAAAATTGAAATAAAATATTATCTATTACGAAATAACTCTTTCAGAAATATATTTCTAAATCCAGAAATACTTTCTGAAACGCTCCATTCGAAATTTAATTTTAAGTAGCAAAGAATTTCGTCCTATTCTCCGATGTTTCCTTCTGCTTCGATCCTATACCACCCATCAATTACCGGCAGCGTCAGCCACGTCCTCCCCAAACTTGAAATCTAAAGTTATAAATAGAATGCAATAGTCTCAACCTCCAAAGAGTTTATTTGAAGAGAGATGCACTTAAAACTATGAAAATAATACAGGTAACATACTTTCAAAATTCAATATATAATACAAGGATGAAAATTTCCAGTACAACAAATTGCTCGTGGTCACTTCGTGGATTTCCAGGACATGTTGAAAGCAGGTCGAAGGTTTTCTTGAACCCTTCCGAAATCCATGCTTCCTACAACTACCACACCTACTCTAAATACAGTCATCCTAATACCATATCCAGAGGATATGTACTGTATTAACCAAATGTGAGGCCCCTATTTTTTACTTCTACCAAGATCTTAAAGATTAAGAACAATGCAACGTATATTCTGCAAAGATCAATTCATTAAATGGACCTGATAAACAAACTGCAATTGACAACATGATGTGTCATGTGACTAAATATACGGGTGCAACGACTTCGGGCTTGCAGAGGGAAAATTCAAGATACATTTCCAAGTACAAACATTTGTTTGAGTGTGGGGGATGGGGAGGGGGGCTGTTCTATTTAGCCAAAGCTTTTGGAAAGAAATTCCACTAGCTGGCTGAATGATTCTAGAATTTTATCCTTTCTAAGAAAATCATTTCAAACTGATTAGGCAATAATGAATAACCATACCAGAGAATAAAAATATTATATACTAATCCGGATTTTACTTAAATTCGTCAGTGAGTAACCCGGTTCAGGAGAAATGTGGAACTGCCAAATCCACTTTTGGTATAACATGTTCTAACTAGAGAGATGACATCTTCTGAATCTGGAAGGGTCCGAGTTCTAATATCCAGAAGTTCATATCGTGTAACAAAGATATATACGTATCTTGAGAAAGGGAAGAGACAGGTAGGCAAATACATAAAGTTAAGCAAGCTTGTTGTGCGAAGTTTAGTAAGCACAAACAGAAATAGAGGAGATTCATCTATATTCTTCCTCGTTATATAATTATTGCGAAACTAAGCAGTATACTCAAGTAACTCACCACTTTTATTATTGTCAACATGTACGAAAAAACTGGCAGCAACTATAAGATAGCACAGCACAAGCATCAAGCCTTTAAAATAATTTGAGGTTCCTTCCTGCAAGTAAACAAATGAAAATGGTTTTCAAACACATTAAAAATAGTGATGATAATAACATTCCATACAATGGAATGAAAAACTGATGCCTGACATGGATTCCAATGAAAAAACACTACCAATACAATTTATAGGTAAGAAATCAATACCTGCATCATAAATGCAACTACCAACACGGTGATAAAAGGCGTGGCAGTCTCAAAGAGTTGAAAATTCAAGTCCATTTCTTTTCCCATGCACCATCCAACAACCACACAGAAGGGGATCTGCAATTTTCAAGAAAACGAAGAATCATTAACTTTAGCAATGATCTACTAATTTTAAAAACATTATAAACTCAAGCCCATTTCTTTTAACACTAAATGTAAACTCCAAATAACCATTTAATAACAGTTCAAGGCCATACCACAAACATAGATATCGGTGTAGACGATCCTATGGCAACTCCAATAGTAATATCCTGAAGAGAGATTGAACACATTAGCAGATCAACAATCCTTTACGGCAAACATGATGGCACTGGCATGTTCTGCAGCATTGCCCACAATTGGAAGCAAGATGACGGAAATAAAAGCCACTGACATATTTAATGACTCAGATGCACCCTGTACAGAAACACAATAAGTTTATGAATCAACTTATGACAGTTTACAGACAATAAGAATATTAGCGTTTCTGTCTGTCAACAAGGACAGGAAAAACAGATATTTTGTAACAGTACTTGGTCCAGATAATTAGATTAGTACAAATAAGGCTATAAGGCCAGTATTGAATATCACCATTATTTAAAATCTTATTAGTAGATTGCAATATATCTCTTTTTACTTCTACCAAAAATTCGGTGCAGAATCGAAGGTTGTTATCCCTTGTGACTTGACCTGATCACATCACTGTTTCTACTGCATAGTTCCAAAAATAAGTAATTCCTTTTTTGTTGAATCTAATTAGTATTAAGCCATTGCTTTTACTCCCGTAACTTCCTAAGTTGTTATATTAAATAAAATAGTAATAGTACTAAACTATGTTAAGAGCTGTTGAGATGGGCTCGTTCCTAACATGACCTAAATATTATTAGTATAAATAAGAGTTTTATAATTTGATCTTTGGCTTTGACCGGGGTACTATAAGGGAGCATGTTTTTTTTATTAATCATACATTATACAATTATAATACTATAAGATCCTCTGTAATATTTTTAAAAAATAATAAATAAGGATATATTAGACCATAGAGACAAATATACAACATATAATCATATATAAGTAGAAACTAGCTATCAACTATCCTGCAACAACCTTTTCAAGGGTGGTCAGTTCATGCCGCTATTCAGTACTAGTGGTTGCAAGAGTCTAAGACCATAAAACACTCCATTTTGCTTTTTAGCTTTCACTAATTACTTGCATTCCGCCACCAAGAACCATTATGTATTGGTTCAAAGTCTTTTTGGTTCACCCATGATTTGTTTGGAATTTTTTCTAATTTTATTAGACATCTTTTTCAGAAGAAATTATACCTTTATTATAAATTACCTTCCTTCAATATTTTTTCTTAAAGGTCGTATGTTTATCACCCTTGAGCTGTCACCACGTGATTCTTGGATTAGTAACTTAGTTATCTATTTATGGCTCTATAAATGAACATCAAAGATCAAAACCTTATATTGCTAAGTAAGACTCTTTTTTGGAATCATCTTGCAAGTTCTAGAGCGCCTTTCCAAAAGAAATCAACAAATAAAATGAAAGAATAATTAAAAAAAATTATAAAGCTCAAACTAAAAGTTCTGAGAGAATAGAGTCTTTGGTAGTACAATCATAGTAATTAATGATCAAGAAGTTTCGAAATGATATAGCTATACCTGTATGGCATCTACGAGGTATCCAGAGAATATAAGACACCCATGCTGTCAAAATAGCAAGCCAGGTTATTGCCTCCCATTGAGTTAATTCAAGTTCTTCTTCCTCATCAGAATTTTCACCATTATCTCCTTCCTACATTATAAAGTAAGAAGATTATGTGTAAATGCACTGTTAAATGATATAGAAAAAAGCATTCAATAGGAACCAATTTACTCAAGTAAATTCCTCTCCATTTCGAAATATATATATATATATATATATATGATTATATGTTGATAGCAGGTTGAATACTTACATTAAATTTTATCTTTTGATAGCATTAGTTTTTTATGAATGATTTTAAACATTAATAACACTTTCCTCGTGTTAAGCATTTTATTAATTAATTACCTTTTCAAACTATTAACTATTTTGCCTTTATCAAACTAATTTTTTGTATAACCTTCGTATACTTGTTAATACAAGGAAACTTATATAATGTGACTTAAATCTGTAAATATGTCTTGCACGTGGACTTTTCAAGCAATTTTTCTTATGAATTATGTGATTTTTTTTTCTACACGGAATTTCAGCAAACTTTGCTAAGATTTTGCAGAAAAATATTATTTCCTTAAATTTATTGAAAACTTCGTAAAACTTTTTGCGTATTCATACAAATTTTATTATGTATAAAATACATAATTTTTTATTCAGTAGCAAAAAAAAAGAATAGAAGTCTTAAAAAACAAACTTGGGAAGTGCTAATAATAAATTAAAATACGTTTCAATATCATGAAGAAAAAAAATGATTAAGAAAGTAGTTAATTATTTGAATAGTATAATGACTAAAAATCACTCATAAGGAGTGATATTATCTTATCATGACAGTTTCATTCAATTTAAACATTATAATATTTATTATTTGACCCTTCCAACGTCTTTAGAATTTATTATACAAGCTCTACCACTGCATATGCAATTGTAAAGGAAGTTCTGTCACCATTTAGATTTAAATACATAATCTGTTTTGATGAAACAAAATAATGGTTGTGGCTGTGTTTCCCATTGTCTTTGGGAGTCTACCAAAATTTGACTGAGGAGCTAAACCTCACACCATGCCAATGTAGTCATCTCTTCTTTATTTTTCATGGAAATATTTTCCACTCACTCTTTTGATAAAATGCTTAATTAAATAAAACATTTTAATCTAACAGTTGAAACAAAACACGTTTCTTTCCTATTGTGTATGTATCCTTCATCCACCAAGGGTCTATTGGCGAAATGGTGACCGGTAAATGTGTAACACTAGTTAACACAGGAAAACGACAATGACAGGATGATTAAGTAAACGACCGTAATTGTGACTACTAACAGGTGGCAAATACATATTTATCTCCTTAAATAGTCGAAAACTTAAAATATCTAATTGCCACTATAATGCGTATTTTCCAATGAGAAAGAAAATGATAACAAAACATAGACGGGCTTCACCCCAATCACATCACATGGTGCATGTCATGGTAATTATACATCATAAACATGAGAGAAAAAGCAACAAAAGAACTAACCTCATTAACTTGGAGTATAAACATTCTGCTGACTTCTAAGTTGAAAGAAAAGGTAGCTTGCATATGCCACCAGCATTATGCAGCTGCTAAATCTTGATAGAGACAAAACTGACTTCCCTTCATGAACTTCTGTGTGAGTAAAGTAAAGCACAGCAGGAAACAGGATTCCCATTACAGCCATCAAGAGTAACCCAGAATTGACAACGGCAGCTGCATGTCGCAAAGGCAAACTACAGTGTGAAGTCTGTGACGGAAGGAGGACAAAAACGCAAAGAGACAATTACATGCACTAATTTTCACTAAGATCACGAAATGTACCTTATCAAAAACCTGTACTTTTTTGTAATGGACAATGCCACCGGTAAAGAAAGCACAGCCAAGAACTAGAAGCATATTTGACAGGATAGAACCAAGTAAAGATTGCTGCACAACCCTTATCATATTGCTTTTCAATGCGTAAATGGATATAATCATTTCAGATGCATTGCCAAATGTGGCATTAAGCAAACCCCCAACTGCGCATACCAACAGAAATCAAGTCAGTTCAATTGACCCGTATTCCATGTACTTCGCTACAAGGCGTACACGCATACAAGTAATAAGTACAATAAATAGAGGATGCGTTACTATGCGTTTTATGTCATCAATAAATCACTAATTATTGAACATGGTGATATATACGACACTAGTTACTATAAAAGGTAGAACTATACCTGTTGGTCCCGTGTAGAAGGCAAGCTGCCTGGATCAAGGAATAGGAAATTGAGCGTGTTAGCGATAGATTAAAGAGGAGATTAGATTAGCATAGATTTGAGTAGCGCGTAAGACTTACTCGGTGGCATAACCGAGACGTTCAGCCAAAGGAGTGATACCCAATAACGTGAAGAAGAAGACCCATCCATGGTGTCCGGTGAGATAATGCAGTAGAATGACGAAAGGACCAAATGGAAGCAAGATGTTGATCTTGGCCTTAATTAAGACGAAATATATACTCCTGCTGATGCGTCTGATGTTGAAGGCGGAGGAGGTCCGTAAATCGACGACGGTGGTCTCGAAATTGAAGGGGCGGACTTTGGTGGCGGATGTGGAAGAGGCGAAGGGAGTGTGGTCGTCGTCGTCGTGAAGGATGTGAAAGGATCTCGCTCTATCTTCTCCTCCGGCGAAGCCATCTGCGAGATTTTTTTTCCAAAATAGCACTGTTCGCTTCACGGAAGACTGTGCCTTAGACCATTATTTTGGATCCAACATTTCAACAATGTTTAGAAATACTTTACATTTAAATTGTTTATAATTAAATTTTATTTATTTTTTAAATAATTTGTTTGGATAAAGAAATTAAAATACCTTATATTTTAATTTTTTGTGAGATAAAATTTGAATTTATTGTGAGATAAAATTTAATTTTAACAATATTTATTTTAGGTTTAATTATGTTTTGAGTTCATGATAAATTTGGAAACTCGACAATCAAGAAGGGCCTGACGACACAAGCGGGTTTGACGACCCGGACGGGCCCAACGACCCGGACGGGCCCGACGACCTGGATGGGCCTGACGACCTAGACAGGCCAACGACCTGGACGGGTCCGACGACTCGGACGGGCCTTCCAAACTGTCGGGTCCGTCTGGGTCGTCGGGCTCGTCCGGATAGTTTGACCCATCCGAGTCGTCGGGCCCATCTGTGTTGTTGGGATCGTCCATGTCGTTGGGTCCGTCTAGATCGTCGGGCTTGACGGTTTGGAAGAGTTTGTTTGGGTTGTCGGGCCCGTTCAGGTCGTTGGACCCGTCCAGGTTGTCGGGCCCGAAGGTTTGAAAGGGACCGTTCGAGTCGTCAGGCTCATTCGAGTCGTCAGGCTCATTCGGGTCATCGGACCCATCTGGATCGTTCGGCCCATTCAGGTCGTCAAACCCGTATGGATTGTTGGGCCCGTTAAATCATTAGTCATGTCCGGATAGTCTGCACCGTCCGAGTCGTCAGGCCATTCTAGGTCGTCGGACCCGTTCTGGTCGTAAGGCCCGTCTAGGTCGTCAGGCCCGTTCGGGTCAACGGACGAGCCTGTCTGGATCATCGAGCCCATTCAGGTCGTTAAACTCATCTGGGTCGTGGGGCCCGTTTGGGTTGTCGGGCTCGTCTGGGTCGTTAGACCCGTCTGGATCGTCGAGCCCATTCAAGTCGTTGGACCCGTCTGAGACGTCGGACCCGTCTAGATCGTTGAGCCCATTCGGGTCATCGGACCAGTTTGAATCGTCGGCCCCGTTTGTGTCATCGGGCCTACCAAAGAGTCTAGAATGTGAGGTTGAGTGAAATCCCTCAAATTTCACCTATTTTGGGGGTATTTGAATTTCTACTAATTTAGCTTATTGAAATCCCTCAAAAAAATGCTTGCATTTGAAATGCTTTTTAATTTTTGTATCCAAACAAAGCATTTTATTACAAAGCAATCTAAATTCTTCAAAAAAATGAATTACTTTATTAAAATACTCTATCCAAACACACTCTAAATTTACATGGATAGCATTGTTTTTATTGTAGTTGGAGATTTGGTCCTCTGGAGCCGAATTCCAATCGTTAATGTTTTTTTTTTTCAATTCCATGTCAGAATTCAGTCTCAAGGATCTGAATTCTGAACTTGATTTTTTTTTAAATAAATTAGAATTAATATTTTTTTTAAATTTTAATAAAATATATATAAGAGTTATTTTTTGTTTTTTTGTTTGTAAAAAATGTTACATTAAAGGTTAAATATATATTTTAGGTATTATTTTAAAGAGGAAAAAATAATATTTTTTTCTTTTTGAATTTGTTGATTTAAAAATAGATTTTGTATTGTGTAGTAAGTTTTTTATGTGTAATTTGAAAATATAAACGTCAATTTAATTTAATTTTTTTAATAATTTGTGTAGTATTAATTTTTTTTAATTGGAGTAATTGGGTGCTGCATTTGGAATCTTTCCTTTGTGGACTTTCATTTCATTGTGGGTTCTGTATATGGGGAGTAATGCGGGAATAAGTGGGGGTTTTTCTTAATATTATGAACATCGCTAACAGTTTTGTTAATGTAAAATATGAAACTTGAGTGTTAAGACAATTCGTTGTCATTGTTTCATAGAAAAAAAACTATTTTCATTACCACGAAATTGAAAAACAGCTTTTTTGGATGGTGTAATGAAAAGATGTCCCTTAAAGTATGTATGAGGTATGTGAGGAGTCTTGTTGGATTAAGTTGTGAGTTATTCTTATTATTTTGAACATCAGTTGCAGTAATTCAATGAAAAGTATAAAAATGGAAAATATAAAACTTGAGAATCAAGAGAAAAATGTTCATTGTAATCATATGATAGCATAATAATATTTCTAAGACTACTAAATGTTAATTGGATGGGGATAATGGAAAAAGGTCTCATAACTAATGAATGAGGTAGGTAGGGACTAATGATGGATTAAGTGGGAAGTTACGATGGACATTTTGATCTTGAGTTATGAACAACAAAAGTAAATTATTTCCATGACGACCAAATTGAATAGTAGCTTATTTGGATGGTGAACATTACAAATTATCCCATAAGTAACGTAAATGGTATGTGGGGAGCCGTGTTGGATTAAATGGGGAGTTATTGTAAATTTTTTTATTATCGGTTGCAGTAACTCAAAATATGAAACAAAAACTGGTACTAATGACCAAAATATCCAACATAACTTCCCACTTAATTGTTCTTCACTCCTCAATTTTGAAGATAGTATGACTCGAAAATTCTAAAAATCCCCGTGGCCACATTACCCAACATTTAATGTCATGGTCATGGAAATGAATTTGTACTATGTTAAGGTTAGTGTGAGGATATTATGTTCACAATGAAATTTGATTTTTATATAAAAATTGGGTAATGAAGACCAAAATAGTCATCACAACTCCCCACTTACTACCTCTGTACTCCCCACTTACAAAAATTATCAGTATTAGCACAATTTCAAAAAGGTCCACCTTCCACATAACCCAATAGTGAATGTTGTCATACTGGCTAAATTTTTTAAGTACATAATGTACCATGCATGAATCATTCCATAAGTGGTGAGTATAAAGTAGAATAATGGGAAGTGGTGATGAATATTTTGGTCTAATGTGTACGGCTAAATTGCAGGGTGAGAGTAAATTTCTGAATTATGTATCTTTATGAAGTAGTAAAATTATGTATCTTTATTCGCACACTATCCCAATAGCGTTGACAAGTCTTGTCCAAATTGCAAGGTAAGAGTAAATTTCTAAATTAAATATCAGTCTTGGCACCTCCCAATAAAGTTGACAAGTGTTGTCATAATTAGAAGGTGCAAGTGAGGCCATTTATTTCAAATATGCGTCAATTTTTACAATGGTGAAAGTAAATTTTTGAATGGGCACGTTATCCCAATTGGAGTATCTTTCACCTTTTACAATAGTGATATAATAAATCATCTTTGACACCTCCCAATAAAGTTGACAAGTCTTGTCATAATTAGAAAGTGCAAGTGAGGCCAATTATTTGAAATATGCGTCAGCTTTTACAGTGGTCAAAGTAAATTTCTTAATTGGCACGTTATCCCAATTGAAGTATCTATTACCTTTTAGAAGAGTAATATAATAAATCAGCTTTGGCACCTCCCACTAAAGTTGATAAGTCTTATCATAATTAAAAGGTGCAAGTGAGGCCAATTATTTGAAATATGCGTCAGCTTTTATTGTGGTCAAAGTAAATTTCTGAGTTGGCACATTATCCCAATTGAAGTATCTATTACCTTTTAGAAGAGTAATATAATAAATCAGCTTTGGCACCTCCCAATAAAGTTGATAAGTCTTGTCATAATTAGAAGGTGCAAGTGAGGCCAATTATTTGAAATATGCGTCATCTTTTATAATGGTGAAAGTAAATTTCTGAATGGGCACGTTATCCCAATTGGAGTATCTTTCACATTTTACAAGAGTGATATAATAAATCATCTTTGGCACCTCCCAATAAAGTTGACAAGTCTTGTCATAATTAGAAGGTGCAAGTGAGGCCAATTATTTGAAATATGCGTCAGCTTTTACAGTGGTCAAAGTAAATTTCTGAATTGGCACGTTATCCCAATTGAAGTATCTATTACCTTTTAGAAGAGTAATATAATAAATCAGTTTTGGCACCTCCCAATAAAGTTGATAAGTCTTGTCATAATTAGAAGGTGCAAGTGAGGCCAATTATTTGAAATATGCATCAGCTTTTACAGTTGTCAAAGTAAATTTCTGAATTGGCACGTTATCCTAGTTGAAGTATCTATTACTTTTTAGAAGAGTAATATAATAAATTAGCTTTGGCACCTCCCAATTCAGTCTCTTAAACAAATTTTCCATCATACAATTTTCGTTATCTGACGTCCGTATGTCAAAAATAAGCCAAAGAAATTTGTCTGAATATCATTTTCATAAACACAAATACTTTGTTACATTGCACACACTAAAGTCATTAATGCAAATTAACTACTTATCATAAATATTACTAAACACACTATTCAGACTTCCATAAACACAAAAAGAACTGAGTTTTAGTCATCGACATTATTTCCTGCAGCTGAGTTTGTTGCATCCAAGTTCTCACCTTCAGGAGGATGTAAGGTCACTGAAAGCTTCATTGGGAGATCATGTGGGAGTGGAAGGAAGAAGACAACCATGTCGCGAACATCATCATCTGTGAGGAGCTTAATTGTTTCATATTGGTCCCAGCGTCCTAACACTGGCTTGTGAAACCATACATCTCTGACTCTTCTTCCCTGATTATAACAACGATAGCTTGCAATTTCTTCTTTCAACATCTGTAAATTCATAATAGTCGACACATAAAAAACACAATTAATACGACCTTCGTAGTTAACAGCAACAAGAAAACTATTGTGAATGTTATTCTCGTGATGGATCATCATCCTTGTTTTGGTAATAAGCAGCTATGGTTGTGAACTGAACGACCTAATAATTTATAAGCGGATTGGTTAATTAATAGTCAAAAAAAAATCTTGAACCCTGCATTAAAGTGGGTTCACGTGACAAAGTAAAGTGGGATAAAGCCTGATTGACATTCATCGTGCAGTGTGTATATCAACTATGCTTGTGATGTTGGTATGACGTGATGACATTGATTAAAGCCTACCACTCATCAGGTGCAGTGCTTTTATTTTTAACCTGACATATCACATGCCAAATAATTAAAGTTGCAACACATAAGAAAAATCACAACATCACAAACCACTATGAAAAAAAATCCAAGGTTGTTCTACAAAGTGGATCTAAATCGTGTATGTTCGATTACTCTACTTTGAATCTAAACCGTTAACACAAACAAACAAAAATTGTCATTGCTATAACCCACAATGAGCCATTCAGGCTATAAATAATGCCCTTCATCAATCTAATCAAGTCAGTGTGAACTCCTACCCCCCAATGACATCTACAACATTCACTGTGTTGGTGTACTTCAATGGCAGCATTTATGTTGAAGATAACTATTCCGATAAATTCATTAGCTCCAACATGTCATGGCTGACCATAACAAATACTATGACGTTGTCCCAACTTAAGCAGGCAATCCTCAAGGAATTCAATGGTGCAACGTGTGCAACACGTGCGTCCTTGGAAATGTCAAGCAATATTATGTACAAGGGACCAAGTGTGGGAAATTAGAAAGGTTGAAGGTGTGCACACATGTGCCACACAACTCATAACGCAAGACCACAGGCACCTGGGCTCACGAATAATATCTCAACATGTAAGACAAATGGTGGAGTCAGACCCATCCACACCAATTGCAACAATAATTTCTTCCATCCAAACCTCTATGGGATATAACACAACCTACAAAAAGGCATGGTTGGCGAAACAACAAGCAATTGAAGATGTGTACGAAAATTGGGAACAGTCTTACAACTGATTGTCGTGCCTACTATAAGCCATGCAAACTTATTTGCCTAGGTTTATATACAAGTTGAAAACCAGTCCAATTACAAATAGGGAGGAGGTCCTAGAAAACTAACAACACTTTCGAAGAGTGTTCTGGACATTCAAACCATGCATTGATGGCTTCCCATTTTGCAAACCAATAGTGCAAGTGGACGAAACATTCCTTTACGGAAGGTATAGGGGCACCCTTCTAGTAGCTGTTGCACAAGATGGGAGAAATAATATTTTTCCATTACATTTGCTATAGTAGAGGGTGAAACCGCCGAAGCTTGATTTTTTTTCCTTAAAAACCTAAGGACACACGTTACGCCTCAACAATTTATGCTTAATGTCAGACCGCCACAATTCAATCAGTGCAACATTCAACAAACCCAGTAGTGGCTGGACTGAAGGGAATTGCGTGCAGGTGTTTTGTATTTGACACATTGCACAAAATTTTACAAAAAGATTCAAGAATACAACTTTAAAAAAGGACCTCGTCAACATGGGTAAGTTATTACATATAAATTTGTCTTTTTCATTTTTTTGACTGTTAATTTTTCACACTCATTATTAGAAAATAAATTCTTCTTATAATTATATTTGTTGCGTACGCATTGACGGAACCACATTGTAACTACTACTACAACATCATTAGAGAAGACAACCCAGAAGCAGCAGCTTGGGTAGACCAAATTCCAAGGGAGCAGTGGTGTCTTGCATATGATCAAGGAAGAAGGTGGGGTCATGTAACAACGAATCTGGCTGAAGCAATAAATTTTGTCCTGAAGAAGACAAGGAATTTGCCAATTTTATCCATAGTATTGGCCACGTACACTAGGTGCAACACATACTTCACAAAAAGAAGTAGGCAAATAACTACAATGGTCAGTGTTGGTCATGTGTACTCTGAATATGCGACCAACTTCCTACAAGATGCAGACTCCAAGTCAAACACACACCATGTCCTTGAATTTGATAGAAATACCACAAGATTCAGAGTGGAGGAGATGGTCAATCCTAGAGAAGTACGTCCTGCAGGAAAATTTGTAGTCAGATTAGATGAAAGGTGGTGCAATTGTGGAAAGTTTCAAAAAATACATCTACCATGTTCACATGTTATTGCAGCTTGCAAGCATGCATATCATGACTTCAACATGTACATAAGTCTCCATTATAGGCTGCATGTCATCATGAAAGTATATGACAATTTATTTGGTGAGTTAAGACATGAAGAATATTGGCCACCATACCACGGGCCACAAGTTTAGCCTCATCCAACCACAAAAGGAGCGAGATGGGTCGTCCTAAATCAAGTAGAATTAGGACTGAGATGGACATTAAGGAAGGAAGACAATAAAAAAAGTGTTCTTATTGTAGAACTGAAGGACACACAAGAAATCATTGTCCTAATAACCCTGCACTTAGATTATTCACATCAAACCACTTAGTTTATGTTGTACTTTTAATTGTGTTCAATAAATTTGTACTTGATTCAATTCAATGGTACATCTTTTCTTATTATCTTTTATTGTTACTTATTTTACATAAACTAAAAACAAATAACAAAATTATTTAAAATACAATAATGAAATGCTTTCAAATTATTTTACTTATTTCCATCATTTTTAAAATATTTTTTACAAATTTTCAAAGTTTATAATATACAATTTTTTAAAATTATAAAAAATTAAAAGATAACTGTAATTTTAATATTTATAAACAGCTATTAAAAAAAATTAATACTACACAAATTATAAAAAAAATTAAATTAAATTGACGTTTTTTATTTTCAAATTACACATAAAAAAACTTACTACACAATACAAAATCTATTTTTAAATCAACAAATTCAAAAAAAAAAATATTATTATTTTTTCCTTCAAATAATACCTAAAATAACTAAAAACACAATGCTACATCTATTTAAAAAAAATTATTTAACCGTTAATGTAAATTTTTAAAAACAAAAAAAACAACTCTTGTATACATTTTATTAGAAAAATTTAAAAATATTAATTCTAATTTATTTAAAAAAATCTTAAGTTTAGAATTTAAATGTTAAATATCGAATTCTAACTTGAAATTAAATAAAAAATTAAAATTAGAATTCAACTACCAGTTTCCAAAGAATCCAATTCTCAACTATAATAAAAATAATATTATCCATGTAAATTTAAAGCATCATCTACTATGCTGGTAAATAAAGGAGCGACCAGTATTCTTGAAAAGAAAATCTCATCTGCGAAGCACGGAAGAGGAGAGCACAGATCGAGGAAGATAAGAAATGATGACAGAGCTTAGGTACAGAGCTTAGGGTAAAATCTAGGGATGTGATGACGATGAGTGAGGAAGAAGGAGCAGAAGAAATGAGAACGACGATGTGATAGCACACTATTCAATTCAAATCAAATCAAATCATGTCCTGATGGCGTTCGATGGACGGCAACTACGCTGTGCCTGGCAAGTCAGCAGTCACACCTCCGTACCTTCTGCCAAATCTCCTCTTTCTCTCTCTCTAAATCTCTCTCATAGTTCAAATTAAAATTATTTCCATTTATATATTTCAAAGCCCAATCTCAATGTCTTTCTTTTTTTCCTCTGCCTCCACGTGTCTTTCATCCTTAAAATAAATAAATGAATATCCAAACAAGAACCATACTTTCTCAAATACCATCTTTATTTTCTTTCAATTCACTCCTTACCGTTTCCAAATACCCATAAATATATATAAATAAACTATATTTCAAGTAATGTGAAGTTTCTATCATCATCCTAATTGATCTGAAAAGTTAACATTTGTCCTTTTGAATGTAGGTTACTGGGTACATTCGTTGAGGGATGAAATTTACTACATGTCCACAGTAATCATATTTTAACTAATTATTTTTTGTTTTTCACGTTATATATTTAAATATTAATTTAATGTTTTACTGCCTACGTTTAATAAACTTGGTTCATTTCAATTTTCTTATTCTTATAGCGTGGTGGAATTATAAACAGGATTTAATTTTTCAAAACAGTCAGTTGCGTAAAGAGATGTCAATTACAAGCATCGTAGAAAAAAATGTATAATCTAAAGAATGTAGTTATTTAGAAAATGGTGTAAAATATCAATACATGATTTATTTATACAAGTACTTCTGACTTTTGCATACAAGTTTTTCTCTTTTTCCTTGGACCATCTTTATTTCAGATGTAATCAGATAGTGGATAAAATAATTATCTCAAGAATTTAAACTTTCTGATTTGATACGTTTATGAAAATTTAGTCACCTGTATTAACCGGGTAAATAGAAATTAAATCAAACGAGATATTTTTCTTTTATGTGAAGTCGGACATTTGAACCTTGTCATGGAGGTCAATATTACCACACTGTAGTCTTGAATCAAACAGCGATTCTTACGGTAAAAAGATAATGTCCATAATTCAGTACGATACAAATATAATGGAACTTCCTATAACGTTTAATACTTTTTATTACGATGTTAATTTCCTTATATAATGGCTTTGATTTTGGAACGTTATAGAATTTTAAAGAAATATATTCCCAAATAATCATGCTAGCAGTTCAAGAAATGAATTCGAGAGCCGATAAGAAGAAATCTTAATTGAATCCCTTTTCCAAATTCATATTATCAAAATGTCAACTCGTGAACTGCACAAACACGTCAAATAAAAATAGATCTACTCGTCAACAACTTCAGAAGGTTATAATATTTTTTCAGAACTCATGTCGCCTTAGGAAAACTCTAACTTCAACCCCTCGCTCAAGTAGACGAACCCTTGAATAGCAGCGTCAACATCGACGGCATGATTAACAGTGCAAGGATGGTCGCATTCGATGCATTCGGTGACGGCCGTCGGCTGGTCGCATTCGGTGACGGTCGTCGGCTGGTCGCAGAAGGAGAGGGGCGAGGTGTTATCCGGTGGAGAGTGAACGTCGCATTCGGTGACGGTCGTCGGCTGGTCGCACAAGGAGGGGGACGAGGTGTTATCCGGTGGAGTGTGAAAAACGTCCGGGGGAACAACGGGAGAGTCAACGGAAGCGCATGAAGTTGAGGGAGAGTGGTGACTGCGTGCTTCGACACAAAGTTCGTGCAAGTATTCTTCCTGCGAAGCGGAAATATGAGAATGATAGACAATAAAGTTGTAAATATCTTCACCTTGGTCGTGAGTGTTGGAATCCGGCAAGGTTACGGGTTCCGCCATAACCGCAAGCTCCTCAGCGGCGCAGAGAAAGAATAGGGTGATAATGCCTTCGATTGACGTCACAACAAAGAATGGAAGTTGAAGCGCCTAAATCACTTATTTATAACCTTTATAACCTTTGCCTGCCTAGAGCAGAGACTGTTTAAATTAAATATAGCCTTGCATTAAAGTGGCAAGTCTCCATGTCAAGGGACAAAATATCTAATTAAAAATTGGATTTGAGCCCACTTAAAAAAAGAAAACTCTAACTTTGTTTCATTTTACTTTATCATACTTTACTGCTCTTAATTATATCAAATATTTCTAAATTAATAAATATTACTCTTTATCACCATTATAAAGAAAAATATACTAAATATTCATAATTTAAATTTCTTCTTAGTTTTTTATAAAATAGAACTAAATTATATACTCAAAATTATTAAGATTGATCATTCTCTCTTAACAATCATAATAATTTGAATATTTTGAATTTTCTAAATAAAATAATAATTATATCTGTAATATAACAAGTAGTGATTTATGATAACAAAAAATAAAAAAACTATAAAATAAATAATTTTATTATGGATAAATTTTATTATAAAATAAATTATATTAATAAATTTATATTTAATAACAAAATGTCTACGTAATAACAATAATAAAGAAAATCCTTAATGGGCATAGATTATAACTATAAAATCCAGCGTGATCTCTAGGAACATATTTGATTAGAATTTTATGTTTATTCTTGTAACTACTGAAGAAAGAGTCCCTACATAAGAGCCCTTCGCTTCCAATGCTCTTTGTTAAGTTCAATGTCCAAAACAAGTGCTCCCAAGGGCACCAATGAAGACAATCAATGAGGTAGAATGAGTTATAAATAGCAAAAAGGACATCTTCAAAAAACGGAGGTGCAGGATAAAAAGTATACAAACGCAGAAAGTAAAAGCCTAATCTATATACAACAAGCCATAAGTTTCCTTGTTCTTTACAGGCACCTTCTTCCTGCAAATCTATAAGTTTCTTTTTGTACTCATAAAAAAAAATTTCATTTTATCTTTTTCTTAATTATATAATTTGAAAAAATAAAAAACTATCAGATTATCCTATCCAATTGATTATACAATTCAAGTCGGACTACATAATCTAAGCAAAATAGAAATATTTTTTATATGGAGATGTTATGGAGGTGCAGGAAGAAACTACATTTTCATTGGTTAGATAGGGACTAATTCATAGGAAGCGTAACAGGCCATAATATTTTGGGTTGGAACCTTCTACTCAGTGCATGCAAGAGCAGTTTTCCAATCACATTTAAAATTGTCAAATAATAGCATTATTAATAATAACACAAAAGACCTCATCCGACAAAAATTTTAGTCCCTGCGCAGTGAGTTAACATAACCAACAAACACTAGATCAATGTGTTTTTGGGAAGGTTGGGGGTGCTACAAAGCATAGAAACTCCTCTATAACGCTCACGCATTTTTCAGATAATCTCAACTTATTATGCTTTTCAAAGTTGGGTACATAGTTGTCTACGTAGAGTTTCTCCAAGTAATGCAGATTCAAATACCGGTTCAAAATAGCAGGCTATATACATAGGTTAATCAGTAAACAGATTGACACTAACCTTTGTGTACAACATATATTGTTTTCTTTATGCCAAAACATCGTGTACACATCTAACAACCTACTACATCACTATGGTAAAATAACCTTTAATTTCCATGAATCAAGTTTGGCCTCCAGCAAGACAACTTGAAAAATTGAAGAGCTTATGAAATTAGAGTCAAGGCACTATTGAATGATCCTTTTCATTCAGCTAGGCATGCTGACGTTGGATGGGAGGGCAGAGATTGGAGATTTTCAAGTTAATAAGATTATTGTTTTCTTGATGGAATACAGTAATGAAATAGAACATTGTACATACATAATTTAATATTAAATGAAATCAAAACGAGAACTACTTTATAAAATCTATCAAATTTTTCCTTGGTTGTTGCAGATTGAATAGCTGAAGTTTGAATAGATCTTGCAGAGGCTTCACTAGAACTTGTATTCTCCCTTATTTGAGGCTCACTCCTTTGAGATTTTGACCCACACCACTTGTCATCGTGCAGTCTTCTTTCAGCAGCCATGGCAGCAGCTTGTATTGGACTCAGAGAAGACTTAATATTTTTATCACCACCTAAATACTGAGGTCCAGAAGGCAGCAAAGCTCTATGACGTGCCCTGCTTTCAGCACCTACCAATGCAGTCTGGCGAAGTGATGACAAAGGTGGTTGCTGGGAGGACCCACCCAGACGTCTCCCATAAAGGTCAAATTCTTTCCCAGTGCTATTAATCCCTTTCACCATCAGTTCTTCACATTCCTACCTGATTGTTGATGCTAGTAGCTGACATTTATCTTTAGATACTCAAATCATCCATAAAAAATCATGGTTGTTGATTTCTATATTCTCTAACGCTATAGAGATGGTTATCAGATAGCATATGCAGTGATTGTTGCTAGAAGTCTGGGGGCAACGCTTGTGATACCAGACATCAGAGGAAGCCAACCTGGTGACAGAAGGTTAGTGCTGAATTTTATTCTATAAAAAACTATACAGATGAGAACACTTATTTTAATCCCATGTCCATATTTTAACCTCTGCTTTGATAAGAAAGGGTGCCAAAATAGTGATAACGATGGGGAGAAAAGCTGCTACAATGCACAAGAGATTGCAGTGTTTTTGAGGCAGATTGGTTTTGACAAGGATACCACAGTTTATGTCACTGAATCAAGGTGGGATAGCAGCCTTGATTCTCTCAAGGATTTGTTCCCCAAGACGTATACAAAGGTGAGATAAG
>Ga0209589_1000289_pt1 | contig 64284 bp, 30 predicted proteins | sample CowpeawhiteBW_FD_187525 | JGI IMG/M metagenome (GOLD analysis project Ga0209589, IMG submission 187525) | Root nodule microbial communities of legume samples collected from California USA - Cow pea white BW (SPAdes) (version 2) | ecosystem: Host-associated > Plants > Roots > Nodule | place: USA... | reverse complement strand
AAAGAAGAAGAGGGTCCCCTTTGGGGTCATTCTCCGACTCAATAAAATAATAGAATAGTTCTGCACTCTCCTCTGCTTCACTTTCTCCCACTTCCACATACCTGATTCCATTTCCATCACATCTATTTACTCTAAATTTTCAATGAATAATTGAAAAGCACGAATGACCTAAATGGAGAATCATGGTTAGCTTACCCAGTTTGAAGTAGAAAAGGAAGGGGTCCATGGAAGCCAGGAAGGAAGCGCACTATGGAGTGAGACGTTGCAAAGTTTGATGAAAGAAGGAAGAGAAGAAGGAGAAGCAGAAGGCCTCTGTAATCCATAACCGCCATAGAGATAGTGCAATCAGAGTTTGTTTCTTGTCTCACATTGCTTTTCTACACACTTATCAATTCCGTATGGAGTTTCATCTTCTCTAACAGGGACGGATTCAACAATGCTATTTATGAAGCTGACCTCTTTTATTTACTTACAAAATTAATATATATGAAAAATGTAATTTTAATTACTCTTATCTTTTTTTTATTATTACAAAATAATGGCATTTGAATAAAACGTTTGAATATAATTCACTTTTTATGTTATTTTTCTTTTTCAAGTGTTTTAAATTTTCTAAAAAATATATATATTTGCAAAGCTTTGAAATGTTTCTCATGTATTATGACAACTGCGTGATGGTTTTTGTTTTATGGTGGAGATAGGAGGAAAAAAAGTATTTTTGAAGGAAGACATGGCTTAAAATTTTGGAGTAAAGAAAATTGGATTAGATACTCTAAAATTGTGGAGGTAAAAAAAAGTTGGATTGATAATTGAAAAAAAAAATGGACTGATAATTGTTGGTTATTTTTGGTCTACCAAATTAATCTCTTTATATTTATCTTTTAACTTCTACAATTTTGCACCAAAATTTAGAACAAGAAACAAAAAAGTTTAATCAAACAGGTTCATGGACCGCCTTGACCAATGTGATTTGGTCATGCCAAGTTACTCTACTTTTTCTGGACAATTTTGATACTTTAGTAGTGAGATTTGACAACTTTATAATACATTACTGGCATGAACCCGTGTATATGCACGGGCTTCTTTTTTTTTTTTTATTGTTGTATATATTTTTGTCTCTATGTTATTGTTGTCTTTATGCTATTGTTGTTGTAATTATTATTTTTAATTATTATATATTATATTAGTTAAAAAGTAAATTAAATTATTGTTATTATTGGTATAATTAATATGATGATGAAAATATGATAAAAATTGAAAAAAGTAGGAAGGAGAAATTTAGAAAGGTGGAAGCTGATCTATATTTCATATAGTATGAGATTAAGCATTTAGTTTTGACAACTTTATAATACATTATATTATGATACAGGTGATGATACACAAACACTCGATTTTTCATTTAACTTCATTTTAACTAGAGATAATAAATAAATTTGTTTTTTTGGGTATTTTTCAAATTTATTCTCATTTTGACGAAAAATCTCTGTATTTATTGAGTATGGGTATAGATACATAGAATTTCCTACTTTTTCAATTAGATATGGGATGCCTACATATCCCTGTCATAATATTCGTCTTCGTCATATATCTGTTCCCGTTTAAATTATTAAAATATTCACAATTAATTAAGTAACCTTATATATATATTTTTAATTTTTTTATTTCTTCTAATTATTTGGTTGTCATGAAATTCATTCGCATCTCCAATATATTTTTCATCTTATCATATCATTTATGTAATTATGTTAAAATGATGTATGTTAATTAAAAAATGTTTATGTCTCACATTTGAATATTTCTATTATTTTTTATTATTTTTATTTATTGTATATTTTTCTTTCACATGATAATGTTTTACTCTCAATTTAAGTGTTTAATAGCATAAATATTTCATTTACTAGGTAATTTAAAAAAAAAAATTACTTATTATTATTCATTTTTTTTTCATTTGAATAACTCTTTTGTTTCGCTAAAACAATTTTCATTATTTCTCAATCATTAAGTATGTATGTTGATGTTTGAAAAGTTTTTTATATCTCTAAGGTATTTCTCATCTTATCATACATTTAATTATACATTTGTTTTGCTTTGTACGATTTTTTTAAATAGCCTCTCAAATTTTTTTCTAAGATATACATTTGTTAATTTTTTAATATTTTTATTTGTTGTTTATTTTCATCATATAATAATATTATTTCGATATATTTTATATAATTTTTTTTTCTAACTCATTATCAATCACGATATAATTTTTTCACTATAATTGTATAAATAACTTTTATTTACCATAATATAAAATTTTAATGTAATTGCCATGAATATTTTTTTATCACCATCCAACATATACTAGAGTTCAAAAGATACAATATCTATAATTTTATTATTATGATTATTATTTGTTCTTTGCATCCTTTTGATCAAGTGATATATTATAACTTTTATTAGTGTATAAAAAAATAGATCATTGAAATTTAAAAAATTGAAGTAAACAAACATTTAAAATATATTTTAAATTGAATATTTTTTTTCCTCTTATGTTTTTTTCTTAAATATTTTTAAATTTTATTAACTAGATTTCATAATGTTTGTAAATTTAATAAATGTTTTGGTTATCATGAAATTTTATTTGGTATTCTAATATAAAATGAAAACAATTATAATTTATTTCAAAGTATTTGATATCGAATAAACAATCATCCTCCTAATATTGAACATTTGATAATTATGTTTCCTTCACCACAGTTTTTTATCATTTTATAAAAAAATAATTAAAATTAGACTTAAATATACATTTGATCCCTATTTTCGTCAAAATTATTCAATTTGGTCTCTATTCGCTATGTGATCAATTTGATTCTCATTTTTGTAAAATTTCATTCAATCAAGTCCATGTAGCAAATGACGTTAAAATTGGTTAATAACACATGATAACATCGAACTGTTTGGGATACGTGTCAAAATGGGAGCACAAACACTTTGTTTTTTAATTATAAATTTATTTCAATATATATTTACTAATAAATATTTAAAATATATTTAATTATATATATTTTTTATTTTTAATTGATTAATTAATATTTATAATTAAATAAATTAAAATAACTATTATATTTAAATGTTAACCTATTTTATTGTAACTAATAATTAAATTTTAATTCATAAGCGTTAATGATTTAAGAGTTTTCACAATTTTAAATGTAATTTTATTGAAAATGTTTTATTTATCAAATATTGTTCTATAAAATTATTTAAAAAATTACTGAATTTTTTTATTTTTATTTAGATCAAATATTTTACTTATTATTATTATGCATAAAATTATTTTAATATTAATCGGAAAGTTTTCCGTCGATATTAATTGATGGCAAAATTTCGCTCAAACTAATTACCCCTTGAGTCAATTAAATTATTTTTATCAACTAAAATAAACCTAGAATGTTTCATGTCAAATGAGAATTTTAAAAAATTAGATGGAATATTCAAAGAAATCAAACGTGTTTATTTTATAAAGAAGAGGATAGTTCATTATCCATAATTTAAACTAATGAAACCAAATCAAATTGAAAAAATAACAAAGATATGACTACTAAACTACCAACGTCCATCCAAAGTTGGTTTGTTTGGACTAATAGGCTGATACAGCCATATTCATATTAAAAAGTCGGTTGAAATCTTGAAATATAGTATTAATTGGATTCACCAACTTTCTTTTATTTATTTTTTTCCCCTTAATTAGAAAGGTCTTGAAAAAAAAAATTGTTTCTTGTTTGATTGATAATTTGGAATATGGAAGCTGTTTCTTACTATCCCGTTGGTTACGTGATGGAGGTAAACATTTATTTTTGGAACTTAAATCTAAACCATTGTTTTTTTCATTATCTAACTTTGTAAAACTACCAATTTAATCACTTTCACTTACAATTACCATCAATTTAATTATTAAATTTATAAAATATACTCTTTTTATTTTTGCTAAGTATAGCATTTTTTTTATAGTTTTTAAACATTAGTTATGTCTTCATCATTTATAGTACAAAAATAAAAAAAAATAACTACAAAATCTTATGTATATTTTTTTATTAAAGTTAAAAAATGTATTATATTTATAAGTATTTACAAAAAATATTTATTCAAAATTTTACGTAATAATGAAATTTACAATTAAAAGTCGTAGTAAACAGAAGTTTATAAAATATAAAAATATACAGTTTTGTTTAAGTTAAAAAATAAAGAAATCGGGCAAAACTCCATCAATTATGAGATTTGATGTGCGTTTTACTCCATTTATATGAAAGAAAAAAAAAAGTTTTGTTTTTTAATTCAGGAAAATAAAAAAAAGAGTTAAAACCATTGACTTGTGAGTTGTCCCCAGCAATGAATTGGGTAGATTTAATAATTAATTTAGTATGATCGACCACTATAATAAATAAAATCGAATTGATTCATATTAAAACCTAGTCCCAGTAATTTATTGACCCCAATTAATTGAGCCTTTAGAACATCCCTGTCCAAAAATCAATGATGCATTTATCCTTAATGCATACTCAGTGCTCGTGCTTGTGCTTCCTCGCCTCTCACCAACTTTCATTACTCTTATTCCATTTGTTATTTTCTCCTTCTTACAGTTATTTAAATCTTAATCATTTAAAAATTGAATCCACTTATACTCTTGAAAGACTATCTAATTTATGCTCGGAGACCAAAAGTTATTCAAAATTATCGATGTAATCTAACAATTTTTTTTCGTTTATTAGAAATCAAACTCATCGTCTTAGCTTTGATCATACTAATTATTAGGATCGAACATAAGAGTGACAATTAGGACTTGGTTTGTCGGGCAATCCGTAGACCCACATAAGTTTGCAATCCGCGCGAATCGGTCCGCAAGCCCACATAAAAAAAAACTTGTACATTCAAAATTTTATCATAAAAATTAAAAAAAGTGGGTCAGCCTACGAGCCCGCGGGCCAAGTACGAAGCAGGGTGGGCTAGTGATTGCAGCCCACATAAATTGTGTGGGACGGGGCAGACCAGCCCGCGATGTGCGGACCTTATGCGAGCTGGACCTAAATGGGTCGAACCGACCTACATTGCCACCCGTAAATACTTACCACTAAACCAAAAACTATAGTCAAGACATAACTCTTTTTACTTAACAATATAACAACTCAAACTTCATTATTCAATTATAATATGATTTATTTAAATTTTGTTACAGAATAATGTAACTTATAACACGAAATATGCTTTTAAATATCAACCAAAATCTGAAAAAGATGCAATTCTTAAGTTCTAGTTGATATAACGAAAATAAATAATTTTTAGGGTGATAATTGTTTGGAGGACACAATCCCTAATTATTTTATTTAAAATAATATATTATAAACAATAGGATTGTTTTAATGAACTTATTTAAAAATAATAATATATCGATTGCTGTTTCTAAATGTTTGTTAAAGAAATTTAAACTAGATATGATTTACAGTTAGGTACAGTTTTTCATTTCGTCACACTTCTTTTGTTTCATTCTAACTAAATTGACTCCTTCTTCCTCGGAGGTACTATCCCTCATTAAAGACACACATTAATAACAAAAATTCTCTTTTGCCGTCTACTGCATGCCAGATATACTATAGTTTTAAAATTACTACCGCATCAACTATTTTAAAATTGTCAAGCAAAAATATATATTAAAGTGCTTCGTTTTTTAAGACATATTTATTTAATTAATATGTCATATAAAAATTATTCGAGTATATTCAACCATAAATTAGGTGAAAATATAAACATTTTTACCATGTATAGAAATGTTATATTGAAGATAATAAAGTAAAAAGCGACTTTACATGGAACCGTCCCCTTCAAAGCAGTCCCTACCACCCACAACGAAAAACCAAACCACAACAAATTCCGATCAAACCTAACCTCAATCAAATTACCAGAATGTATTAATCAATTATCTTTCTCTGGAGAAGAATCCAAAGAAATCAACACCTACTTTAATTTCAGATCCAAAAGTGTGTACGCACTTCACTTCACAGTACACCACTTGTTTTTGCAACAGCGTAGCTTCTACTTCTGGGATACGATTTGGGAAGGGTGCCAACATCTCCTTCAGACAAATCATAAGGCGTGTCCTCGTCGATCCGGCCCATGCCAACGCTCGTGGACTTCGGAAGCCCATTAGAGGAAAGGGGCCGGGCTTGGGCCTGGGCCTGGGCCTGCTGTTTCAGAACCAAATCGACGTCGATTCTGTTGCCCAAGGTTCTGGCAGAAGCCGCTCTCATAAGCTCCGCGAAATCCTCGTTGTCGGAGCGTGACGTGGCAACACTGTAGCTTCTGGGGAGAGCCTCGAATCTGCCAGCAGCATCGACGGGGTTGCTGTAGTTCATGTTGTGACCACACTGTGTTATGCTTCTGACGTAAGCATCCCTCGCTTTGCCCAAGACTCTGAAAGGCGTGGTTATGATCCACACCAACTTGTTCTGCTTCTGCTCCTTGCCCTTTCTCATGGTTTTCGAAGTCACTCACACGATCTTCAAACAAATTGCGATGGAGGTGTTTTTCGTTTCTGGGGTGCAAGAGGGGAATTATGATTTTTGTAGTGGTGATTGAGAGACAGAGGGTGTTAAAGAAAAACGAAAGGAAGGTGGGTGTGAAACTGTGAATAGCGCGCACGGACTTTTTCAGAGCACACCGTATCAGAAAACAAAAGAGATAAGAACAAAGGCGTGGAAGTTGGAACGTGTTGGCCTAAATTCTCGTTTTTATAATCATAATGAAGTTGTTCAATTATTACGGAAGTTTTTTTTTATTTATTTTTTTCATAATAGTAAAAGGTGGCTTGGCTTCTATTTGAAGGACCGCTATCATTTTCAACTCTCGGCACCATAATTTGACTCGTTTTATATAACAATACACGCGTAAAACCTACATATATTTGGCTTGTTTTTATAAAAATGGAGAACAAAAATGTAATGAATAAATAAAATAATAATAAAAAATCGAAAAAGAGAGAAAAAGTATGCATATAGTAATCGTATATAAAACATATTCCTCTCGCAAGCTTGGTTGAAGAGTGCGTAAATGCTTATAATTGGTTTAATTACTATCATGTTGTTATATAAACTTTGGTAATAACTACCGTGAATTAATATAATTATTGAATTCATCACACGTGTCGGTACACGCTGTATACTTTTCTTTAACGTAATAAAAAACATAACACCAGTAGTGATATGAGAGCGTCAAGCCTCGGTCAAGAAATGTAATGAATCAAATAACGTAGCACTTCCACTGATCGTTATTCTAAATAATAATTAAAAAATGTTGGTTGAATAAATAAATAGGGCATTTTGTACTTACATTCTGTTAGGAAGGATTGACGATGTTAATAATAAAAAAGAATAATGTTGAAAATTATAAGTTAGACACGTATATAACAAAGTAGACCAGGTCTGACGGGGAAGAAGAAGAAAAGTATTTGCATGTAAGTATGCATTGGCGGTTTTAATAATTGAGAAAGTGAAAAGATGGACAGCAGTTTTAACATTCATGGTGTGAGAAAGTGCAGTAAAAAGGAAAAGAAAGAAATATGGAGATGAAATGGAGAGACATGTGGCGGAAGATGAGCATTATTAATAGTGTTGACTATTTTAGTTTTTGTGGTTACAGGTAGGGGAAGAAAAACAAATCCAAACAGAGGATCCCTCTGCTTTAAATTAAAGAGAAGGAGTGCACACTTTAGACACTACTAAGGATGTAAAAAAATAAATACGAATTGTAATGCAAACAAAATGAATATTGTAATTTGATATTTGGAAAAATGAGTACGAAAATATTTTATACCAGTATATTAACGTGGCGGATACGAATATTATAATATCTGGATACATGTATCAGTTATACTTTAATTTAAATTAAAAAAAAATTAAAACATTGATTTTGAATGAATTATTTTTTATTAATTGATTTATTTTTTTTTAAACTGTCATTTAACACTGTTAAAATTAGTTATTTTGACTTTATTTAAAATTTATAAATGCTATATTTTTATTTTATTTAAATTTATGGTTAATATATATTGTTAAATATATTTTTTTTGTAAATACCGTGGGAGTACATGTGGATATTAAAAGAATATGCGGATAGCCGCATAACAGATACTCGCACAAATATGAAAACGGATACGGGACAAATATTTAACCGGCAATTAGGAAATTAATATTCGTCCCCTACCCGTCCCTTCAAAATCCCTACTCACAACTTGTATGTGTTTATCCTATGAAATAAATAATATATATATATATATATATATATATATATATATATATATATATATATATATATATATATATATATATATATTCTTAATACCATGTACTACTATAAACATATGACTCTAAATAATTTAATTCTGGATACATTTACCATTCTTGCAAATTTTAAAAAGCTTTAAATACATTTTTTACCAATTTTCATTAAGTTTTGTCAAATCAGTCCTAATTTTATTTTTGTGTTGAAATATGTTCAAATTTTCGTCAATTTTGTTCAATTTAATCATTTTTTTCAAGCACCGTTTAAATCATTAATAACCATGAACAGTGATTGTCACGTGTCACTTAGTGATTTTTTTGATTTCTTTTATTTTTTTTAATCTTTTTGTTTTTTTTTTTTAAATTTTAATTTTTTTTAATGTACACGTGTCAACTCAACAACGTGTCACGTGTCATAGTCAATGTTTTATTTTCAATTTGATCCTTATATTTTTTATTTTTATTCAATTTAGTCCTAATTGTGTTTAAAATTGACCAAATTTATCCCTGTCGAAGATAAGACCAAATTTAATTTTTTATATAAAAGTTGTAATGATGTGAATTTTAATATATTAAACCAAAAAATTTAATAAAAAAATCTGAATTTTAATATAAAAAATAAATTTGGTTTTAATTTGGAGAGGGAGCAAAATTAGTTCATGTTAACAAAATGGCTTAATTATCATTTTGGTCCCCTAATTTGTTGGGTTGGTTCATTTTGGTCCACTTATTATTTTTTGGTTCAACTTGGTCCTCTAATTCTTTAAAAGGTTCAAGTTGGTCCCTGCCGTTAAGTCAACTTTAACATCGTCTCCTTGACTTGCCACATATCATTTTGTGAATTTTCAATTTTTTTTAATTTTTTTCTTTTTTAATTTATTAAAAAAAAAATAAACTGCCACGTGTCACCTTATGGTTGTGACACGTGTCAATTTGAGATTTTTTATTTAAAACATGTACTGCCACGTGGCAGGTCACGATTGTGCCACGTGTCAAGCTAACATTGGTTGTTTTCAATTTAGTCCCTCTATTTACAAAATTGAAAATTCCACAAAATGACATGTGACATATACGGAGATGGTGTTAAAGTTGACTTAACGGCAGAGACCAAATTGAACACTTTAAAGAATTAGAGGACCAAATTGAACCAAAAAATAATAAGGGGACCAAAATGAACCAACTCAACAAATTAGGAAACCAAAATGATAATTAAGCCTAACAAAATTTATGATTAAATTGAACCAAAATAACAAATATAGGGACCAAATTGAATATAAAACATTGACTCTGACACATGACATACTACTGCGTTGACACATGAACATTTACAAGAAATTAAAAAAATTAAAAAAATAAAAAATAAAAAAATCACAAGATGACACATAAGTGTCACTGTTTATAGCCGTTAATGATTAAAACGATGTTAAATAAAAAGAATAAAATTAATAAAAATTAAAACCTATCTATCTGAGCACAAAAATAAAATTATGAGTGATTTGATAAGACTGGACATAAATTGGAACAAGAAGTATTTTAACCTTTTAATAATAATTAAATTGACATAACACCACTAAAGTTCATTATAACATCTCATTCATTTAAATAGCATGCATAAGTTTTTGAAAATGTCACTTATTATTTAATCAACAAAAGTCTCACTCAACCACGAAAACAACAAAGGTAAGTTTTAGTTCTTTGTTTCATATTTTATCAAACCAATTATAACAACTCACAATCCTTTCAAAATTCAATGTAAACCTATATCAAATTCAACAGAACCACTAATGATTTTAACTAAGTGATCACTTAACACTCAATCCAATGTTTAATATCAAATTAAATTAAAAGTTATCTCACTTATAAAAAATGAACTTACTTAGTTTGACACTTGACTCAAAACTTAGTTTTAAACATGCACTAATTATTTCATCCAACCACAATCTAGCGATAACCATTCAGTATTATGTAAACATTCTCAAAATGATAATTTACTTTCTAAGATTGTTTACACATAAATCAACACAATAAAAATTCAGATTCACTTACCTAAAAGTGACTTACACTTAAAAAAAGGAAGAAAGTGGAAAGGTATAACACACCAAAGACCTAAGATAACATAAATAATAACAAAATTTTAATCAAAGGCTAAATTTATTAGGAGCAATACCAAACATTAAAAAAATATTTTTTTAAATGCATAAACATTTAATCAAAATAAAAAATATGATCAAGATAGACTGCTTAAAATCTAAGAAGAGAAAAAAAAAATAGAATCTTCAAATATTTTATCATATATTAAGTATTTTGTTTTAGAAACACAAAACTACAAAAGTTAATGCCAACTTAACAATGACTAATATCAATTTATTTTGTTTTAGAAACACAAAACTACAAAAGTTAATGCCAACTTAACAATGACTAATAACAATCTATTTACAATAAAAACTGCATAAATAAAAACTCACAAACACTTGCAATTCTAAAAAAAAAATGGAAAAGCTTACCTAACCTTCACGAAGTTTTCATCATGCAACATTTCTTCACCCACCATTTACTTCCACCAACTTCATCTATACAGATTTAAAAAATGAGATACTTAGACCACATTTCTTATAACATACAAATTTTGTTGCTGTTTCCTATAATAAAATATTTGATGTCTTCCACAAAAAACAAAGTACATTTCTAAAATATTTAAACTCCAATGGTATCTTATCAAAGCAATTATTTTATACACTGTATAATCATTTAATAGTCTTTTTGCTAAAGGGTCACTAAATCACAGAAAAAAAGAGGGAGCATCTAAGATATTTATGAAATTAGTGATAATATAACATTTACTTCATTTATTTATTTATTTTATTGAATTTTTAATATTGAATTTCTTATATTTTAGAATCTTTTATTTTGTAAATATGATTGCAAATTAATTTCAAAAAAATAATCTAATACTATTATATGATTTGCAACGTAAGTTGGTATTATCCAATCTGTTTGAAAGATTATTTTTATCTTGATGTCTCTTTTTTTTATCTTGATGTTTCCTTGCTTTGCAAAGTAGGAATCTAATAGTTTATATTCCTTGATTTTAATAAAAAGTCATCATATAAATTAATTTTATCGAAAACTTAAATAAAAATATATTCATTTTAACAATATCAATAAAATCATAGAGTTTATGAGAGAAATATCAAATAAAATCTATTAATAAAATAAGGAGCTTATCACAAAATATCTAGGCAGTATTATAAGGCGAACCGTATATAAATATAATAATAAATAAAAATTGAACATAATATCATGCATTAAACTATTTAATTTCATTTTACAGTATACAATATTTGTATAGCTATGAATTTAAATAGAGTCACAGTCACTCATGAATTTTCTATGTGTCATGATAGTGAAAATTGTCAAACATACTCATTTTCAAATCTGATTTCATATATTATTTTACTATAGATTCAGTACTAAATCTTAATAACCAATAATATTAACCCCATAGTTAGAGATTAAGTTCCATGTTACAGTTTTACAGAACAAATCCTATCTTAATCCGTTTGACGAGAAAACCCAAACCCAAAGTAAAAGACCTAAGATTGTAACAAAACACACCAATTCAACATAATCTCCCAAAACTGTGAACAATGTCAACACTGTCATCCAAACACTCCCTTACCAATCCCACACCCACCACCGTTTTCTTCCTTTTCTTCGCCCTCCAAATTTCAACCATTCTCGCCGGCAGCCCCCACGTCATCAATTTCCGCTCCCCGAACCTCTTCCCGGAAGGGCTAGCGTGGGATCCCACAGGGCAACACTTCCTGGTCGGATCCCTCCGCCACCGCACCATCTCCGCGATCTCCGACGCAGGGGTGGTAGAAACCCTAGTCTCCGACCCCTCCCTTCCGGAAAACGTCACCATCTTGGGCCTCGCCGTGGACTCCCGCAACAACCGCGTCCTGGCGGCGCTCCACGCTGGGGCCCCTTTACCTCCGTTCAACGCGCTCGCCGCCTACGACCTCCGCTCCGGCCGCCGCCTCTTCCTTTCTGCCCTCCCCTCTGCAGAAGGCGACGAGAAACGCGCCATCGCGAACGACGTCGCAGTGGACTTCAAAGGTAACGCGTATGTGACGAACTCGGTGGGAAACTACATCTGGAAGGTCAGCGAAAAGGGAGAAGCCTGGATCTTTTCAAATTCCGCAAGATTCACCGAACACCCAGTGATCATCGACGAGAAGTTCAGCTCCTGCGGCCTAAACGGTTTGGTTTACAACGGCAAGGGTTATCTCCTGGTGGTTCAGAGCAACACGGGGAAGATGTTCAAGGTGGACGAGGATGACGGCGTGGCGAGACTTGTGCTCCTTAACGAGGATCTCGTGGGTGCGGACGGCGTGGCTTTGAGGAACGACGGCGTGGTTTTGGTGGTGTCGTTGAAGAGGGTGTGGTTGGTGAAGAGCAACGACGGGTGGAGCCAGGGTGTGGTGTTTGACAAAATTGACCTTGATGATGAGGGTTTTCCCACTTCGATTGTGGTGCGGGAGAGAGAGAGGGCTTACGTGCTGCACGGGCGCGTGATGGAGGGCATTCTGGGGAATTGGAGTGAGAGTTTTAAGATTGAGGAGGTGAGGTCTCCGAGGGAGGGTGAGTCGGAGAATGTTTGGATGTATGTGATGGTTGGAATAGGTTTGGCTTATTTCTTGTTTTGGAGGTTTCAGATGAAGCAGCTCGTCAACAACATGAACAAGAAGATCAATTGAACTAACTACTCTTTTCTACTTCCCTTTCACTGCACCATTGTAAGCACGGATGTAATTTCAAGAATAGATTTCCAAGTTTGCTTATTTAAAGACAAGGATTCATTGTTCAAGTGGGGAATAAATTTAGCACATTATATTATGGAGTCTGATACTTCAAACCTCATCAGAAGTTATAGATGTTTTAAATATATAGCATGCACAATTTGCTTTTTCTGTCAAATTTCTTGATATGTTTTTAGTTAACCTAAACTATCCAGAAATACAAGGATTTTTAAGCTAGTGATTTTGTATCCTAGCTTAATTCATGTAGTGTTGGTGGACATGTAAACACTTTGTTTTCTATCTTAATTTGCTTTTGGTCATGCCCCTTTCTTTTATGTTCATCTTCAGATAAAATATTTAACAAGAAAATGAAAAATAACATATTTGATTTGAATTTCCAGTATTTTTTTTAATTTGGAAAGGGCTTTCAATGCTCGGGTCTTCTTTTTTCTCTGCTCGGTTTTTCCAGTGTTATTTTCTTTCTTTATAGTAAGATGACCTTTTGTTTTCTGTGTTTCTTCTATCCCTTATGTGGCTTGAGGTGCTGAATCCTCCAGTGGATAAGGAATGTTTTGGTGTCCCACAATTTACTGAATTTAGTAAAGGTTACTTACTCTTTCGGATACTAAATATATATGGGGGCTTCTCCGTGCATCTCCAATGATGCACCTCCAATGATTTCTCCTGTACCTTTAAAATTTACTTTAATTCCATCTTTGTCCATGGTTAAAAAATAAATTACTGTTTTTTTACCGCAGTGCACCCCAAATACTCGTGCCTCACCGCACTGTACCTCCAAAAGCAGATTCCCTACACGCTCTGCACCCCCTGCACTTGGAATCTTTGACCTAAGTTTTTTTTTACCTTTGTTTTTTTAAGGTGCAGGGCCTCCATCCTCCACACACTGTCCCCTTCTCCCTCTTCTCCCACACAACAGCACCCACCTTCTCCTACTTGGAATCCGTTTGAGTTTTTTTTTTCTATAGGAAACGGATTGTGAAATCCGTTTCCTTTTTATTTATTTTTTTTCAAAAACGGATTGTGAAATCCGTTTAGTTTTTTTTTTTTTTTTTTTCGGAAACGGATTGTGTAATCCGTTTCCTTTCTTTTTTTATTTTTATTTTTCAAAAACAAATTGTGAAATCCGTTTGATTTTTCTTATTTTTTATTTTTTTGGAAACGGATTATGTAATCCGTTTCCTTTTAATGGTATTGTGTGTAATGAGGCACCACTTTTTCCAAAAGTGTTTGACCAGAAAAGATGGTCACAAGCTGAAGGTAGAACTAGAGAGCTACTTACACATATTCAGCCCAACCATACATCAGAAGCACATCGAAATGCTGTGCTATCTTACCTACGATCCCTCATCGTCAACTCTGTCTCTCTCCCTTGTCAAGTACTTTCCTTCTTAATTCTTTCACTGAACTGTCACATTTTTTTCCTTTCTTATCTCTTTATTTTATGCATGTGTGAATTGTATGATTAGTTATAGTAAGAATTCTTAAAACCTCTGTTTATAAGTGTTATCAAATAATTAATGAAACTTTTACTTTGGTGTAATCTTGGGTGTTTCTAATTCTGTTTTCATATTCAGCTTATAGATTCTTATGTTAAATATAATTTTTTTTTATTCAAATACCGATTTTGTTGTATTAATATGATCTAAAGTGGTGTCATTCTAGCAATTTGGAGAATACGTTTCTATACCCTTCTCCTTAATGTGGCTTGTTAGAAACATAAAGTAATTTATTGAAATATTTGAAAATGCTTAAATGAGAAAAAAAAAATCTACACGTTTTACAAAATTTTAATGGCACTGAACAAAATTTTTTTATGAAACGGATTACGGAATCCGTTTCACAGTGTATGAAACGGATTCTGTAATCCATTTCTCATAAATTTTGATTTTTTTCGTGAAACGGCTTTTGTAAAAGTTTGAAACGCGTTATATAGTTTATGAAACGAAAAATTTCACTTCACAAGCAAACAGAAAAAAAACTTTAACTCGTAAGAAGCTGCTAAGAAGGCTAGCAAAATTTTAAAAAGAAAGCACTGGAGAAAAAATGAAATGCGAGCACAAAAAATAGTTGGGGGTGTAGAAGGTTGGTGACGCAGTAAATGAAATTTACTGCGTCCCTAACAACTTTCACGATAAATAAGGGTATAAGAGTTTTTTTTGAAGGTACAGAAGAAATATTGGAGGTACAGTGAGAAGCTCCCAATATATATTTAATAATAACAGTGATTATAATTTTAACAGAAAAACTACTTTTGGTTCGTAATGAAAATAGGTCCAGCGAAAGCTGTGGACATACACAGGCCCAGTAAACCAAAAAATATTTAACTTAGGTCCAAACTTGGATATTTCTTCCTTCACTTCCCTTTCTTTCTTGCTGCACCTCCAAAGGATTACGAAACTACCATTCTAGACTTAATAAAAAATTAAATAAAACCTTACAATGTGTGAGAGAGATATTTCATCTCCTTCAGATTAACAACTTGTTTGGGCTGTGTAACTTACTCTTGAGGCCTTATGAATTTCGTATCATGATGACCCAAAACATCATCAAATCGAATCTGATGCATTATTTCCAGGCCAGCTCATGGTCATTCAGAGTAGTTTTAATAATAAGCGATCAAAGAAGTGAAAGCGTGGCACCTTAGCTGCCCCATTTCTTGTACATAATATTCAAAACGAAAATAAAATAGAAATCTCCACCACATATTCTTTCCCTTTTTTACATCACCCGCTTCTCCACTTCCATCATTATTCATCATTACTCGTCCATAAAGAACACTTAAAAAAGAAAGCCCATAAGCAGAAAATGGCATAGTAGGTATTTGGATAAGTTATCCATATTGTAATGAACAAACAGGGTGTGGTGAGGATTGGGTTTGCGCCACTCACAGTGGTTGTTGTGATGTTGTCAGTGGTATGCACGTGCAGGACCAGCACGAGCGGGAACCTGCACCCGTTGATTCTAGTACCTGGTAACGGAGGGAACCAGCTAGAAGCCAAGTTGAGCAGAGAGTACAAGCCATCCAGTTTCATCTGCGAATCCTGGTACCCTGTTGGGAAGAAAAACAAAGGCTGGTTCAGACTCTGGTTTGATTCCAGTGTCATTCTCGCACCTTTCACACAATGCTTTGCTGAACGCATGACCCTTCACTACCATCCACAACTCGATGATTACTTCAACACCCCTGGAGTTCTCACTCGGGTCCCTCACTTCGGTTCCATCAACTCCCTTCTTTATCTCAATCCTCGTCTCAAGTAAGTGCCTCCCTTTCTTCTTCAATTAATGTACCCTTTCGTTTTTCCATTGATGAATTTCTTTAATAGGCATATTACCGAATACATGGCGTCCCTGGTGGATTCATTGCAAAAGCTGGGTTATGCTGATGGTGAGACTCTGTTTGGTGCCCCCTATGACTTTCGATATGGTCTAGCTGCTGAGGGTCACCCCTCACAAGTGGGTTCCAAGTTCCTAAAAGACCTAAAGAATTTGATAGAAGAAGCAAGCACTTCCAACGGTGGGAAGCCAGTGATACTGGTATCCCACAGTTTAGGAGGTTTATTTGTCATGCAACTCCTAATTCGAAACCCCCCCTCTTGGCGTGAAAAATTCATTAAACACTTCATTGCTCTTTCAGCTCCATGGGGTGGCGCTGTAGACGAAATGTTCACCTTTGCATCTGGCAACACTCTGGGAGTGCCCCTGGTGGAGCCTCTGTTAGTGAGGGGTGAACAGAGAAGCTCCGAGAGTAACCTTTGGCTTTTGCCTAACCCCAAAATTTTTGGTCCTCAAACACCAATTGTGATCACTCCAAATAAGACCTACTCCGCACATGACATGGTTGATTTTCTCAAAGACATTGGTTTTCCCGAAGGGGTTTACCCTTACGAAACACGCATTGTACCCTTGATAGGGAACATTCCAGCGCCACACGTGCCTGTAACTTGTATTATGGGAACAGGAGTGAGAACCTTGGAAACTTTGTTTTATGAGAAAGGTGATTTTGATGATCGCCCAGAAATTTCATATGGGGATGGTGATGGAACGGTGAATTTGGTGAGTTTGTTGGCGCTTCAATCACTATGGAAAGAGGAGAAAAGTCAATACCTTAAAGTGGTTAAGATAGATGGTGTGTCGCATACTTCAATACTCAAAGACGAAGTTGCGCTTAATCAAATTGTTCGTGAGATTAGTGCAATTAACTCTCATGCTGACCTTGACCTTGGTTTGTCCAATGTGTTTTCTGGGTAAATGATTTTTGAACCACAAGTAAAATATCCGTTCTCTGCCAATTAAACTTTTGCGTGGGATTTATATAAAGCGCATGTTTTTTGTTGATACTAAAGGTAAAATTCGTAGGACATTACACCAGGACTTGTTTGATTTTAGTTAGTTTTTAGAAGTAAAACAGAGTACATGATTGGATACTTGTTCTCTGCATAAATAGGTTTAGAATTGTTTTCAAAATTACAGTTTTGGAACCAAGAAACCAGAAATAGCTTAAGAGTTGTTTGGTATCTTAAACAAGTCAGCACTAGATCTAGATTGACATCAAATTCATTGGTATGTTATAGAACAAGATTCTTAACATTGACATCTAAATGCATTTCATATATACTGGTTGAATTTGATGGTTTTCAACTATTATCACGTCTAATGATTTCATTTCCCTTTGTAATCATGAGGCTATATTTTTGTGTGTTTGTTGTATTTGTTAGATCCGATGAGCTTTCAGAACCTGAAACGCAAAATCAGTACGAAATATAACACTGGAGTCTTTATCCACAATCTTCTCAAACCAATTAATAAATATGCTTCCATCTTTTGGGTTTGAAATACAATCAAACTCGGCTTTATGTGTAAAAATAGTTAACATTTCCTTTGAATGTCTATTTCAAAATTACATATTTAAAAAATTAGACAAAAAAATCATCTTTCGTTTGATCGTATTCTGTATATCCGTCCTTGGATGTAAGCAATAGAAATTTAACAACTTGGATTTCTATGTTAGCTGGATTGTGAAATTAAGATATAGAACGAAGCTTATTTAATCAATTTATCTATTATATGCTGCTATATAATTTTATTCCCCGGTTTAGCAAAATGTACAATAAGTCTCTTACAAGATTAGTGACATAAGGATTTTCGTGATCCTAATTATAAATTTGGTATATTTTTAGTTGACATGAAACTTTATGTAATTTTTTTCGTAGAGATATATAATAAATTTTTGATGATTCAAGTAACATTTTGAAAATTGAATTGTAAACTTAATTCGGTCACAAAATTAATTAATTATATATATATATATATATATATATTTATATATAGAGGAGAATGCTAGTTAATGAATAAATAATGCACATTAGTTTTAATATTTTTACATTGAAATAATTAAGTCTATTAATTAAAATAATATAAATACATATAACATATTTTATAAAGATTAAACTATCATTTGAATTTTTTAAACAACTCTAATACAAAATAAACACTTTAGAATTTTTAAGGTATCTACTAAAAGTTTAGGTAATTATTTTCTTTTATATTGCTAAATTTATGTATTTATAATTATTAATTTCAGATATTGAAATATTTTTTATTTTTTTAATACAAGGGATTTTGTTAAGTTAACATAGATGTTGCAATTAGAGAAAATAAATTCAATGAAGTCTCAAATTGATACTTTAATATTTTTTTTGTAGACTTTTAAGATGTTTAACACTATTTTTTATTGGTTTTTATATTAATTAAAAAAATTTATGTTTAATTATATTTTAATTTTTAACAACATTAAAATATAGTTATTTGATTATTTAATTGATTTTTAACTTTTATGGATGAACACTAAATAAAATATTAAACACAAACTTAAGGACATTTTTGTTCATTAAATAAAGTAAAACTGCATTAATGGTTATTAGTCAAATTTTATTTATTATCACAATTAACTATAATATTCTACAATATTCAATATATATTAATTATCTTTAACTGGTGCCCTTAGAGCACTGGTTATTAAGACCCATATATAAATTTATCATATTAAATGGAGATGGAATATTTAAAACATTGATGTTAAGTGGTTTATTTTTTATCAATTAGTTTTATAAAATCTCAATTTCTTTGTAAACTGTGATTCAACACTAGTTAAATATTTGCACTTTGTTTGAAATTTATGAATGGTATGTATTGTATTTTTATTTGAATTTATGGTTAAAATATGTTATTAAATATTAATTTATTTTTTAAATATCCGCGGATACCCATATATACGTGAATATTAAAATTTTATGTGAATACCCACACAATGAATACTCGCACGAATATTGGTACAGATACAGAGGAACTATCACTCGTACCTTATTCTTTCCATTGACATCCTATGGAACACGCTTAAGTTCAAACATCGGTGTTCTCTTCTAGGTAATTTTAACTACACATTACACATGCTATTTCTAAGTGTTGAGTGCAATTAAAAGAAACAAATCAAATAAAGGCAAACAAGTGCGTTCTTTGATACATGTTATAGCAGGTGGATCAAAGATTCCATGAATACGTGTAGCATTGTTGATTGTTGACATAATATGGTATTTGTTGTTCAATTTCTTACAGCAAACGTCATTTTCATGTCCAATTCAGCTAGAATTTTGATTTTTTTTAATGGTCATTCTTTTTGGTGGAACCACCGTGCTAGAAAGAACCTGAGTTTAGGGTGGTGAACGAATGAAAGGACTTGTTTGTGGTGGTGACAAGATTTGGCTTCGTTTAGGGTCTATGTTTCCAAGGTGTTGTTTGTTTGTGGTATTTGCTAGTGTCAGAGAGCAAAACTTGGCTGAATATGGGTGGCATCTTTCTGTTGAGAAATCTAATTATCTCTTATACATCGATGAACCATTAAAGTGTCAAGATATATTTTATTCAAATTCAAATTAATCTGATAATTGGAATTAATTCAAGTAATATTGACGGAAGGCATTGATGTTTTCGAACTCTATGTTCAAAATCAAAGTTAAGAAAAAAATTATAGAATTGGAAATGTTATAAAACAATAAAGGATGTGGTTTTTAATAATTATAAAAATTAAATAATTTCATTAATTAATTGTTGATCCAAACTTTTTTTATGCTCGTGAATTTGTTTAGAAGACAGAAAAAAAAGAAGATTGGATTGTTACATGAAATAATGATGAAGGGAAAAAAAAAGAAAGAGGTTTTTCTGACACGTAAAAAAAATGGATAAAGTGAGGTTGGTCCAGCAATTGAAAAGGAACGGGAAACCTTTGGCTCCTCCACCGAGGGACTGACTACGGAGCTGATGAGTCAGCTAAAAAAGGAAAAGAAAAGAAAAATGATTCAATTGTTTATTTTGTAATGAACATGATCTAATCTTGATTTAAGATGTCACTTTGTACTAATTTGAATCCTTCACGAGGATAGTTTTTTCCTGGGGTTTCAAAATTTTCAAAAGCCACAATTGTACCTTACTTTCTAACAATAGTTTTAATTTACTTTTTCAAAGCGATTAATTTCAAAAATACACATCGTTAAAGTTTTTGTATCACATTAAAATTAATTTAAAAGTGTATTTTAATGGTAGGTGATATAATAATAATAATAATAATAATAATAATAATAAATTATTATTATTAATGAAAACATATATGCGTGTCCTTTTATTATAGATAATTGTTTTAATTTAAAAGAATAACTGAATTTAATTAAATAATAATTTAAAAAGATAAAAGAGTTAAATAATTGTTTTAATTATAAAAATAATAATTTAAATTACCTAATGAAAATATAATTATTTTAATTTAAAATAGAAATTATTTAAAAGATAATTATATATATATAATGATTTTTTTTATAGATATAAATTATTATTATTATTATTATTGTTATTATTATGTTGACGATGGCAATGATGAATTGTAAGATTCACTTTTCTTTTTGTGCCTTTTACTTTAAAGGGCTGCCCCATCTTGTGGGCCTAAGGGCAGGCACAAAGGGGAGGATCAGACCTAATATGCTCCAACCCTAATCCTATGCTATTTTTGTAAAACAGAACCCTTGTGCCTCCTTGAGCAGTCGCACTCTCTGCTAGGGTTTGCCTTCTCGTCGCTTCCAAGTCCGCTCAAGCTGTTCCTACTCCACGTAAGTCATCCTACATCTCGTGCCGCCCATTTCTTGGTATCTTTTCGTGTTTTACCCAACTAAGCCTCTGTGATGATCTTACCTTGTATTATTTCCGTGTTTTTCCAGCTCCTAAGCGTACTCCTTGTTCTGTTGAGTTTGTGTCTACCATCAAGGTCTTGCTCTAGCCTATTCCAGGTAAAGGAAGCTAGACCTTACCATATTTTCGGTAGAATCTGCTTGTTTGATGAGTATATGATGATTGAACGGCATGTGTGTGAATATAATCGGTTGAAAATGCCTGTTGGACTGTGTGGGTGAGTGTGGGTGACTATCACTCGAATGAACAGTGGCGGGCGCTGGTTTTCTCGCCCAAGCGAGCATGCCTCGCTTAGGCGAGACTGATAGAGGCTCGCCCAAGACTTCCTGCACGAACGGTCGCCCAGGCGACCTGACTTCATTTTTGGGCGAGGTACAATCTCGCTTAGGCGAGAAGGGGCTCGCCTGAGCGAGACCCCGCAGAGGTCAGTATTCCCTAGTCGCGCCTTCGCTTAGGTGAGATGGGACTCGCCTGAGCGAGAGGATCCCACTCGCCTGAGTGAGCCTTGCTTGAGCGAGGCAGCGGGTAGGTTTGAATGTTATTGTTGGGTGGCTCACTGATGTGTGACTTGTTTGTCTGACCTGCTTTACTAGAAGGGTCGCATGATGATGGCATGATTAATATATGAGTTTGAGATGGAAATGACATGTTATTTTATTGGGTATGAATTGGAAAGCATGAGTTGTATGATTGGTTGTTTATACATGATGTTAGTATTTGTGAGAACTTTCTGATTGGTTGGCGAAACATGAACTAAGTGTGGTAGGGCGTAATCCTGTGACTCATGTAGTGAGAGATTTTGGTGGCGCCTCATCTGTTGGACGTAATTCCACGGACCCTCTTAATGGGAGCTCCTGGTGGTACCTCGACGAAAGGACGTAATTCCACGGGGGTCGTGGTGGTGCGTCAGGGTCAGGGTGTAATTCCACGAAGGCCACGTGGTGGTGCCTCCTGTAAGGGTATAATTCCGTGAAGGCCTCGCGGTGACGCCTCATTGCTAGGACGTAATTCCACTGCCACGTGGTGATGCCTCAGTCACGTATCCGGATAGTCAAGTCTTGGAGTCTCATATATTTTTGATAGCTCTGGTGTGATGCCTGTTATTTATATTTGGCTTTGAAGTTACATGTGAACTGTTATAATATGAGATTTCTTTACACTAGCTTACTTTGTTGCTTGCTTGTATGTTGTGTGTGGTCTTCTCTATTGCGATGATCATCAATCTTGTTGATGTGAGCAGATGTGAAAACCCCTGACAGTGGTAATTATGGTAGGGTTGATGCAGCTTGATGGATTGGATGGGTGTTGGGCCATTGTGGGGCCCAACAAATGAAGGATTTTATTAATCATGCTTCTCGTTTCCTAACAAGACCTAGTTTAATTACTTGTTTTCTTTTAGTGTTTTCTGTTTGGGCCGTGTGGAGCTCTTTCCTTATAATCTGGGTATGTCTAATGTATGGAATACTCTTATACCCTAAACTCCGTACTTTCTGAATATTCATGTATGTGATGTGTTATTTAATTTGAAGTTATCAGTTTTTGGGATGTTAAATGAATTAACATGAGTAAAACAATATGTTCCGAAATTCATAAAATTATTTTGGAAACAAATGTAAAATTGTTTTAAAATAAGTTAGAGAACCATTTTGTTTGAAAAGTTATATTTCAAATTAAAAACTCGAAATCAATCAGGCGCTTACTTTTGGGTATTTCTCACTTGCTTACAAATTTATTTTCAAACATTTTAATTTTATTTTGCATCGTTCATAATTATAAGACTTTATTTCAAGCATTTATTTCTCAGGACAATTACATTTCTTGTCAGAATTTAAGTTTCTGCTGACTCGTTTATGATTGAAGTACTTTAGTTATACACTGTTTCTATTTTTTTCGAGTTAAATTGTTTTCGAATTTTAGCTGTAATTTTGTACTATTGCCATATTAAATTTATTTTTATTTCACTAGTTTCCTTAAAATTTATACTCTTTTATATTCTTTTATGCTTCATATAAATCTCGTTATCCAATATTTTAATCCTTTCAAGTTACATTTTCGATTTCTCCTAAAGTTTATTTTAAAAAACCTTGACACTTTGCTGATTTCATATGCCAATTATTTTATCATTCAATTTGTATTTGATATCGAATGATATTTTATTGACATTGATAAATGAAATATTTAATCTATAGAACAATAATATTTTAATAATATTTTTATGATGATAATAATTTATAATTTTTTATGTTAATTTTGACACATATGATTTTAATTTAGATTAATATAATAATAATAATATATTTATTATATTTTTAAAAATGATTATATATTTTTTAAGCTTATATCATATAATAAATCTTATTATTTTAATAATAAAAATAAACGTATAATATATCATATATATATATATATATATATATATATATTATAAGATAAACATATAATATAATTCATTCTAACACAAACAATATAATTAACTACTTGTATTTGCACATCAATACTTTAATTGAATTTTAAATAAGATTTGAATTCTTATGACATATTATTTAACTGAAAGTTAGACAGTATTAAATAAACTTGCATAAACCAAAACTTCGAAGAAAAAACACTATTTTTGTGCCATTTTTAAAAAATATCAAGACAGAGAGATTTAAAAAATATTATAAAAATGGGTAAATTGTATTAAACTAATACAATTTAATTGTGTAAAAATCGTGTTAAAATAACATAATTTTAATCCAAAACATTCTTAAAATTGAAGTCTTGTTATTGTGACGTAACTTTATTTTAAATAATTTTAAATTAAAATCATGTTATTTTAACATCACTTCTATTAAATTCTATTAAAATTGATTAAAGTAACGTCACTCTAACACAACTTTAAATAAAAATGCAATGAATCAATGAATTAAAGTTATGTCAACCTAATACAACTTCTTTTTTTATTCATAATTTTTTTAAAATTTACTTATTTTAGTAATTTTTTAACTACCATGCTTTTGCCAAATTTTCATTCCAAGGTAAAAAAACATATGGAAATTTATAGTTTAGTGCAATTAAAACCCAAAAATCCACGCAAACAAAATTTGACCATATATATTAACAGTAAGAAAGAATACGTTTATCAAATATCACGCCCCTTTACATCCGCAGACTATTCCAAACCCCACACCACAACAAAAGAAAATCAACAAAGTGAACAGTTTTATAAACATAAAGTTGGGATGTGGAAGGCTTGGCTACATTTAACTGCATCCATTCCATCCTAAAAAGCTTGTATTCAAATTCTTTTTCATACGATTTCTTCAATTTTCAATTTAAACATGAACTAATTTCATCTGCGAAGCAAATTAATAAACATTTAAACGAAGCGTCGAAAACAGAGAAGTGAATGGAACATATTATGTTCATAGTATTTAATGTTATTTGGTGCGTCTGTGTTTGAAATTTGAAAAGGAGAGACAAAATATAAAAAAAAGAAAGTGAAATTTGCCGTGGTTGAGGTATACTGAATTTGTTTAGATTTAAATAGCAAACACAGAGTGTGCGAGTGAGGAAGCAGGAGTCCGAAAATCGAAGCTGAAGCTTGGAAAGTTGAATTCTCCCTCCGTGAGGTTGAGTTGAGTTCACACATGGCAACATAGGTAAGGACTTTAAGAAGGAAAGAAAAAAAAAAAGGGTTCGTACGATACACGAGACACACCCTTTGGCCTCGGTTAAGTGCCAGCTAAATATTTTGACTAGATTTACTTTTTTGTTTAGAATTCATTCTTTGTTTGCAGGCACAGGCAATGCCAATGGCATCCCCTTTGGCCTTTCTGACATTGGTTTTGACCACTTTTGGTGGAAAGAGAAAGAGGAACATGCCCTCGTGCACTTGCTTATTCCTTTTCCACCCAATTTCTCCTCTAATTTTGAGCTTCACCAACGATACTATTACATTATTCACCACACTCTATTTTATTCCACTGTCAGTAAATTTTATTTAGATACAAAAATCGAATATGTCTTCTAAAAGATTCCTAATCACTATTCTTCTTTATATCATGGAAAATAAAAAATAAAAAATAAAAAAGTGGATGGGAAGTGTCTTGTGAGTTTGAACCAATTGAGTTGAGTGACAGAAACGACGTCGCTTAGCACACTCTTCAATAATTCTCGGTTGGTGGCATCTGGTTACCTTTTTGACTATCTGTCCGGGTCCCAGGTTGCGTCTTCAAGCTCAAGATTGTCCCTTATCTGCTCCACAACTCATGCATTCCACACTTTCTCTCTCTCTACCACTACAGTGGCAGTATCAGATATTAATAAAAAGGAGTTCAAAAGAAACACACACCACCACACTCTGTCACTGACCTCAAAGTTAAAATTTCATATCACTATGCACTCGTGTGCTGCACCCTCGTTTAATAAAAGCCCCCTCAACCTCACCCCCTACCCAATCACTACTTCAAAAGGAACCAACCATTTTTATTTAGATCCCATCTAACCCTCATTATTTTAACACATTTTTTACTTCTCTCACAACACTTCAAATTCTACAAAATATCAGAATCACATTAAAAAAAATGGTTATCTATCTTTATTTCATTTTTTTTAATAAATTATATAGCTGTTAACAGAATATGCCATAAAATTTTGTAAAAGGGTAAATTGCTTACGCCTTATGTGGCATGACAGTCTCGTAGAGGGAAAGGAGAAATACAGAAAACAGCTTTTTCTTCCTTGGTGGCTCTATTCCACGGTTTTTTGATGCCTGTCTCTGTTGCTTCGACTATGTATTTTGTATCATTGGGTACACTGAGGCGCAGTTTTTGTTCTTCAAGCCCTGTACTCTGTTGCGGACTTCATTTTGTTCTTATCAAGCGCTATTATTTTCTTTCTTGTCCTCTCTTTTTTTTTTTATTTGGTTTTTTTAATTATGGTCTGGGGTGGGTGATTTCCTAAACTTTTTCGAAGCTTGAGGAGGAAGAGTGCCTCGGTATTGGCGATGAAAATTAAGACTCAATCATGTCGTTCATGATGAATAAGCGGAGCACTACTTTTTTGACCAAAGAAAGGCAGCACAGTTAAAGAAAGAAAGGCATAAAAAAATAAAATAAAAAAGCAAAGGGTGGAAAATAAAGTTGTCCCTTTGACAAGCACTTCTTAGCTCTCTCTCCACCTTTCTTTATTGCTCCCTCCCTTCCTTTCCCCTCTCCCACACGCTTCTTCTTCTTATCCTCATTCACCATTTTTTTCCCTTTCCCCAACTCCAACTCGCACCTCACCCTCCAACTTCCACTTATAGAAAAATCAACTGCACGTATGCAACAATGCCTCCGTACCAAGAACACCACCTAGTGCCAACGCAAACAACAACCATGAAGGATGCCAATGCTACTGCCAACGTTTCGGATCTGAAAACGTTGATTGAGGAGCTCGAGTCATCGATTGAGGTCCCTTCCGTTTTCATCTGCCCAATCTCGCTCGAGCCAATGCAAGACCCCGTCACCCTTTGCACGGGGCAAACCTACGACCGTTCCAACATCCTCAAATGGTTCTCCCTCGGCCACAACACCTGCCCCACCACAATGCAAGACCTCTGGGACGATTCCGTCACGCCCAACACCACTCTCCACCACTTCATCCTCTCCTGGTTCTCGCAAAAGTACCTCGCCATGAAGAAGAAGCTCGAGGACGTGCAAGGCACCGCCTTGGAGCTCCTCGACACGCTCAAAAGGGTCAAGGGTCAGAACAGAGTCCGCGCCCTCAAACAGCTCCGCAAACTCGTCGATTCCCACCTCTCCACCAGGAAAACCGTTGAGGAAAACAACGGGCTCGCTTTGATTTCTTCCCTGTTGGGTCCTTTCACCTCGCACGCGGTTGGGTCGGAAGCGATTGGGATTCTTGTGAATTTGGATTTGGGTTCGGAGCTGAAGAGGAATCTCATGCAACCCGCTAAGGTTTCTTTGTTGGTGGACATCATGAACGAGGGAACCATCCAGACCAAGATGAATTGCGCCAAGTTGATTCAAATGTTGTTGGTGGAAGGTAACCCCTCCGAGACCGTTGTGTTATCAAGTTTGAGTCTTTTGGTCGGGGTTTTAAGGTTAGTGCGAGATAAAAAACACCCAACAAGCGTTTTAACCGGACTCATATTACTAAAAATTGTGTGTTCGCGTGAATCGGTTAGAAGCACAATTGTAAGCATAGGAGCAGTGCCTCAGCTGATTCAGCTTTTGCCCACTTTGAACCACGAGTGTTTAGAGATAGCCCTCAACATCCTCGAAGTCTTGTCAACACTTCCTGAGGGAAGATTGGCTTTGAAAGAGTGTCCCAATATCATTCCCAGTGTGGTGAAGTTGTTGATGAGAGTCTCAGAGAGTTGCACACAATTCGCATTGTCGATTCTGTGGGCTATTTACAAGCTTGCCCCTGAAGAATGTGCTTCAAAAGCTGTTGAAGCAGGGTTGGCGGCGAAGCTACTTCTGGTGATTCAGAGCGGTTGCAACCCGGTACTAAAGCAGAAATCTGCTGAGTTTTTGAAAATGTGCAGTTTAGATTACTCTTCTAGCATCTTGATTTCTAAGTGTATGCTTACTGCCACAATACAATGAAAATGAAGAAACATTTGTTCATAGCTAACTTCGTATATGTGTACTTCTTTTGTGGGAATTGCAAATTGACGGTTGGAACATAACAACTAGTTGGTGGTACTACTAATTAGGTTAGAGTTGTTGGAAATTCAAATCAGCACGGATCGGATAACGCTGTGTGCTTTTGAAATAATTGTGGGAAGCTGAGTTGTAAGATCATAGAAAACGATAATGTAATAGTAGTCCAATTTATTTTGAAGCCCCACTTTTTTGTTCCGGTGTGTTAGGATTAGCTGGAGGAGGAGGACTGATTAATCACTCCTCTGTTTTTGTTTCATAAAAAAAAAATTGAGGAAATAAGAGAGTTTCAAATTGAAATCAAGATTTTAATTTTTGGTTTTGAAATTGAAAGATTTTTTTTTTCCTTTTCTATTTTTGTTTAATTGAATAAAAAAAATGTGTGCACTTGCTCTGGTCCAAACAGATAATTGATTTGCTTTGTGTTATTGTGGGAAGAGGGTAGTGTTGATGACAGGACAGAAAGTGTCATTTTTGGGAGAAAAAAGATGAAGGGTCAACAAGGAAGAATCTGGATTAGGTGTGGTCAAGATCGGGTGACTATACAGTATTAAATAAAAAGTGAAGTAATTTTAAACGTTGAGGAAGACAACGATACATAATTAATAGCATGTTTTTTCATATTTAAATTTTCACAAATCTCGTTTTCCATGACATGGCGCGGCTAGTTTAATTTGAACAGTCTCAAAATTATCTAGCCAATTCTGGCGCTAAGTCAGTACTCTATCTTTCTTTATTTTTTAAATCTTTTGTAAATTTAAATAGTTATTTTTTTTAATAATACCGTACTGATATTTTTCTTTCAGTGTTTAGTAATTATAACTTAATTGGAAGCTGGAGTGAATGGTAATAGCTTCCACCTATGTTTAATCTCATGATGTGTTTAGGTTTTGTATTGAAAAGTTATCAATGTATACCTACATTATTGATGTTTTGTAAATTTGAAGTTTGTAACACAGCTTTTCTTTAAGGCGACAAACACTTTTTGTAGAGAGCAAATTCAGTTAGTGAGTTCACACGCACATAATCATAGAGAATAGTTGAATCAGAGATTTTTTTTTTGAAAAGTGGATTCTGCATGGATCACCTTTAGAAGTGATTCTTGTATGAGTAGTGAGATTGTAGATCAAGACATTACAGAGAAAGATAGAGGGTTGGATGGCATGGAGTATGAGGATGTGTTCTTCAAGAATCTCATTCATCACAATACTCTGATGAATTAAAGGAAGACTTTGATACGGTTACTCACAAAGGATTTCTATAAATGACAAAAAAAAAAATTATAAAGAAATTCATTCCGTGTAAGCCCAAAATTGCTAATTCTATAACTTTTCACAAGAGTTAACTTAGGTATAATTTATTTTTCAATTTGTTAAAAACATTTTTTTTTTCAAACTCTCCTTATATAGTACATATAAATCCTTATTTATCAGATCGTCACATATTATAGTTCACTTTTGATTTTTATCAGTTAGGACTTAGTTTGCTTCTATTTTTATCACAAAATATTTTTCCACAAAAATAAAAAATAAAAATAAAATAATTACACAACTGTATTGCATTTTGTGTTACTTTTAAATCAAAACTAATTCTATAATTTAATTATATTGTGTATTTTTTAAATTTTAAAAATATTTTTTTAAAATAAAAAATAAAAAATAAATGATTAAATATAATTAGTTTCTAGATTATAACACTTAATTTAATTTTGTTCATACCCCAAATTTTAATATTATTTGATCTCTGAAATAATAGAAATAGTTTCTTCTTCTCTTTCCATTTATTCTAATCCAAAATAATTTTATTTTTACTCACTTAGTTATATACCGTGTTTTTTCACTCACAACTTTTATCACATAATTAAAATAAATTTCTCTGTTCTTATCCTGAAAATCAACTGTTTTATTGTAAAGGAAGTTACTTAATGGTGTAGATTTTACGTATCAGTTTCGGATTTATCTACAACATTAATAACCTAGATATCTACATTAATTATTAAATAAAGTAAAATATTATAAATTTAATATTTATAAAATCATTAATGAAATTATTCATAAATATACTTTAAAAAAACTTAAAAATAAATATTATTAGCATAAATTTTGAGAAGTACATATAATGCAAGTTAATTAACCATTATGTATAATTAAATTAAATAAATACTACTAATGGCCATTATAAAAATTAAATTTTCATGAATAACAGAATATATACATGTATATACCTATTAAACATCATATTAATTAATATCTTTTTATTAGATTGAAAATTTCTTTCATATATATTATATTTACGAAATTTTATATTAATTCAAATTTATTTAATGTCTTTTATATATAAATCAAAACTGACACAATATTTACTTTTTCAAATATATTAAGTACAAATCATTTAGTTATTTTGTTTAGTTTTAACAAAATTTCAAATAGATTATTTGACCGATATGAATTTCTATTTTTGATCATGTAATAAAAAAATAACTTCTATAAAAATATTAATGGCATAACATTTAGTAAGAATTATGAGATAATAATAAATTTTTATGGGATAACAATTTTTGTAAATCTTTAAAAATTGAAGTTTTAGTTTGTAACAATATTGAGTGTTGATATTTTAAAAGAAGAAGTATGGACGAAAAAGTTGGACAAAAACACTTAAAAAAATGTTTTTTTTTAAAGATTATTAAAGTGGTACAAGCTTTAAAAATTATTATAAAAATAGATAAGTTCTGCAATTTAATTCGACTTAATTATAAAATTTTTTTGTTGGTTTAACACGATTTTTGACTCACTAAAGTAAAGTCGTACTAATTTGATATAATTTTATTTTGGTGCATTGTATTTTTTTATTTTAATTAAAATCATACCAATTTGGTATGCTTTTAAATAAACTGAGATACAAATTGAAATCATCTTAGATTGATACGATTTTATTTTAATGAATTCAAATCATGTCAAATTGACACAACATATTTGTAATGAACTCAAACAAAATTATAAGACTCTCCCATCTTCTGTAAATCTTTTTGTTTTTCTCAAAAAATTATACTATTTTGATAATTCTTTTTAAAATATTGCACTACTTTAATACTTTTGGAAGTTAACCAATATCGGAGTTCAAGTGTTTTGATGGAGGTGTGAATATGGAGCAAAGACTGATGAAAATGTTAAACTCTAATAGCTATGTGCTTTCATGGTTTGTGAATATCAAGCCCGTGAGTGAGCTCATGATACTAGTTTTATACCTCTAATAGTTACGTATAGGGGTGTGCTTTTAAACTTGTTTTATTTGGGTAATATGAATGACATTAAATACTATAGAAAAATAAAACAGAAAACTACTCTACACTTAATTCATGACTAAATATGAGGGATTTCTATTGCTAAAGAATGGATCTTCTAATTTAATTCAAAGTAGATTAATAAATGCACTGGACGTGCATATCATCCTCACATATAAGAGTAGAGTATCGTTGAAATAATGCGAGGACTATCTTGCCTTGTTGATGAACTTCTCTAATGTGTTCTTCGCGTTTGTTTGGTAGATATCTCATTTACTCATTATTCTTCTGCTGCCTGTGTGAAAATATAGGTTTATAATGTGACTGGCAAAATAATAATTGAATCATGGAAGTTTAGACTTTGGTGAAAATATTTCTTATATTTTATCATAAAACTCAGATATAATTTGTATAAGTAATGGATCGGTTAATAATTGTTTTACTAATGTTCTTTGGTGATGGGTAGGTACAACTTCAACTTAACTTCCGTTTCCCTCCGTTTTACTTTTAAACACGTGTCTGGGTCGATTTCGTCTTTGTTTCATCTGCACTGCAAGTTCCATTTGTTTCGTTTGAAATTTGTTGTAGTGGCGACAAGTTAGAGCGACGTGTCGAATTAAAGTGCACGCCCACGGTAGTACACGAATCACCTGATTCACGCCCTCTACCCTCCCCTTCACCTTCTTGCGATCAAAAAATTCGAAACCATAAACCTTTTCACAGGTCACAATCTCCAATTCCCCATTTTTTTTGTTTTCATATTTTTGAAAAAATAGAAAATGTCATGGTTGTCTCGCTCCTTCTCAAATTCTCTCCGACTCGATGGCGATGGAGATCACGAAAACGACACCGTACTCGATCCACCTACCACGTCATTGAGAGACCCCCTGCAGCCGCAAGCACGAGAAAATGAATTCAGATCAGAATCAGAAGAAGAAGACGAAGAAACGGAAGGTCGTGGAGTCAAAGAGGACCTCGACGAAATCAAGCAAACCCTAACTCGTCAATTTTGGGGAATGGCATCCTTCCTCGCTCCGCCGTCAACGGATTCTCATTCTCATTCTCTTTCTCTTGCTCATACTCAATCCGATCCCTCTTCGTTTATCTCCGATCAATTCAAGCATCGCTCTCTTTCTCCGAACGAAGAACCGCAGTTGGACGAGGCTGCCGTTTCCAATCGCTCTAATTCGATTTCATTGGGATCCGATTCGGAAGGGGATTGCGGTCCAGAACAACGCGCTGTTGGAATCACGGAGGAGGTTTTGACCTTCGCGGTGAACATCGCTATGCATCCCGAGACGTGGTTGGATTTTCCTATTGACGAAGAAGACGACACCGACGGTAAATTCATGCAGACACTCACTAGAGAGAAATGCTGTTTTTAATTGGATCAGATCACAGAACGATTAATGCACATTGAATTTTTAATTGGCTGTAGTAGTTGTAGATAGATCGGATAGCTCATGACTGTTAGTTACACCGTATGATACATGTTAAATTCCTTCGTAATTTAGATAATAATGTCTTGACAGTATGAGTGATGGTATGGTTTCTCGTGTTGCGTGATTTAATTGATTTCTTTTACTCATTCGTTACATGTTGTTTGAGATTTTGACGAGGTGAATTCTACCTGTAGATTTTGACATGTCTGATGCACAAAAACAGCATGCAGCGGTTGTTGAAAGATTAATTCCTAGATTAGCTGCGCTCAGAATTGAACTATGCCCTTGCTTTATGAGTGAAAGTTATTTCTGGAAAGTGTATTTTGTACTTTTGCATTCGAGGCTTAACAAAGAAGATGCAGGGGTTTTGTCTACATCCCAGGTCAGTTACATGGGCTTTTGCTTTAAACTTTCATGTCGCACTTGCAATCACCTTCACTATGCGTTTTGCAACCTATTGGAAGATGTTGATGAAGTTATTTTAAAATGTTTCACCGTTATATTATGATTGCGTGAATCCTTTGTGCTAGGAATGATTGTTCCAATATCTTTAATTCATGGACGGACGAGCTCGTAGTTTGAAAATACATGGTTTTCAAATATACCTAATGGGCTTATACTTGGGAATTAAATTACCAGTTAAAAATGGCCAACCATCCACATTGTGATTAACTGGGGAATGCTTTTGGCGTGTGAATAGTTTTAAAATATAACTAATCAGTGGAAGTAATAAATCAGGCCAATGATACGGAGTCCAAAAGCTACCGTTCTGTTGCATTTATGTCCTTCCTTCATGCTGCTCAGTTCCCAACTTTATACGTTGTGGAATTGGATCATTTGAGCTAAAATCCCTCACACAAACACACACATTCGTGTATTTCTCAGTGGTCCAAGTTACTTTATAATAGAATTCGTAGAGTCTGTGTTTTCTGATTTGCCCTTTATAATGTGAACGATATTTAGATACCTGTCACTTGTGAACTTTCCAGACGAACTTTTTTATAATAACTTCTAAGAGAGATAAATAATTAAACGAACTTCTTCATAAGTTAAAATTAGCTTATGGACAAGTTAAATATTAAAATTTAGAAAACTACGTGAGAGAGCTTTTATAAATTAGTCTATGGAAAAGCTAACTTCAATCCTTATTCTTTCTTTTTTACCTTATGAAGAAGTTCGTCCAATCAAACTTGTAGGAGTTTTCTTTGGGTTTCAAAATATATTCTCCTTACCTGTCCATTTGTCTTTCTGTTTTCTCTTTTACTATAATAAGCCAAAATCTATTTGTTATGCACTCCATGTTGTAAAATATATTTATTCTGAGTTTTATTCTCTTTTTCTACAATATATTTAGCAATCTTTGATTCTTTTAGCAAGGAAGATTACTAAATTATATTGCACTTTTATTCACTACTGCTTCTCTATTATGAAAAATATATTATTATTGATGATGCTGTAAATGTGTAATCCTTTTGTCTGTTCTAAATCTTAATGACACATATTATTGATATTGACATTGTTTACAATAAATAAGTTCTTATAATCTGCATTCTTCAAATATTATCTCTCATTTAAAAGATAGACAAACAGTAAGTCTTGAGAAGAAAAGTCTACCTTTTTATGTATAAGGCGAGCATATATTTTATTCTCTTAATTGATTAATTATACTTCTGCATTATGATTGGATGGTTTGTATTTAATTTGCTGAAGCCGTTTCTTTTTCCAGCTTGAAATGTTTATAACTATTTTGAAAATAATATAGTTTGAAATTGGAGTAAGGTCGATCTATCATTGTTTCCTATCAAGAAAAATTTATTTATTTATTTAAGTGTGCCTTTGCTTAGGTTGGTTTAGTTATCATAAGAATATTGGTTTCTAATGTTATATCTAATATTTACTGGCACTTCTAGATTAAGCTAGTGTTATATCTACCTTAATAGTTACATGAACTTTTCCGATGTCTTGGTTTTAACACTTGCAGATCACGGCAGCTAGAGCAATGTGGATGCAGGAGTTGCATAAACAAACAAAGCCTGACTTTGAAATTTTTGGAAGAAGTGCTTCATACCCAAAAGACAATGCACGGTACAATGAATTAACTCCCAGCCTATTAAATGATGATTGTTCTGATGACATGCCTAATCCGACATATGGATATAGAACAACCTCTTTCTCCGTAAGGACAGATTATGAGACTGATAAATACATGGTTGAAACATCTGGAACGCATCTCACTGATAAGTCTGTTATTGAGGAAAGGTCAATTATTAAAACTGATAACAAGGATCCGAAATGTGGTCGACCCTCTCAAATTATTATTAAGGATTATGATGAAGAAGACGATGAGTGGCCAGAGGAAGATTCTGATTTAGGAGAATATGGTGGAACAACTCACCCCATAGTAAATGAAGAAGACATATCCTTCAGCGATCTCGAAGATGATGACTATGGCATTAAACCTGTTACTTTAAGTACAGGTGGTTTGAAGTTGGTTTGAAACTTCAGTCTAGACACAACCGTGGTCATTTTAGGGCCTGTAGATCGTCACTCAGCACTAAGAACAGTTTAGAAAGTTGTCCGATGTTTGGAAAAGCAAGAGTGCTGGTGTCTGGAACATTCTTTTGTATATAAAGAATGGTGAATGAAGTTGATAAAATGTCGTGATGCTATGCGAAGCTGTAAAAAGAACTTGCTAATCCTTTTTTCCGTACATCTTTTTTGCCGCAAGGCTAGGTATGGGTTCTAAGTTGCAGGCCGTATTTTGAAACAACTCATGAAAATGAAATAGTGGAACTAAGTGTGATTTATGTTAATCCCTGTTCTTTTGAGATTCGGAATAAGAATGTGGGATGAAATGTATGCTACAATCCGAAGGACAGCTCTCTTTCTGAAGGTACATCATATAGGTGGAAGAAGTGTATATAAAATCTCTCTTATTTGTCCTGAAAAATAGATATTGGATTTTCTCGTGTACTTTTGGCGGTTGTAGTGAGCTTTGGGGTGCTCTTTCGTTCCTTTCTATTTTGGGGTGTTTGTCCTCCTGATTTGCCTTGCTGTAACTGTGTCTGAAAACAATGACGTGATTATTTGAACAACTTTGAATGATTGGATGGCATGATATGAAGGAGAAACAGAAGGTTGTAAATTTGGAAGGGAGAATTTTAGTTTTTACAATGACCTGAGTTCCGTTGTGCATTAACGTTTTACAGATATACAAACGATATTCTAATACCTATTTTAAAGGTGACGAATGATTGATATTTCAAGTTTTTACAGGAAATTACACATTACATATACTTTTAACATTTTTAAACTTTTTTTTTTCACCCTGAAGGGAGTGTTTAATGGGGAGTTTTTCAGGCATCTTAAGCTGCGAATTAGAATCTTATATTTGGAATGAACTAGAAACATAAATATAAAACAAATATATTTCCCTTACCGGAATGATATTTCGGAATAAAAAATATAATCTACCAAATATTCTCTCAAAATAAACGAAAGTGAGATTGATATAGATTAGCGTATGTGGGTAGTTGATTTCACTTGTCGTTTCCTCGGTTGACTTTCAATGAAAATGTAAGTCTTGTTGACCGCCAATTCACGGCTAATCTTTACGCTAAAAAGGTGAATTTGTTTGAATACTTTTGGAATGTTTGGAATTTCAAAGAATTGATAACGCATAATTAAAATAGATTTGAAAGTCACCCAACAGCCAAAAACTTTTAAACCTCTTCCGATTTTAACTACTTTATAATCTTTGAAATTAAGGGAGAAAAGAAAAGCATTTATTTTCTTTTAGCCCTTCTGTTTTTCTTCTGCGTGTGCAGCTCCTTTAACATCTCCAAAATCTCAAATACATTCATCGACAAGAGTGTCAAAGTTGTTTTTTTTTTGTTATGTCGCTTCAATTTGAATTATCAAAAGTGTTTGGGAAAAAAGTTTACTTTAACAAAGCCTAAAATTATTTCACATAAAGCAGTGTAAGAAGAAACCAACATTTTTGGTAGATGGAGAAAAGGGCATAAGTTTTGTGCTTTGAGGAAATTATTCGATGACATTGATTTTTATTTTTTAAATGGGGAATTATCAAATTGTATGGATTATTTGAAGTTTCAGTACACTTATTTTTAGTGGAAGCCATCAAATGGATTGAATAATACAACGTGATAAACCAAAACTTGCGTGAAATTTTTGAATTGAACTCATAACTGGCAAATAATGAATAAATTAAAAAGCCCACATGTAGTTCACAGTAACATCTTAAGAAATATTTAAATATGTGTTTTATCCCGTGAAAATTATAATTACTCATTTTTCAAAATTTTGGCTCAAATTAATTTTTCAACTTCAAAAATATTTTGATTTAGTGGTATTAGCTAATTTTTTTGAATTTATTTAAAGTTTGATATATGATTTATAATATTGTTTGATTTGTTTATATAATTTAATTCTTTTTTTTTTTGAAATAATGAGTAATTTTAGTTTCAATTTGAGCTAAATATAAACTAATTTTAATTTTTAATAAAAATTAAAGGATCAAAATATATTTAATTCTTTAAAATATTAATAAAACATTTTTAGTCATCGACACGACTTCAAATGGTTGTTAAAATGATGATGAAAATATTGAGTTGATGGGAAAAGAAAGAACGAAACCTAATAAAATCTGTTTACATTGTCCACTATAAATGTCTCATTTTATTAAACACTGATAGAAATCCTTATATTTAATTGAAAGTTAGTGTCGGAAAAAGGTTTATATTGTAATTTAACTAGTGTCTATACCCTTGCAATGCATGAGGTCCTTTTAATAATTTTATAATTAATTTATTTTATGTAATTTTAAAAATATTTATTTTATTAGACAATGTAAAAAAAAGAATATATAAAATTATTAATAAATTAATTTTGAAATGTATTGTTACTTGAGATTGAATCTTCTAATTTTTATTTGAATTTAATTATAAATTTTAAACTTGAATTAGAAAAGGAAAAATCTGAAATGTGAATTTTGTATTAATAACTCATTAAATTAAATAAAGAAAAGAAAGAGAAAAATTGTATAACTTTGAAAGGGTTATCGAAATTTATATTGCGTAAAAACGGAAACATGATTTTGTATCATTAAGATCAAGATACAAATATTAATAATTCGAAGTAATATTAAGCATTAAAATAGTGTTAATAAATGAAATAGCAATAACAGCAAAATAGTTTAAACAATTTCAATAGAAAACAAAATCTAAATGGCAAAATCAATATCAATATCTTACATAGACAAATACATTAGATAAAAAAATTCAAACATATAAATGTCTCATTTTATTTTATTAAACAGTGACAGAAAAATCCTTGGATTTAATTAAAAGTTAGCGCGTGGAAAAGGTTTCTATTGTAATTAATAATTTGCAGTGAATTACGTTGCATTGCATATGATGGTATGTTCAACAACCTTATGGTTTGGCGCGTAATTGCACGATGATGATTGTGCTGTGGTATATTAATTACTCAGCTAAAGCAAAGTTAGAAGAAGTAGGAGGAGTGTGTTGTGATGACAGAGAGGTGTTATTTCCCTCCAACCATTCAGATTTCAATAACTAACTGCATTTATTCATTTCCCTCTTCCTTTCTTCTCGCTGCGTGCATCTTCCCCTCTTATTTTTTGGGTCAATTATAGATCCGATATCAATCGCTGCATTACCCAACAAACCAATCTCACTTTCATACAATCCATAGGGTTTTTTTTTTTTTTCACTCTCATGGACCTTCCGCTTCTCAGGAATTGGCTCCAATATTCTCCAAGAAAAAGAAAATATCTTCTCCTAATTGCGTTCTTCGGTGCCTCCGGTTACGCCGCCTACAGGGCTTACAATTCACCCTATGTTGCTCAGAAACGCCGCCGTATTTCCAAGCTCCTCAGAACCTTCGTTACCGTCGCCGAGTTAATTTCCGATTCTGCGCACTCCCTCACCGTTATCTCTAACGACTTGCACCAATTCCTCGCTTCTGATTCGGACGAGATACCCACCAGTTTGAAGCAATTAGCGAAAATCGCCAAATCGGAGGAATTCTCAACGTCGCTGGCTAGGGTTTCCGAGGCTGTGACGATTGGGATTCTGTTAGGGTATAACTCACGGGTGGGTGAGAATAATAACGGTATTGCTCCCTTGGAAATCACCGCGGAAGCTTCTAGATTCACGGATGGGGTGTTAGAGAAACTATTCTCGAATGCTGGGACGGGTTTTGCGTCCGTTGTGGTTGGGAGCTTTGCGAGGAACTTGGTTTTGGGTTTCTATGCTGCTGAATCGACGGGGGAGAGGTCGGAGGTTCCTAGATGGGTTAATGCGATTTGTGATGAGAGGTGTGGCAAGCTTATTGGGGATTGTGTGCAGATTTTTGTGAGCACTGCGGTTGCTGTTTTTCTTGACAAGACCATGAATGTGAATACCTATAATGAAATGTTTGCGGGGTTGTCGAATCCCAGGCATCAGGAGAAGCTGAAGGAGGTTTTAGTTTCCATTGTTAATGGGGCTGTTGAGACTTTTGTCAGAACTTCGCACCAGGTTTTGTCTAACCGGAGTGGGAGGTCGAATTCGGGTTTATCTATGTCTTCTGTTGTTGTTCCTGCAAGTGACGACGGGTGCCTGAAACAGGAGGTTTTTCTGCAGCAGGTCAGGATTGGAAGCTCGGTTGGGGGGTCTCAGGATGCTGGGTGGTTTGAACAGATTAAGTCAACGCTGGCGGTGCCGGCTAACCGAAGGTTTGTGCTTGATGTGACTGGGAGGGTAACGCTTGAAACGGTGAGGTCATTTGTGGCGTTTTTAATGTGGAGAATATCGGATGGATTCAAAAGTAGTGTTTGTAAGGTTCATGATGAGGTAGTGAACAGAGGACTAGAACTGGTTAGATATATTGGAGCCAAGTCATCGGTTATTTTTACCTTGTGCCTTGCTTTGTATTTGCATATTGTGGGTGGTAGTAGGATTGTTTTGCCTGCTTAGTATGATGTTTCAGCCAACCTCTTAATTGTAATGCAGTTGGGATATAATGCAGAAAAATCAGATCTTTCGGTTAGGTGGCATATATATGTTTCCAGGTATCAAATCTGAGTTCATATTTCAGTAGGGGAACTAGAAAAAAATTCTTGTTGTAGTGTTCGAATTACTGCTTTTGGTCTATTCTCCATACCCAAAAACAGAGGCAGTGATTTGAGCCATCTTGCTCAAATTTACTTTGCTTCAATGCTGGATTCATATAAGCACAACACCTCAGAAAACTTGGATGATTATTTTATACTTCTTTCTTGAATGGAAAACTAAGTTGTTCCATCATTGTTATGGTTAAAGCATATTCATCTACAGCAGTGTTTGAATAACGGTTTTGTCGGCACCAACCTGGCTGGTACTAGATTAAGTAATATTCTTCCATCTATTTTTTGTAATTTGTAAATAATAGTCTTCTAGTTAGCCTTCCATCCTTGGTTTGTTACACTTAATCTCAGTCATAAAACCTAGATTTAGTGCATTTATTTATTTTTTTTTGTTTTTTATATGGCAAATCGACATTCATATTTGTCTGAATATACTGTTTTCCTTTCTCTATAAAGTTTAGATTTAGCAGATTTGACTCTCTGCAACTGCCAATTGGAACTGGCTGTCGGGTTTGTATCGGACTAATTTTGAGATTGTTGATGTAGTCAGGTGAGTTTAGCCTCTTATTCTCGAGCAGAAAACTTGGTTTTGTCAATTACTGGATGATCGACTAACTGCGTGCTTAATGTAGCCTAATACATTCTTCCCTAAAAGGAATATCGCATGCACATCCTTGCTTTACATTCTTTACATTGTTGTTAATTTATTAATCAGTACTTTTCAGTTTTCTTCATTCTATTTCTTGCAATGGTTTCTTTAGGATTAGATTAAGAAGTCATATCATGAGAGAACTCGCACATTTAATTACTTCTGCTGAATGGTTTGTTTTTTATTAGATTAAGAAGTCGTATCATGAAAGAACTCTTGATTTAATTAGTTCTGTTGAAACAGCGATACTCTTTACGAGTCACCAGCAGTTTACTATCACAGTTTTGTCCAGGTATGGCAATTAAATCTTAACCCATGGCCACTCATATCTGATCCTGCCCTGACTTTGATGGAGAAAATATGCTTTGACTGAGTGTGTTCATGTTTTTTCCAATTTGCAATAGTGGGATGGGTATGTTTATGTAAGTATCTGCACCTGACCCACCTTAAAGTCACACATGTATATCGTGTAATTCGTGAGATATGAGAAGTACGAAGTTGCGCAGTCGATTTACTATTCTCGCCTTTGATTCTTTCTCACTTCTGGCACTACACATGCATTTCTTCTCTCAATCTTATTTCTTATCATGGTAGAAAAGTATTATAATTATTAAATCTCTTAAATTATAATAATATATAATCATATATTCAGCTCTTAGATTTCTATTTTTATAATTCATTTATCTATCATTTGAATTAAAATGTACTCGGCCCTGATGAAAATCGGTTAGGTTTAAATTATCCATAACCAGCTCCTCCAAACCTGTAACTTAAGCTGGAGAGGCAAGATAGACTAGACTAGTCCCAAATCCATACTTAGTTTTCGTAACTCTACTCAGCATTGTTGTCCGTTATACGTCTAAACGGGCCAGTTGCCATTTATTATTCATGTTTCCCTGTCAGGGATTCGGTCTGTGGGATACGAAGTTATCTTTCAATGCTCTTACTCTATCGTGATTCGTGTTGAATATATATGATATTTTTGTTCTCATTACATGCCAATGCACTCTATCCAGCTGATTAAAGTATTATAATTTGTATCCTTTTTTCTCTCTTCTGTTTTCTCATCTCCCATGAATGAGATGTTGTTTAAGAGTGGAACACTGAAACTTTGTAAATCTGTGGGACTGAGAGGCTATCCTTTCGTAGAATTAGAATTTGCTTGTTTCTCTGGCTGTCCCGTTTTCTTAAACCCAGAGGACCTCTACCACTGAACGAGACTTTTTTTTTTTCGCCATTTCAGAACCAATTACGTTAGAGACAAAAAAAAAAGAACCAGTTAACGGGAAAATCCTAAAAATGGAGAAAAATAACAACTGTTATCTAAATACAACTACAAAATAATAGTGAAAATTTGTATAACACATAAATCATTCACTCGTGCCTTTTGACCCCTTTTGACCCCAAGTTCACCTATACTCTTCAAAGTAAAAATTTAATCAAAATCTCATAACACTACAATTAGAATATAAAAAATGTCAAATACAAATTTAAAGAGTCTTTAATTGAGGCAAAAAAATATCATGAACTTATAGTCCATCATATAGTCATCAACATGCATGCTTTGTGTATCGTAAGTGATGTGGAACTTTTCAAGAAATATTATTTTTATGAGCCTAACAATCTTCATCATGATCAAAATAAACACATTTTCATTACTTATACCAATAATCATACTCCTCCATCAAAGAGAGTATACTCAATTGAAATTAAATTATTTCAAGAATTTTCATATACACTGCATCAATGTTAACCAATGTCCATGTATAATTACCACACACCTTACATCAATATTAATCGATGTCCGTGCATAAATTCTATACACCCTGCATAAATGCTTGTGCCATAATCACCACACACTCTCCATCGGTGTTAACCAATGCTCGTGCATAATCATCACACCCTGCATCAATATTAGTCAATGTTCGTGCATAAACATTATACATCCTATATCAATGCTAATAAATCTTAGTGCATAATAACCACACACCCTACATTAATATCAGCCATTGCTCGTGCATAAAATTATCTTTAGAAAAAACTTTTCCTAGGACTCACTCTTTGCCCAACTAGAAGTTGCTACATGTCATAGTTTTTCACTTTCAAGTTTGACCAACCTAGAAGATGTGACATGTCACAATCCTCCACTTTCAGATCTCACCAATTAGAGTTGTCACATCTCCTTCTTCCTCAAGTAAATTTGCAAACAAAACCTTGCTTCATATTCATTGTTATTTTCTCTTCCTCCCCATTAGAAGAAAAAACAAAAAAGAAAACTTTAAATGATCTACAGTTAGAAGATCAGATACCAAATCTCATCTATTGTTTCCAGTAACCAATCTATGTATGCTTTCGCATTCAGTCCTTTGGATATTTTTTGCAAACCGCTTAATTCAATGTAGAGTTTATTTCTCTTTTATGTTTCCATAATGTAACAATTTATACTTCCTTTTCTTTCTTGTTTATAGTGAGACTATTGAATCTAATACATTACAATTTTATATCTTTAGTCTTAAAAAAATTAAGAATTGTTATATTTTCATTAATTCTCTAATTCTTTCCACTTTTGTTATTTAATTTTTTTTATTTTTATGCTTTTATTTATTTCAAAAATTATTTTTTAACGCTCAAAATTTAAATTGATATATTATATAAAATTGAGAACAGTTTAACATTTTAAACACATTAAATTTTAATAATATTATAATGTTCATTTGCATCAATTAAAATTTTCGTAAAACCTGTTAATAAAATAATGTAAATTAATTCAAATAACTCATTTCAAAAAAATTTAAATGTATTTTTTACTTTACTATTTATAAGAAAATAGTTAATTTATTTTATTTAAATTTAAAAACATTTGTGTAATACAGTAAAAAAAAACTGTTATAGAAATTTTTTTACCAACAAAATCAAAAGTATAATTTTATTCTTTTTTTTTTGGATCGGAAAAATCAAAAGTATATGATATAACGGCATAAGGTGCCTATCCTTTTACAATATATAAAATTGTATACAAAAACATAAGGGTATTGCATAACATGTTGCAATTAATTTCATTTTAGAATATACCCTTTCCATAAGTAGTAAAGAAAAAGGAGTTATGGAGGGAAAAAAAATAATAACAAAATTTAAAATCAGTCTGATTTGGATTAAATGATTTATTAATGATCAAAAAAATATTATTCATGAATCATGTGGCAAGGCAACAATTATAGAGGGGCAATGGCCAATATGAATAAACATACACCAAATCCAACATTTGTTTTCATAACATTCTTATTCATTATTCTTGAACAAACATTCTTATTATTTTTCGCTTAATGTTTGCAATTACTGTGCATTTCTATTTGCTTCAATCTCAACTTTCTTGTGAATTTTCATCTTTTGAATTTATTCACTTATGAAGCAGATGCGAATTATTTTTATTTAGACCTACTGCTTAAAGTTTTAAACTCTACTAGGATAAACTTTTTTTGGATAAATCTGTACATCTAAACTCGTCAAAAATATGTTTAATTATAAGAAATCACATGTGAGCATAGATGCTACAAGTATTAACTAAGTAACTGTCACAAATCATGCTATAACTTATTAAATAACATATCACATGTAAACCCTAGATGTTGTAATCAAACATACTATATAAGGTATCCCATGGTTCTTGGATCGATCTACACTATGATTCATATGGGCACGTGCATGGTTGATGTTACAAATACCCTAAATATCTAAATTTATGTATGGATCACATCATAATGTTCACTTTTAAATATATCACATATATTTATGAATAATACAAATACAAATAAGACATTAAAGTAAGTTGCACTTATATTTTTATCCATAGTTGTTTATATTTAAATTTTTAATTTTTAATAATATTTTTATATAATAATTTATGTGTTTTTGTATGTCAGCATGATTAATATTTATGTCGAGACGATATTTCACTAGTTTTCTACCATAAAATTATAAAAATATTTATATTTACTTTTATAATTATAATAATAATATTTTTATTATAAAAAATAAATACACATGCACATAGTCCATATATTTTCACTAGTTATTGTAGAGTATATGAATCCATCACTAGTCACCACTAATCCAAAAAGAAAATTATCCTAAGCAATTTACTAAACGAATAATTAGTTTATCATATTTGGAATACTACAATTTAATTAGAAAGACATCTTCATAAACATTTTTCAAAGAAGAAATGAAATATTACATAAATAAAAAAAAAAGTTATGCAAAATAATTTGTAGAAATTAAATAATATTTAAACTAATTAAAAAAAAACTTACTTTTCTTTCATCTCTTTGAATTATAGTGGTTACTTCCAAAACCCGCATTTGCAATCCAATTAATTGTACACTGTGTTTGTCTACAAAATCTAGTGCCAAAAAATAGCGTAAAAAAGTAACCTCAGTTTTACAGAGTAGGTGATGGGTTACAAAATGTAACACTGATGATAAGTATCCATTACCAGTGGTGAAAGTTTACCCATGATTCTCGGAAAAGGAAAAGGGAACCCATTAATCATGATTTATTACCTCATTGGATACATATCAACAATTACACACAATAATATTGTTTTTAAAAAAAGTGCAAAATTAATTTTTTTATGTGTGATCTAATATTTAAAATAAATATAGTTATTTCTATTGATTTAAATACTTTAAAAAGGACTCTTAAATAGTTATTGTGAAATGTTGTGGAGTGGAGTTATGGACGGTGATTACACAAAGATGTTAACTTACGGCGCATTTGTATACAAAAAATTGTTAAATTTTGTGTGTAAACTCGGATTTATGTCTTCTTGCAATGCTGCAAACAAATAAGCAGTCTTAGAATCTTGAAAGTGTGATTCATGTTCCATGTGAGAGAGATATATAATCTAACAGAAAAAATCTTAATCTATAAGTTGAGAATGTATTGACCAATGATGGAGCAATAATTGTGAACGTAACTTATGATCAAATTCATGAAATAGTTTAAGACATAGCTGTCTCTGGCGTGTATTTTATGTCAGATGCAAACTACAACAGAGTACGCATCGTTTATTTTCAATGTGTGGGGCACCCTCTACGTACATAACAATTTAGCTTAGGAAAAAAGATAATTATAGTTATTATTTATTGATTAAATAATCAATTCGAACATGAAAGTTGTAGTCATCCAGAGATGTGGTTATATATATATATATATTATTTATATGCCTTTTCAGTTATTAAGTGTGAATTTCACTTATTAATGTGAATAAAGTTTATTATAATGCAAAACGAAGCTTATTATACCAACATTTCAATTTAGATTCGTTGTAACGTCGTAAAAAGTTATCAGCATATTGATTTACACAATTGAAATGTATAATCTAATAAATCAGCATTTTGTAATCAAATATTAAAGGGTGATGTTATCAAAATGGATGTTTATAAGAGAAAAAAGCTTGGAAGGAGAACAAATTAACATCCATTATTGTTTTGACACTAAATAAAAGATTTTCAACAAATCATGACAGTGTTATCATATAAAACATAAAAAAATGATCTTACATAAAGTATTAATGTACTTTTTTTGCGTCTCTTATTTCACATTATTAAGTATTAGATAATACGTACTATACTTCTAAAACTTTTCTTTTCCATAAATATGTCTCAACACAAATTACTCAATGTATATCCATTATTTTGAAGGTTACAATTATATTTAAAACAACTTCATTGGACTTAGACAAAATGACACCTATAAAATATTTGAGAAAGTCATAAGTAATTAAATGAGAAAAGAATGATCATGTTTTTCTTATTGGGAGGTTATCGAAATGGTGTGAAGAATACTTGTAATTATTTTTAATTATAGGTAACTAGTTACATTTTATAAAAAAGAAGTAGAAGAGTTAAGTGTTCTGGTGAACATTAAAAAAAATCAAGTATCTTTTCGTATTACTCTTATACAGATTTTAATTATTGTCTTTCACAAGTTGTTTGTGAAGATTCTTTAGCATACAATTATCTTGCAAAAATAACCAAAATTATTTTTTAACTTTATTTTTCTCTCGATTCTAAAGTTAATCTATTTATTGAACAATGATATTATAATTCCTATTTTTTAACTCTTATCCTTTTTTATGATCTAATGTAGATCATTAATCAATGTACTATTATCTTTTTTTTAAATAATCAATAACTCACACTCAGTTATATTAAAGAATAAAGGATGAGAGTAAAAAAATAAAAATCATAATATGATTTTTCAAAAAATAATACGTGAGACAATGCCTATATTTGAATTCCTTCAGCATAAAAAGATACTACTATAGAAGAGGAAAAAAAAAACAAAATTATATTACATATCCAACTAAATAAATAATCTAAAATTATATTATATATTTGTGTGTAAGTCAGAAATGATTTCATTCTTAAAAATTACTTGTGCGTAGAAGTTTGGAGTAGTTTATTGAAGAAAAAAAATTGGTAAACTTTATACTCGTCTCTATCTTTTGTAATGGCATATAATATGGTTAAAAAGGTTTGAATAAACTTTTATTAGATAGATAAACTTTATTAAGAAATGGTATACATAAATATTATTTTAAAAATACATGAAATTAACTATAATACAAACATTAATTTTGCAACTTAACAAAACAAAATATGAAAACATCATTAAAATTAGGATAACAAAAGTCCGAGTCCTTTAGATATGTTTTGCTCTCTATTCCATCAAGGAAAAACACACTTATCAACCTTATTATTAAAAAGTAGGTCAATAGGACAATTTATTGTCCCACAAAAGTTAACATTTTATAAATTATATATATATTTATGTTAAAACACACTTAATTAGGAATATATTGTATAAAACTTGATTGTTATAGTTGATTAAGCTTTGTAGAGTCCGTTAACTACGAAAAGCTGAAGCTTTTTAAGCTCTGGCTTCTGTTCTCGCTGTGGTCCGTTGAAATTATTGCCGAAAACTAATTCTATGGCTGCCACCACTTCTTCTTCCACCTGCAGCGGCTTCTTCAGTCTCCGATCACCCAACTCCGTCGAGTCAAGGGTCTCGTCAACGCAAGCCTCCTCCGGTTGCGGAAAGTTTGATGGCGTGGCCATGTGGTTCATCAACGGCGTTACAACGGCTTTCTTCGCCTCCTTGAACCGTTGCTCTTGCATTCGCATCGCCACCCAGGAAGACGGCGAAGACGGCAACGACTTGCCGTTGATGCTCAACGACGGAAACCTCCGCCACGACGGTGTCGTTTCGGCCGCCGGCAGCAGAAGAAGGACCGGGAAAGGGAAGAAGAGTGAAGCTCTGATCGTCGTCGACGAGGACCGAACGTAAGTCAAGCGAACACAAATAGGTTCCGATCAAAATCAAAATCAACGTCCCTTAATCTTCTTGGTATATGTGATCTAATGTTGTGTCTATGGGGTTATTAATATTGTGCCTTCACACCTTAATTATGTTTTGGAGTGATTTTGGAGAGCCAAAATGAAATTAAGAATTTATCTTTGATATTATATATACATAATGAAGAATGATTAACGTGTAATGAAATAAACTAAACTGAGCTTGGAGCTTCTGATGTTTCATACAGTTTTACAACATTTTGATTGGTTAATATATATATTTTTTGATATATGGGTTATTGTTATATTGAGTTGAGAAATTGTGATTTTATATGATTATATGACATTAGTTTTACGCACATAAGACATTTGATACTATTTTAATTTGAAAATCTTAAAGTAATGGTGTTATAGATTTGTATTCTTATATAGTGTTTAATTTTGTCTATCTGATGTGGAACTTTGACTCACTTGAATTATTTCCGACTCATTTCTATTCACCAACGTTATGAATTCTGATTGTATATTCATTTTTAGCTTCAGTAGCCACCGACTGAACTATAATGAGAGACTTTATGGATCAACATTATTGATAGAGAAAATGTTGATTTTTAATGAGACATTTAATTAACAAGTCGCATCGTAAAGTTTTATTGAATAAAATTTGCTATAAAAATGTAAGAAAATTATTTTTGTAGATTAAAATTAATTTATTTAATAAATTTCATCACCCTAAAAAAACCTATGGTGAAGTTTGTCTATTTTGGTTTACATTGTGCTAAAACTGAACTTTCATTTCTTATGAATCAAAAAAGGGAAGATGAGCGTGCAAGAATTGAGTTGGGAACATGATTATTGGGATCGGAAAGAAGAAGATGATACATGTTTGTTAGGTTTTGATATGTGTAGCAATTAATTTAAAAATAACAAGTTGCAGAAAATTTGGTTTACTAGTGTAGATTTGAGCATGTTCTGTGGACTAAAGGTGCATTAAAAAAATGAAGATGCACACACACTCTGTCACTCAATTGTTTCATATTTGATGATGATGTTGTCGTTTGGGTCGTGATGATTGCGTTGTTTCGGTGGACAAAGTTTCTTTTACTTTAAAAAATGTTGTCCCTTGACTTAACATCAGCAACAAGGAATCCAAGAAATAGTAGAAGACGCGTTTGCGAGACAATTAAATTATAAGGGGAACGGCAACAATTTTATTACTGAGATTTTGATCATTTTTTACATTATTTTTGGTGCAATGGTGTGGACAAAAACACATAATTCATTTTTAGTTTATGCTTGTTTATGTTCAACTTTCTCTAACAAGTCTTTCTGGTTTACAAGTGAATCAAATTATGCTGTTTTTTTATTTTTATTTTGGTTTGATATTTAGTCAATATAGTTTCAGTGAATCAAATTAATTTGACATGAATTCTTTGCAAACATGATTAACAAATAATCATTTTTCAATTTAAATTAAAGTATTTTTAATGCATTTATATTGTGGATCAATTTTATAAAGATATTCAATTCATTGAATTTTCATTTTGAGTGAATATCAATTAGGAATTCATGGGTTCCTTTTCAATAATAATATTTTTGGATTTTTAAGAGAGAAATTGAACGGTGGAGATAGAGGTGAAATGTTGTAAATAAAAATGAAAAATATGAAGATGGATTGAAGTGGAAGCTTGAGAAATAAATTTAGCAGTGATCCAAATTACAACAAACATCACCATTATCTTGTTCGCAATGTTATTAGAATTTTGTATTGTTATTATAATTTATCAACTTTCTTTACATATGAACAATTTGTTTATATTTATTCACCCTTTTTTAACCGTTAATCCAAAATAAAATAAAATAAATTACATAATTAACAACTTTCAAAAAAATTGTGTTCGGTTGTATGAGTTATGTTTGCTAAGCCATATTTACAAAAATCATTATACGACTAAGTTTTCCCTTTAATCTATCTTTCTATTTTATCCAACAAACATCTTTTCTAAATACAGTTTTTCGATTCTCTATCATTCTTCGATGCTAACTTCATTTCGATTTCCTGATTTTGGTAACCATCATTTCTTAACCTTATCGTCTATCTATTTATATTTACCCCATTTTCTCTTCTATCTCTCGATTTTAATATCTTCAACACCTGAATAAAAAAATAATTATTGCTGGAAGGATTAATTCTGTCATGTATAAACGTACACTATCCAAATAAAATTACATTTTTAATGAAAATTATTTATAATTTAAATAAATAAATAAATTTTGTCTCAAAAGTCAAAATCACATGTAAATATGACATTGAACCCATTATGAATGATTCTGACGTGCCATCGACTGTGGAAGCGCATCTTTCAAAACCGAAGTTACCCACTCATTTTGTCATTATTTAATTTTGAATAATGATATTTTAATTCCTTTTTTTATTTGTTATTTTAATTATCATTAAATTATTTATTTTTATTATTTTTATTAATATAATGATTTAATATTGATTAAAATAATAAATTAAAAATAGATCAATAAAAATAATTTAAAATATCATTATTCTTTACCTTTTTCGTTTATTCTTCATTCTACCTCTAACTGTATTTCAAAATGTTTACATTCTACAAAAATATTAAAACCAGACAAAAATCAACGAATATTTTTCTACTAATCAATCACTGTCATTTCTTTTTTTCAGTCGCTAGTTACAACTATTTTACCTAATGCAACAAATTGACGCCTTTGGCCCGGAAACTTCTACCAACACAATTTAAAAAAAAAATGCTCCAATATACTTTATTATAATATATCTTAAATTTATTTATTTATAGTGTAAATATATGATTCAAAGGTGTTTACTTTTAATGTTTATATTTTATTTATTTTTATTTTAAATTTTACATATTAACTAATATCTATATGTGCTAGTACAACATAATTCTATTATCAGATATTCAAAGTTAATTATATTTATAAAAGTGGGAGGGGTAAATTTATGTTCGACAATGTCAAATTATACTTGTCAACATAAATTTAACTTAAATTTGGTAAAATCTTACGTAATTTTTTTTTAATTTAATTAATTTTAGTTTAAGAAAAAAGTTTGAAATATAAAAAAGTATCCATTCTGGTCAATTTGTTTTGTATACATCAAATACAAGTCATATTGGTATGCAAAATGACAAAATGACAAAAATAAAAAGATTTAAACATTAAAATATGACATATCTAGAGTTTAAAGGGTTGATCAATTTTAATTTAGTATTAAAAATACCACAAAAAATTCCATACCTTTCTAAGTAATATATATATATATATATATATATATATATATATATATATATATATATATATATATATATATATATTAATTAGAAATTCCTTAAATTAACAAAAGTGTCTCAAAAATACTAAGAGAGATTAAAAGAAAAAAAATACAGTAATAAGTGAACAAATTTTGAATATTTTCGTCCTTGTTGGTATTACTTGCAGATTCCTCACCTTTTTGTAAGGTGACAATGCGGGTCCGCTCCATCCCGCACAATTTATGCGGACTGCAATCATTGGTCCGCCCTATCTCGCATTTGGTCTGTGGACCCGTGGGCTGGCTTGTTTCTTTTTAATTTTTTTTTTGGTTAATTATGTTTTTAGTCCCTGAATTATTAAGTGATTTTGATTTTAGTCCCTCTTTTAAAGTTTGCTCTAACTAGGTCCCTATCCTTTAAAAACTCGTGGGATTAGTCCTCAGAATCTAACGATGTTAATATTTTTCTTAACGAGGCAGACGGTATTCTACGTCAACGATCTTATTTAAACATGTGGCAAATTATTTAATTAAAAAATAAAATTGATTTTGCACCTTTCGTGGATACCAGTTTCACCCTTCGTCTCCATCACCCAACACAACCACATATTCTTCCATCAATGCCAATAAACACCAAAACACACTATATTTTCTTCATTTTCACAAAATCAACACAAAGAATCTTCATCCTCAAATACGTACAACAAAATTTCATAATCCATTTTCAACCTTCATCCTCTTCTTCCCCATACGCACCCATCCATCAATCAACACTATGCAAAACCAAAACCAAAAGCAAATTTTCATTTCCCCTTTTCATTATAGTGATAAAAACACTCATGAGTTACAACCCAAAATCAAGAAGAATAACTAATCAGAAAAAAAAAAACAAAAATAATTAAATGGGGAATTGGTGCCTCCGATTGCGAACGTTGTTGTGCTAACAGTAGTGGATCCCATGTAGCCCGCGAAAGGAAGAAGCCATGGAAGCTTGAAGGAGAACACGTGTGAGCAAATAGAAATAGAAGGGTTTTGCGCGATGGCTGATGTGGTTGATGCAGGCAAGCACTTCGACCCCAAGCGGCGTCACCCGCGGTAGCTCTGAACGGACGAAATAGTTGTAGTCGTGGAGTGGTGGCTGGATTAGGGTTCTCGCGTGCAGAAGAAAAACATAGATGCAACGTGCGACAACAACGTCGGCGATCGCTTCAACGGTGACTGCATGCTCAAATGGGGAGATGAAGAGGAAGCTACATCCCACGCGAGAGAGAAGAAAAAGATGAAGATCTTTTGTGTCTTTAGATTTTGCAGAATGGAAGGAGCAAAAGAAGCTCTAATGGAGATTTGGGAGAGAAACCTAACCTCACAAAGGAGAAGAAGATTAGCTGGAAAATCAAATTTATTTTTTAATTAAAAAATTTGTCACGTTTTTAAATAAGATTGTTGACGTAAAATACAGTTTGCGACGTTAAAAAAAATATTAACAACGTTAGATTTCGAGGATTAATCCCTTGAGTTTTGAAATGTTAGGGACCTAGTTAGAGCAAACTTTAGAAGAAGGACTAAAACCAAAATCGCTTAATAATTCAGGGACCAAAAACATAATTAACCCTTTTTTTTTAACTTTTATGATAAACTTTCAATGTTTAAAAATTGGGGAAACTTTAAGAAGTTCACAAAATTAAAGACTTTGGGGAGTTGGATGATAAATTGATAATTCAACATTTTCATCATATTCATACTATGACATACACAATGTATTCTTTTAACTTTTAGAACATTAAAAAATACATAATACTTATTTTTTTCAATTATACAAGAATTAAGAATTTGAAACATTAATGCAAAAGTTCATAACAAAAGTAATTAATATACACAAATGCAGGTTTTTTTTCTTTTAATTTTATGCGAGCTTGCAGACTGACCCGTGCGGGCTGTGCGTCAGCCCGTGTGGACTGCGGGTTTATGCAGGCCGGGTCATTACAGGCCTACATACTCACGACCCTGGCCCGCCCCACATTTTGTTTGCGGGCTTGCGGGCCGACCCAACAGGCCAACCCTAATTGTCACCTCTAATTTTTTGAGAACAACTTTCATATGAAGTGAGTCTATATGAGTTTTACAACAAAAATTATGAATGTTTAATGTTTATAATTATCAAAATTTTGTATCTAGAGATACACGACTTTATATTAAATTAAACTAAAATAAATTACCACACAGAGGTTAAAAATCAAAATTTCAACTATTTTTGTAATTTTTTATAAAATCGAACGAATAGTAAAAACCTAGAAAGAAAATAAAAAGGATACAACAAATTCAAAGATACAATTAATAAATATAAAAAGAAGACAAACAATTAAATGAAATCGAAGGAAACATTCATGCATTTCTATGGTTTCGAAGTTGAGAACCAAACATCAGTGATTTCAAATTTAATAGTACAACGGTTATATAAAATTTAACAGTACAATGGTTAATTCTATTAAAATAACAACCGATTATGGAATCGGTTCTTGTTTTTATTTATTTTTATTATATTAAAATATAATATATTTTTTAAAGTTAAAATTAATATGTTATTATTATTATTATTGTTATTATTTATTAGTATTATTTATTATTTTTAAAAAGTATTATATATGAAACCAGTTATGGAATCGTTTTTCAAACTCATAACCATACCTCAATGGCATAGAATATAATTGTAAAAATAAATGTTTCACTTTGAAAGTTCCTTTCATAAGTAAATATCTTATCTTTTTTCATTCCGCAATTTTGTTTTTCCACTCACTTGAGATCGCTGGATAGGAATACGATAAAATCACAAATCCATTATATTAACGATAAATCAATAAAAATAAATACAACCTAAAATTACTTTACACTAAAATCACTAGGAAAAATAATATTAAGAGTCTTAATTTATAAACTTTCACATTAAATACCAAATAATTCGTGTAAAAAAAAGTCCACTTATTCATAAAAATATCACAACATTTTTCTTTCTCACATTCCTTTCAATCCAATATAAACAATGTGATGTGAAAGACTAGTCTTACACTAATGTTTTGTATTATGTTTTACTCAACTTAAAATAAATATTTTATGAATAATAAAATAAAAAATTTATTGACAACTAGAAATTAATTAGAAACAAAAGTTCTCGCCGTTACGAAAGATCGAACCTATACTACAGCCACCACAAAGCTATTTTATTTCAAGAATTCAAACAAAACTATTATTAATTAATTATAAACAAAAATTAAAATTCGCCGTTGCCGGGGATCGAACCCGGGTCACCCGGGTGACAGGCGGGAATACTTACCACTATACTACAACGACCTGTTGATTGAATGATTAAAAGCATATTATAAATACTTATTTATTAATTGTAAACAAAAATTAAAAAGATCGCGGTTGCCGATACACATAATCTATAGTTGGTCGCTTTCTAGTGGTGTGTTGAAGTGTCAAAGCACCGAACAACTTGTCTACTCTTTCTTCTTCTTGAGCACTGTAGAGATTCGGAAGCTCATCATCGCCCACGGTTCTTGGCCATAAACCCTAAACTGGATTTGATTCTTGAACATTGATAACCGAAAGCAATTGAGATGATGCTGGGCGATGAAGACGAAACCCCCTTAAGGTACTCGTAATTTCTCGATCACGTTTGTGTTCTTCTGCGCTCTCTTTTTTGTGCCTTCACTCGTGTTCAATTTTATGATTATGATTGGGTTGTGGAAGGATATTCAATCTCACATGGTGTTGCATCGTGCATTATTCTTTTTCCTGACTTTCTTTTTTTATGTTTTGGATGCGCTGATAATACTGCCCTGCATCAATTTCTTTTTTTCTTTGTGATAAATTGTAATTATTAGTTTGTTTGATTTATGTTACTAAGGTATGAATTGTTGAGCATGGTGAAGAAAAACTCCAAGTCAATAGGGAAAACGGTAGTTGAGGATCAAGAAACTTCTGATGTTGAAATGGATATGAGGTTTTGGCACGATGTCTTTGATTTGTATTTCGTTCGTGGCAAGGAGTCAAGGGGACGCCAAGATGATGATCTTGTTTTCTTTGTCAGAAAATTGGTATGTCGTTTTCAACTTTATAATTTTTCTGTTGATTTAATGTTAATCTTTGTTCAAACGGGTTAATCGTGATTTGAATTACTATTTTCTTGCTATGTTCTTTGGTTTGAAAGTTGTTGGATTGAAAGCAATATTTGATCCTTTTAGAAGTCTTGTTTTCCTACAGGGTTCCCATGGTTCTGGTTCCAACAATAAAACAGAGACCGTTGAGCCTTATTTTGTACGCAGGTGGGCACCTAAGGTAAATTCAACTTTAAAATATATTCAAAATCTCCTACACTTGTGCTCACACAATATAAGCGTCTGCAGAAGTTCAAACTCCGAAAGTGCTTGTTTTCAATGTTCTTCACGCTAAATGATATACGATAACTCGTTTTCTTGTGTGTTTCAATGTGCTTGTTTTTCCTCTGAACCATTTGCATATTCAAAGAAGAGCAAAAACATGTAAAAAATGTTTGTTACTGACTGATCTTTTACCCCTTTCCATACAACCTCAGGTGAAAACTATTGTTATAGGTGTTTGAGACTTTTAAGTGTCATTGGCATTCATGGATATGTAGTTGTTAAACAATTCAAAAATGCTTATAACAAGCCAACATGTTAATGCAATCTCATTTCTTAAACTTGTTCCTCTTTTATTTGGTTTGGGCCTTAAAATTAGCTTGTGCTTACTTATGTGTGCTATTTTGGTCTTATGGCTGGTCAGTGTATGATCTTTGACTCAGTCCTCACATTTGGGATTGCACATCGCAATTAGATTTGTAAGACTAGACATCTACCATACAGGTGATCCTACAATGACCCATTTACAAGCGATCCATTTGGTTTAATAACAACCATTAGGATAAACTTTGATGCGGCGTATGTATTAGAATTTTGGTTTAGGCCTTACTCAAAATCTAAGATGTAGCCTAACTAGAATATAGGGAATCCTTAAAAAACCAGAATTTTTGGTGAGTTTGTGTTAATTTGAGGTTAAAGTTGGAGAGCCCAAAAGCATTTTTAAAGCAACAATTTCTCTGTTCTTCATTTGGTGCATCGGAATTCATGAAGGCACTTATCCAAATTTTATCTAAACATGACAGCGAAAGTTGGCCTGGGCATAGTATGAGTTGAATTGTGGCAAGCATTGAGTGCATGAAAGTGTTTATGTATCATGTGGCTTGGCATTATTTTCCTTGTGAACCAACCAATTCTATTTTTTTAATTGCTAAAATCCATATGTTTTATTTGATAACTCTTTTGGACGTAGGATTTGGTAGTCCAACCATTGTGATGCCAAATAATTTTGTTCACTTTTTCTCAACCAGTTGCACGACTTAGTTGATGAAACTTCTATAGATGTGGACTGGAGGCGATCATTTTACTTGAATTTAATTGCCCATACATCATTCAGTGTAACTGTTGCAATTTGCAGGTAATGATCCTCTTTCCTTAATTTTGTTTCCACCATTGTGTTTCACCATGGCTAATCTTTTAGATGATTTCTAAACCATTCAGGTTGCCTCTTAAATTTATCTACTTTGTACCAAGGTCGTATGCATGCATCAGTTGATTTGTTTTGAAGAGTCTCCAAAGAACCGATCTCTTGTTTCCTTAAATATTTCCAAGATAGATGACTTGTATGATTGCACTGTCATTTGGTCATTTATCACCAGCAAGATTTCTTTTATGCCAAATACCAAAGCTCATTTCAGTTTCAACAGTTTTTATTTTTTCCATATTTTTGTTTCAGCATCATATTTTTAGTTGTACTTATTAGAGTAACTTGCAAATTCTGATTGAAACATTCTCTAACTTTAACGAAGAGTCATAAAGTGTTTGCATTATCAAAAATCATGTTTTTAGGCCAATAAACTGTTTGCATAAACTTTATAAATCCTTACAATTTAGGGTTATTGTTCATATGTTCCCCACAAGCATTGATCTAGGCAATCTGATTTGAGTTATCTATTTCTCTAGTCACCAGGATCTTCTTAATCATCGAGCTGGGGAGGATACACCTTTATCCCCTATATACAAGGTATGTGTATAATGAATCTCTTTCCCATTTCCATTGTCCACACTTCATTTTTTTTATTTGTTTTCCTCTCTCCTTTTGTGTTATCTAATATTCATAGGTCAAAAATAAATTTACAAATCTTGTGATATATATCAATTTAAGGTTCAGAGAAAACGGAAGAATTATCAACCCTAAGTCCCGTTTTGATGGGATGATGATGAATATTTTCCATCTTCAAGCTACTGCTTTTGCATGTATTGGATCTGTAGTTTCTTTTCTGAAGGTCTATTTCTTCTGGGCTTATTCAGGCTCACCCCAAACGACACCAAATATTTTAGTCCTAACTTTCTAGCTGTTTCAATTTTTTCATTTTTTGTTGATTAATTGCCGTAAGAGGACCCATTGGGAATGTCACAAATACCTTTGCACAATTCCGGGTTGTACTGTTATTCTATGATGATGAATTTCAGTTTTCATGGCTTCAAATACGGAAGTGTGGTACTGTGAGTGATTTCTAAATTTCTGTTACTTTGAGGTTAATATATCCTCCTTTTATGTCTGTTTAAAATTTTGATTTATACTTTCTTGACATTTTGATCAAGGACTGCCTGGAACCGTAGTCCTCAACCATTCCTATATGTCATAAACTGTAAATTTAATTCAACTCCTTCCCAGTAGTTGGTAATATTCCCTCCTATATTGTTATCTCATTCAACTTCTATATTAAACTATTTTTGGCCCTTTGAAATGGCTATAGATTTGAGAACTCTGTTTTCTGCAACAGTGATTGTTTTGTTCTTCCCCATGGTCAACCTATTGTTGGTGTTGTTTAAATTTATTTGTCAATAAGGATTTGTTCACAATTTTGGACTGGAGGATCCCTTTCTGTGAAACTTTAAGCCAATGCGGTTTTTTTCTCAGTATTATATGGTCAACATTGGTGTGTTGTAAGTTTAAAATGTATAAAACTCTAAATGTAAATAAACATCATATCCTCTGATTTGGCAATGACGCCCTTTGTACTTTCTCAGGTTGTGAAGACTGTTTATGCATCCCCAAGTCGTGTAAATTTTCAATTGGACTCTAAAAAGGCAAGTATACCTATCTTTTTCTTTTATATATTCATATTTAAAAGAATGAATACTGTTGTTTTTGGATACTTTCTACTTTATTGACAATGACACCGACATTGATGTGTATAGGAAGTGGAAACAACTCCTGCTTATCCAGATATATGTTTTGCAATTGATGATTTTGACTCTACTTTTGATGCTGTGGTAATAAATCACTTTAGTAAGTTTTACGTTTTTAATTACACTTTCATGTATGAAATGTTTATACTTATTCAACATATGTTGTGGTTTACATTTTCTAGTTAAGGTGATATTTTGTAAATATGCCCTGCTTTATATTGTTTGTTTCATATTGCAAAACGGGTATGTGTGGAAAAATAAGGTTACCTTGAAATGCTCCACGCTTTTATTTACTTGTGAAATTTCCACATCCATTTACAAAAATGTATACTAGTTACAGATTAATGGTTGATCTTGTTAACTGTTTAATGCTTATGTGTTTCAGTCAAGAGCTGAATTTTGATTGATATTAATTTAAATTCTTAATTCACATTGTCATGTTGTATTTATTTTCTGTACGAATGCTTTCTCCTGGTTGATTGTTCTTGACTTGCCCCATATCAAGAGTAGACATTATTGAATGCATTATGCATTCTCATTGTGATGACTTCATGAAATCTTGGTGATTTTGTTTCCCCGCAGGTTTTGACTGAAAAAGATCATTGCTATTGTGTAGTTCTAAACGCACATGATGGGGCAGCATTTCCAAGTGAGAAGGTGTCAAATGATTGTAGTAATAGCTCCTCTTTGGAAGTCCATACTAGATCTGCAAAGAAAAAGGATACAAAGGTTTAATTACTTCTTCGTTACTATATCTGAAATTTATTTTCCTTCCAGATTTTGATAATCTGCTCATTTCATTCTATTAATATTTTTTTTTGTTTTATTTAAATACTGCATAATATGGACTGTATGTTCCTTCTACATGCTTTGATGTTAATGATGAAATATGCAGCTGGAACATTTGTCACTTTTGGCAGATGCCAGGGCTAAAAAAGATAGTGCTTGTAATTTATGTAATTGGAATGTGAATAGTCTTTACACTTCGCTGATTATAGCATGAACATTATAAGATGAAACTATTCATACCACTTCCCTATGTTTATAAGATGCAGCAAATTGTTTGTAAAGAATTTGTTTGCAGGACTCACTTTGACAGAACAGCTAAGTTCAACACAATAAGACCATACCTGAAATGCATGCTAGAATGTTAGATCCTAATGGGCTTTCATATAGGAGTGTGATTTCTTCAGATATGCTCTCTATATCCTATAAATAGGGAAGTAAATGGAAATTATAATTTATCTAACCACTGCAATGTGCCTTTTTTATTGATGAACCAAGTTTTTTTTTTTCAACATTCTCAATCTAATTCTTCAAGTATGTACTTAAATTATTCAATGGGTATGCCAACAAACAAAACTTATGCAGAACTTCTTAATTTACTAAAACATTCTGATGTTCTGATATCTCCGATTTGCAGCTTACCCTTTTCTCTGGATTTGTCAGCTATCAAATGGTTCGAGATGCTTATGATGGTATAATGTTTGGGGATGTATTTTTGAACATTTAACATATTGTCACCATAGTATTTTACCAGATATGTGGATGTGGACAAATTCCTTCCCTTCACTTGATGTGTCAATGTTATTTTGAATCTCTTGATCTTTTACAAATCCATTAACCATGGTTGGGTAATTTTATTCATCCTTGCTGAAAAAGCAGTGCCCAACCATATTATGATATTTCATAAATTCTATTTACAGAAATTTTCATATGTAGAGCAGTTTAATAGATTTAATCTTAAGTAGCATTTTCTTTTTCTCTTATTTTAACGAGACTTTTCCCTCTTGCTAAAGCAACATTTCACTTCCTTCATACTGGAAATTCCACAAGCTCATTATGTTGTACATAAGCTAATAGGTGCCACATACCATGTACATACAGCAGGTGGCAGGTCCCGATTTGGGAGCCTTTTATCCGTGGGCCTTTCTTCTGGAAAAACAGATAGGATTTACATGAAAGGTCCTGGAGGCAGAGGGGAGGTTGAAGTAGCTGTTTCTGGTGTTGCAGGTAAAAGAAACCACTTTATGCCTGGATTTCCAAAATTTTCGTTGGTATTTGACATGCTATGATTTTTTTACCTTACAGGATTCCTATATTACAAGACTTAATAAGATATTTATAAAGTCTGAATAGTATTCTTCGGATTGAAACATGTTTAACATATTATTGTTTGTTTTAATTTATATGATTCTGTATTAAATTTGTTTCTATCAGGATAGCAAGTGCTTCTACAGTGTTTATAGAGTTAAAGAACAAAGCCTCACGGCAATACTGTTTCTTAGTTTTACTATTCTAGCCAAACATGTTGTGAAGCTTGTGTATGTTCCAATCTTATCAATTAAAAGATAGATATAAGGATCACTGAAATGGAATCTCTCCGTTGCAATGTCAGATCAAAGCCACGAGGATTCAGGCCCATTTTCTCCAGTTATATCAAAGAAAGGGTTCGGGCTTGGCGTGATTGTCCGCAGAGCAGCTTCCGCTGCATCAGTAGCAGCAAAGCATGCTTATGCAGCGGCCTCTGCCTCTAACTCAAATTTTGATGATTTGATACCTCTGAAGTGCAGCTTAATGTCCATATCATTGCCCTGGGAATATATTGCGTATGATCTTCTGTTTAAGGTGAGTTTTTGTGTTTATCAGTTAGGGTTAAATGAAATGGCATGTTTTTGTTCTCATTCGATTTTATTTCAGTGATTAGTAACTGATTATTGTAAGTTTGATTGTGAAATTAGGGAGCTCCAACAGTTAACATGTGATCATCGGATGTTTCTGTGGGCGCAAAGAAAATCCAAAAGGAGATATCTGCAGGCACACTATTCTTTTAGACATGAAATTCGTTTATCTTCTGACAGAGTTGTCTTTGGTGCATGTCGTACACGTGCATACTCAGAAATGTGCATATTTGGTGTTGGGTTGAGCATCCCTTTGTTGCATCTGCGTTATAAATCTATGTTAGTTGGTGTATATGTTGGATTATTGTAATTTTTATATTTTCAGTTACTAGGGTAGGTTCTTCCCGACTAATGCATTATTTTAATCATTTTAAAGTTACTTATATCTCTTAACAGATTCCACGAGAGATAAAAGGTGAAAGAAAATGGTCTCTGGTCAAAGCTCCACTGCACTCATACAGCGATTGCCACTAAAAACGGGACTTTTAATGTATGGGTTTATTTATGAAAAAGTATGCATTCTTCTTTGGTTAATTTTCATGAATAACCTCATCCATCAGTGTAAGTGCTAACGTTTTCAATCACATATTAAATCTTAAAATAGACCCTATTTGTCTCTTTCTTTCTTTTTTTAACAGCTACATAAATAATCCATCAGCTCGTTTTTGAGAATTAATACATTTTAAAATTATTATTAATATATTTTGTTTTCGACAAGTTCACTACATTATCTAATTTTTAACTGATAGAGAATTTGAAAGTTTTCCGTATTATGGCAATATTAAACAACATAAAAGGACATGAAAGTCATTTGCTTACTTCAATAGATAGATCATAATGGACGTCCTTATGTTTGTTTTTCTAATCTATGTTTCTGTCACAGTATGATATAATCGCATTTAAAAGTACGCGGGAAGATACAACTTCAATTATGTTTATTCTCTAGCTCTATTAATGCATTGGGCTATTCAAGTTATTTTACTATATTGTCATTAGTAGTTGCGAAAAATTATATGAAACTGTTGTTTGATTTCTTTAAGTTTTTTTATCAAATATTTTCAAGGGGATGAAAGTTACGGCTTGAAGATTCAGAAAATAATAACAGTAATAAGTCATAATTTATTTTCTACTTTGACAGATTATTGCTTGTTATTTTGTATATCACATGATTGTGAGAAGTGTCTCCTAAATTAATCTACTTGTGAGTACTCTATTATCACTCATAGGCTTGCTACCTAAATTATTATTTTTTATTTTTGTCAAATATCATGGTGGAAATAAATTATTTTTGTATTCTTGAAAATTTTAATGTATATTATTAATGTATCTAGATGGAAAACTGAATGTTTTTCTATGAAGAGAAAGAAATTAATTTGAAAGTAAATATTAAATATTGGACATTATGGGCTTAACAAGTAAAAACATGATTCGAAAAGCGTATATGTTTTTAGAAAAATAAATGTTTTCTTAAAAAAATTCTCACGAAACCATTGACTTGTAACCAGATTACGTAATTGGCTAAAATAAAATTGCAATGTGTGTCCATCATGCGATCAATCATACAATATAGTAGTCTACTATGGGCATCGGATTTATTCAGAGTATCTGAATATTGTTGTATCACAAACTTCACGTGTATGATCTTCAATTTAAATTTGATTTTTCAAGTCAATTTGATAGTGCTATTTTTTGTCTTCAGCATCTCATGCAAATGATAGAATGCATTGCCATGACTAAGTTCATTGTTATTGCATTCCTTTCGTCATCATACACCACGCGTTTCACTCACTTATCTTAGTGTTATGAATAATTGTACTTTTATTGACCACATAATGCCGCACCCTTCAAATATATGTAATTAATTTCTCCCCAAATCGGATTATTCTATCGATAAAGATCCAACTACGACAACATTTCATCATTATCAAAAAAAGACTCCAAAACTCTACGTAATTTTTTCTTTAAAATTTCTCTAAATTGAGAAATTCCAAAAAATTAAAAATAATATGAAACTTTACACGAGGGATGAGATTAGGGTTCTCCTTTGGCCATTCCCTGTGTGTTGGAGATCTGTTCCCTATTGTCTAAAGAAGCAAAAGCTAAGTGGTTAAGTATATGAAATGCAGTGTGTTTATTGTAATGTTATTGCGGCCACAAGGTTAAGCGAAAAAGAAAACCTTGCAATTGCAACAGATAAAGGAGAAGCACCTAAATTGTACTATTCTTCTTTCCATTACATTTACTTGCATTGATGCACATGCAAGCTACTTTACCAAGCTAAAAAAAGCGATTGCTTCATTATCTTTTCCCTTCATTTAATTAATCAAGCTTAACTAAAATGGCAACCCAAGTGATTGCATGTTATCCCCCACTCAAACTGCTTTATTATTTGCTAATAGTCCAAGGGAACCAACTACCAACCACGACAAAATTGCCCCATATACTCAACTAAGAAAACTACCCAAGAATATTCTGTAACAAAAACTCACACATCAACTCATACATATATAGCAATCTCCATCATATTACTTTCCAAACACTAATGCCAAAACTACTTACATTTTACATACACAAATACACAATCTCCATTTTTCTTTCCCTTTTTATTATCTACTTTTTATTTTCACCCCCACACACTTTCTTTTATTTACATCCCTCTCATCTTCACAACACTGTTACTTGTTATATACGAGTAGGTCACTTTTTTTTTCTAGAGATTCCATTGGTCGTTTACACTATATCTCGGGAACCCTTTTCCAAATTATTCAATATGTTATCATGATAACTAAAGCTTTCAAGCTGTTAACTTTTAAAATGGTGCCACAATGTGCTTTGTGTATTCATGGTATAAAATTATTTCCACAGTCAATCCACCAATATCAAATAGTTTTACTATCATAAAGTAATAAGATTGGTTCCGTTTCTTCCTTCTCCACTTTTTGTACTTTTCATCTCCACTTTTACATGTGTGTATCACACTTTACACAGATTTAAACGTTATAAATGTATAACACTTCTGAATTTAAGTTTTGTTAGTGTAAACTCAAAGTGATTGTAGCCTGTAACTGACCAATGGATACGTGGGTTTGGCATTTAAAAAAAAAAAAAAAA